>OEQQ01000199.1_pt1 | contig 13693 bp, 18 predicted proteins | sample 1539741 | NCBI WGS metagenome assembly OEQQ01 (sample SAMEA3891876, study PRJEB23780) | metagenome | biome: terrestrial biome; feature: animal house; material: Caecal content | place: Italy | collected 2015-05-05
GGTCTACCCGGATTTTCCTGAATACGAAAGGGACCATGGAAGATGTGAGCGCAAGCCTGAGAGCATTTCTGGATTATGTGGACGGAAGGATGAGCGATGACTCTTTTGTACAGGAACTGAAAGAAGCAGTAGATGAGGCAAAGAAAAATCGGGAATGGAGGCATGAATATATGACCTTGATGTTAAGGGACCAGGAAAATATCGAGAAGGGAATCGAACTGGGGCGTGCGGAAGGCCGAGCAGAAGGCCGTATCGAGGGGATAACAGCGTCGGTTGATCTTCTTCGCGATGCAGGCCTCACTGATGAAGTTATTGTTAAAAAAATAATGAAAAAATTTAACCTGCCTCAGGAAGAGGCGGAGAATTTTGTTTTTGAAACCTGTACTGTTTGATAGAAAAGCCTCCTGCATAGCAGGGGGCTTTTCCTATATGAGGAGAACATCGGCAATTCCAAAAACAGAATATCGTTGCTGCATACAGTATTATATAGAGACGATGGCACATTGACCAGAATCCCTTTTTACGTCCGGAGAAAGTAATTAATTGAAGAAAAGAAAGGCACACCCACACCGCCGCCTTACTACGTCTTGCTTTGACAAGCGAGGAAACGCGGCTTATCGAAAAACGCACAGAGGACGGGAAAGGTGTGTATATTTTATATAAGGCCCATATTTTGCAAAAAAGAACTATAAATTTAGTTGACAATATTGGAATTATGAAGTAGACTTTATATTGAAAAAAATAGTACAAAAAGGAACAAATCAAACTAATGGAAGAGTTGACTGAAAGCGAACTCTTAGTAATGAAGATAATCTGGGCATCATCAACCCCGCTATCCCTCGGAGAAATAACTGAGCGTGTTAACAATCGCTATCAAAAGAGCTGGAAAGAACAGACTGTATCCACGTTCCTACGAAAAATCGTGTCAAAGGGATATCTCGGAATGCGCCGCTATGCGCGCACCTTTCTTTACAATCCCCTCGTCGAAGAGCAGGAGTACGAACAGCGACAGCTTTCAAAGTTTCTTCAATTCTGGAGCGATGGACGGGCCGATCGCTTTTTTGCTTCTTTGACTAAGGTTCAGAAATTGACAAAAGAGGAGAAAGCACATATCAGGGAGTTGTTGGATGAATTGGATTAGAATTTGGTTTTTTGGCCTTTTGTCAATGTATATGGCTGGATTGACCGGACGTTTCTTTTTTCTGTTTATCGGTCGATTGGCTGCAAATGCTAACCCATATCTAACACGGATTCGACAGCAGACCATAATTATCCTACATTTATTCCCTGTGATTCTTACTCTTTTTTGCTATCAGCGAATGTTTTTCTCTACAGGTAGAGTGGTAACTACAGGTTGTTTTTTAACGGATTCTCATCCTACAGATGATACATTATGCGGGATATTATTCGTGATTTGGTGTGTTGGTCTTATAAAAAAATGTACTGATTACATCCTGTCATCAAAGATTATGAATAAACTTTTTAAGAGCAGCCGTCCCGTCATAAATTCAAATGTGACGGCAATCCTGAGAGAGGTTTCTGAACAGAAAAAATTGCATCATTTTCCTGTCATCTTAGTAAATGATCAGATTCCTTCACCTGTTTCTATAGGCTATGTTCAACCCAAAATTATCCTTCCGCATACTGATTATTCTAATAAGGAGATGCACATGGTTCTTGAGCATGAGCTTACACATTTCCGCAATCAGGATCTAATATGGAGAAGGATGATGTTAGTTGCATCATTGATCCATTGGTATGATCCTTTTCTTTATCGAATGGGAGATCAGGTAATCTACACACAGGAAGTGATTTGTGATTTAGAGTCCAGCCGAAATGCATGTTACAGCCAAAAAGAATATGCAATTTTTTTAGTTAAATCCTGTTCAAACATTCTGTTGGAAAAGCAGGGGATCGCACTTGCAGAATCAAAAACAATGGTAATAAGGAGGATCGAAGAAATGGTAAAAAACAAACGAACAAGAAAAACTGGGAAATTGTTAGCGGCAGGCAGTGCGCTTTTCCTTGCGTTAGCATCCCTGGTTCCCTCTCAGGTTGTATCGGCTAAAATGGTTGAGTTGGAAGAAGACCGTATTTATGATCTGGAGATATATACGGAATATCCCGACCAGGTACCGAAAACTTTTGGACAGATCTTGATCGATAAGGGGGACACGGACATAAATGAGATCGATTTGACACCGGAAATACTTCCTTATTCTAAGTTGGTTTCTTTAGATAAAACAATAGAGGCAAACACGCGGGTTATTTATATGTATCGGCAAATGGAGGCAGGAGATAAAATTGTCATTTCCGCTGCTTGCGGTAACGATTCAGCAACTTTCAAGGCGGGAGTAAAAAATTCGGGAACAGGAGAGGTAAGCTACGTTTCTGGCAGCGATGTTGTTTATTATTCCTTTACTGTTCCGAAAGATGGTAAGTATTCTGCTTTCATCGAGAACAATAACAATTTCTCAATTGACATTGAGGGGTTTGCTGATTACCAGGATTAGTATGAAAAAAGGGCTAGCCCTTTTTTCATACCATTAATAACTATATTTTTAGTATAGTTATCGATATAGTAACCGAATGTTTATCGCATGTATGAAAGGAGGGGATACCATTGTGCTGAGTATGTCGGATATGTGCTTGGTGTATCAGACGAGATATATTGCACAAATTGTTATGCGATCTTTGAACAAACGGAGACCGGTTCTTATTCTCACAATCTTCCATCTATATGAAATAGATGGGAGAAAATAAAAATAGGGAGAAAGATTATGAAAACTACAAAAAGAATATTTCTGACGATCCTGGCTATTATCGGTGTTTGGGCATCTGGGCTGGTTTGCCTGGCTGCTGAAGTGGATGATGGAAATGTCCCGTACTCCTTGATGAACTATGGGACAGAAGAAATCCACACGGGGGAGGAACCGTATACGATAACTGATTTTTATGTTACCACAGACTCCGTGGTCCTTGAAAAAACAGGAGTTTCTGAGTTTGTTGATGCCAAAGGGGTGTTGGAAGACGGAAGTATTGTGGACCTAAGTAAGTATGCATATTGGGACAGCTCTGATGTTGATGTTGTAATCGGAGATCAGGGAAGACTCTTAGCCCAAAATGCAGGTAATACAACAGTGACAGTATCGTATGGAGAATACACTGATTCCATATCTGTTACAGTTCAGAACACTGTAGATACTATGCAGCTTATCGATCAAATATCCATTGCAACGCTGGCGTATGGAAATGATGAACGAATTGCCGACTTGACCAGGGCGGCAAACATGATCAATATGATATGGACGCCAGCCAAAAATGTTACAGGTTGGAAAGGCGGCAAAACTTTTTCGGCCGGGGTCGCGTATGCAGGCATGCCCTATTCCCAGACACCCAATCAGATGGGAAGCCCGGAAGCCTTTTTGTCGGCAATGGGAAAGTCTGATTTCTACACCGTATACACAGATGCCAGCGGCAGGAAAATGCCTCGCTATGGAAATGACTGTTCTGGATTTGTATCTTTATCATGGGATATTGGAAGATATAATACGACTGGCCTTAAGAACGGTATTGTTAACGGACAATTCCCGAAAGTGGGAAGTTATAATGTATCATCTCCCTCGACAGCAGAACTAATTGCATCGTATGCTTTCCTGGTTCCTGGCGATGCAGTGGTTGTTGGAGGAAGCCACACATTTATGATTGCCTATAACGATATCGCAAACCAAAAGGTCCAGTGCTATGAACAAACTCCCTATAATGCACAGGTTACGGAATGGACATATTCATCTATGGCAAATGGAAAGTATCTTCCTTTTACTAAAAAATAACATGATTTGCATATAGGAGATTTTTATGCGATTTTTCTATCGGCTTTTGGTTTCCACTCTGTTAATTGGCGTATTAGGATTTACTGCTGGGTGTTCCGACAACGGTTCCGAAACAGATCCCCCGGTGATTGATGAAACAGAAACTTTTCGTGAAGATATCGTCATGGAGGGAGAAGAAATTTATGATGAAGAAGTTATCGGAGATAAGGAAGATGAAATAAGCAGTGAAACTGAATCATTACCACCGAGTGAGGATTTATCTTCTGTCCCAAATGATCAGACACAGGCAATAGAATTCCCTGTATCCACAACAGATAATGAAATAGTAACAATCGAAGAGTGTTTTCAGTTAGACTCGGTTACTGTCACCATCCAGGTTGATATTCCAGATGGATGGAATTATTCCAAATGGGATGTGGAACAGGAAGTTCCGGATTGGGGATTACAGATACAGATCGGAGATCATGAAAATTCGATCATCATGATAAGCGGACAGCATGGTACTTTGAATGTATCAGGGATGTATCCTGATCCGCCTGAAATTTTTATAACAAACCAGGGAATAGAGGCCTCATATTACAAAGATGAATTTGAAATGGATAGTGGCGAAACGTATGTGAACCAGCATATTGTCATTGGACAGATGAAATCAGGTTTTTATGGAATCATTCTTCAGATGCCACGAGAAATATATGATGATAACATCGAGCCAATCCAAAAATTACTTGAGTCAGTAAAAATAGTAGAAAATTAACCAGATAGGGGAGCATATATGAAAGGAAGGATAAACTTTCATATGTGCTCCCTGTTTTTATTGTGCAGTACCTTCCGGTTTTATATCAATGTACCGGAAAATACTGGGGCAAGTGACTTTATGCAGGATGAACGTATCTGAAGCAGTAAACTGTGTCAGGCTTAGAGTGTAATTATCGTCGGGAAAAATAGTGGGAGATGCGCCATATTTGATTAGATTCCGGCCGCCCGATGCGACGTCGTCCGGTAAGGCCTATGCACTTGATCCGTGACATACCCAACGGCCGAAGAAGCAGACGGTTTCTTTCAGCTTATGAAGACGTTCATCCCTCATCGAAGAGAAGAGGGATCAACTGAGATTGTAGGCTTCATGCACTGAAATGATTCCAGCGGGATCACAGATAACGAGGCAGACAGGTTCCTGCTTCTCATGAAAAAGATCATCCTTGACGAAAGGGCGCTGGATGGTTCTTTCGAGGAGGACGAGATCCTTTCATCCAGCAGGCTCACGGAAAACGCCTTCCGGATCCTTGGGAAAGCGAAGAAGGGTACGGTTTTCCCCGCTTTCAGGACAGCGAAGATGCAGAGGGAGGAACGTGACTGGGTTTTCGATCTTTCAGCAGCATACCAGCCTGGGATCCTGGAAGACGGGAAACGGAATGACCTGGTCAGGATCATAAGGAAATCCGGCGCACGGCCTGACAAGCATGGAAAGGTGTGTGTGGTTGACATCCCGTTTTCTGAAAATCTCACAGATGCGGAAACAGATAGGTTTTCGATGTATCAGTCCTTTATTGAGAGAAAAACTCGGAATATTTGAAAGAGAGGAGCCGGCAGCATCGGCTCTTTTTTTGAGCATATATCCCAGCGGACATATTCCTTCTGTAACAACTGATAGAACTTTAAGGAAGGAGAAGGAAAGATGGATTACACTTATTTTGTTGATGAAGATGGCGTTTTGAACCGCCTGCATGTGGAACAGGATCCTGAACCCTGGAACCCGCGGCTGGACAATGATGGGAACATTGGCACAATGTTCTGTCTCCACAGAAGGTATAACCTGGGGGATGCGCTTCCGATCAAGACTGCGCTCGATATGAAATATGCCATGATCGAGGACGCAGGCATGACGCCAAAACAGATCGTAAACGCTGTCAGGAACTTCAGGGCCTGCCTGCATTTTTATCTGGATTATGACAGGCACCAGAGAAAATGGGAGATCATCAGGACTCCTGCAACGGTCGTAGCACGCGAGCATTCCCTGGAGTTCCTGGAGGAAGAAATCATTGACGAGCTCACAGTCCAGGAGATCGTTTCCCTTACAAAGGGAAGGCTAGTCGCTCTGCCGTTGTTCCTGTATGACCACTCCGGGCTTGCCATGAGTACCGGGAGTTTTGTTGGAAAAGCAGTCCATGCGGAATGGGACCGCGGACAGGTAGGGTGGATCTGGACGACAGCAAAAAAGGCAGAGAATATTTCTGGTATTAAGAAACCTTCCTGCGATTGGCTCCAGAAAGCCCTGGAGTCTGAAGTGAAAACCTATTCCCAGTACCTGGAAGGGGATGTATACGGTTACATCGTCGAAAAGTACGAGGACGGCGAGTGGGTCGAAACAGACAGCTGCTGGGGGTATTATGTTGATGGGATTGATCCCCTGTCTGAATTGTCTGATGAGGTCTTTGGAACTGGAAAGTGGAGTTATGAGGAACCGTCCCTGGCTGACTCTATCCCAGCAGCGTAAATGCATTATTTCCACGGAAGTGGTAACCCACACAATGTGCAGGGAAATTTTCGAGGAGGATGACATGACAAAGAAAGAACTTGTTGTTGAATTACAGTCCGGGAAGATAATGTCAGATATATTCCCATTTACCTCCGGGCAGGAATGCCTGATCTTCAAAGAAGAGGAATGGAAAGCGGGGGAGGATATTGTCTATATATCAGACATGTATTTCCCCAAATTTTACCTGAAGCCTGTGAAGAGCGCTGAAAGCCTGGAAGATATCCTGGATTGCTGCTACACCGGGAATGATTTCCTGGAGGCGGCTGGAGGGGACGAAAGCCTCGCCAGGGAATTCTTCGGGCTGTGCGACTGGCAGAGCCCTTTTACGGTGGCAGATGAAGTTGAACGTGAGATGGAAATGGAAGAGGATGTGGCGGTCTGAGCTTTGGGCTGCCGCCCTCATCCCGGATAGGTTCATACAGAACCTGCAAACAGAAGGACAAACAGAAAGAATGAGGAAAAAGTAATGGAACAGAAACTGGAGAGGAAAGAGGGAAAATGCAGATATATCAGGGGGACGCGCGAGCGGTATGAAACGGTAGAGTTTGATATTTTCAGGAACCGTACTTATTCCACCACCTGCGTTGTGAACGTGCACCTGCTCATGCAGGGCATCATGTTCCATCCCTGCGGGAATGGGGATACGGTAACCCTGAATATGGGACAGAAGCTGGAAATCCTGGAATTCGTCCAGAAGGAAAGGGCAAAGCTGTTAGGGTGCAGCCTTGTCAAGACATACCAGGGATGGATTGGCAGTGGAATATCAGATTTCACGGATTACTGTTTTCCTGGCGATACCGTAGACCGGGAAATGGTTGACTGCTTTGTCAACTCAGTGCCGCCCCTGATGATGAGGGAATCCTGCACGCAGGGTGGGGAACCTAAAGGGACGGAAAAAGATCCTGTGTCCGGACAGTGGAGGAATACCTACCTAACCTTCAGCAGGAAAACTTCGTCCCTCTGGAGATACTACGGGGAATGTTTCCGGGGCGAGAACAGCAACCGCGCAAGATATGTTTCCCGGCTGCAGCGCTGCATTGCAGACTGCAAAAATGGAAGTAAGATCGCAAGTGGTTTTTGAGTGGCTTTTCTGCTAAAAAAATAAGCATAAGGGCATCTTTCCAAAGAAAAGAAAAACATCGAATAACAGGGAACCGCTGAATCCCAAAAGTTGTGCCCGACGGGAACGTTCTGTTCCTGCGCAGAACTTCGCCGACTGTACTTTTTGCAATTCAGCATCGTAGTCTGTCATATTTCTTTCGTATCAGTTGGCAGCATTCAAAAAGGAGGCATAATGGACAACAGAAACCATAAGGAAAGGATCCGTAAGATTCTTGCGCTTGCGGAAAGCCCGAACGAACACGAAGCCAAAGCAGCCCTTCTCAAAGCAAGGCAACTCATGGCAGAGCATAAGCTCAGCGAATCCGAGATCCGGGATACCGGGAAAAGCAATGTGCTGAAAGTCGATTCCGGGCTTACTTGCAGCAAACGACGCTTTCCTTGGATGGTCACGCTCGCGGCAGTCATTGGCGAAAATTTTTGTTGCAAGTCGTTCAGGAGCCATTGGAAAGGAAAACAGACCTATACAGTTGGTTTCATTGGCTTTGAAGAAGATGTGAACATGTGCGTCGAAATACTCCGCTATGCGGTTGACTGCATTCAGTCGTGGATCAAACGTCTCAGATGCGAACGTAGCAATTTTTCCAGTGACCAGTTAAAGCGTCTGTGCGATAGTTACGGGTACGGTTTCGCTTTTGGGATCGAAAAAGCTTTTTCGATGCAGCAGCAGATGCACGTAGAGGAGTGGGGGCTTGTATTGGCAGTACCCAAAGAGGTTGAGGAGGCGTGTTCTGGGATGCGCAAAACGGACTTCAAAGCAAAGGCATCGGAGAATCTTTCCCCCAACGCATATTCAGAAGGATATCGCGATGGGAAGGAATTTGATACATCCAGGCGTTTGCAGGAAAGGAGTGGACAGGATGGTCAGTCTGTACACAGCGCTTAAACTTATGGGAATTGCGGAAAACGAGGTAGTGATCCTCGAAAAAAGACATACCCACGAAAAAGAATTTATGACTCTGCGGCAAATAAGGGAAAAATACGACATGCGGAGAACGCAGGTTTATAGGATCTATCCTGATTTTTACCTTGACGATGGATCTTACAAGGGGATGAAATTTATCCTGGTGGAGGGAAAATGAATACACTGTTTTACAAGGAAAATCTGAACGACATTACATACGACCATTTTGCAACGGCGGCATTTGCTGCAATGGCTGCAGAATATGCAAATGTTGGGGTGTTAGGAATCCCAACAGGGGATGATTTTCTTGTGTTTGGATCAGAAGGAAAGGAAAACGGAAAATTTTACAGACGAAGTGTAGTAAGTCTGCGCAATTACTGCGGTACACTGGAAATGCTCATCACGGATGCAAAAGGACGTTTCCTTGTGTATTCAAAAGTTGATGGGCTATCCGCTGAAGACGTTGTGAAAGAACTTTTCCGGCAGTTCCAGGCTGTGAAGCAGCTCGTCGAAACTGAAACGGAACCGTCATTCCGGAAGAAGGAGATTGGTAAAGAAATCATCCGTCTTTGGAGAGAAAAGGCAGCTTCATTTGTGCAGGATATGCAGATGGAAGAGTAATGATTCCCAGGACAGGAAGGGAGAAAAACGGATAATGTCGGATGAATTGGTTGTTTTGGAGAACATCATCGGTGTAATGCAGGCTTCTCATCCGGAAACAGCACTGGAAAAATGTACGCTGGGCTTTCTGGAGGAACTATATCGTATAAAAGTAAAAGAATGTTGTTCTGGGGAGAAGAGCAATTGGATTCCGGTAGGAGAAGCCCTTCCACCGGAAAATGCTGTGAATCCGGTCACAAAGGATGGGTATGTGTATCCTGTGACGGTTGATTTTGGCAGTGCAAAGGATGTTCGCTACTATACTTTCTGGAAGGGGCATTGGTACAATAACAGCCCCCATGAGATGGATCAGTATGTCACAGCATGGATGCCGTGCCCGGAACCATACAAAGGCTAGAAAATAGCAGAAATATCAGAAAGAATTTTGACAGTTAAGGCCCCGAAGCAAAGGGGCCTTTTTGTATGGTATCCAAATCTTTCATATTGCTTCTGTAACGATGATAGACTTCAAAATCAAAGGAGGAAAGATAATGGAAAACCAGGTTGTTCATGGCAGCAAGAGATTGAAGTCGTTCAGACCCAGCCAGGAGGTATATGTTGTTTACCTGTATATGGGGAGAAACAAGAAGCCCGTGATTGTAAAACGTATTGTTGAAAAAGTAGGCCGTAAATATGTAACAGACAATTTTGGACACAGGTATGCGGAAAATCCGGATCTGGAAGATGGACTGAAAGAGGATTCGACGTATGGAACCGAAGGATATTTATTTACCACACAGGTGAAAGCAGAGGAATTCATCGAAAAACAAAATTTGGAAATCTGGCTTGCTAATCTCAAACCGTACGGGAAGTTTTCCCTGCAGCAGCTCAGGCATGTAAAAGCCATTTTGGACGGGGAGGTATGAGTATATGAGCTATTCTTTCATAATGACGTTTAAGGAAATAAGCAGATCTGATCTGCCGGCATACATTCTTGAGCTGATGAGATTCAACAGAGAACATGTTCGTGAAATTCTGGAGAATAACGCGGCGTTTATTCCGTCGATCTTCTGGTTAGGTGCCGACACACAAAGCGCGGATGGATATCAGAAAAGCTCCTGGAAGGAAGCAGACAGGGAATGGGCTTACAGGCTTTTTTCGACCAGATTCCTATATTGGACTGATAAGGATTTATTAGGTATTGCAGGACCTGTGCTTACTGAGTTTGACCCTTCACTGAAAGAAGTCCATTTTCAGAATAAAACTGATCAGGATTACGAGCTTTCAGACTGGAGCGGGATCAAATTATTCGAAGATACTGTTGCAGAATGTCGGTCAGCATCTGTGAAACGTCTGCGGAAACTGGCTCCTGGATTGGGATATATGCCGGATGAAGAGATCGTGGAAGACATCGAATATTACCGGCGCTCGACAGTGTACAGCCGTATATTCGAGGTGCTTGGTCTGGATTCCTATATATTCGAAAAAGAAACAGACAGATTCGTCTCGTTCTCAACAAATGCACTCGTATATGATCATGATATGTATAAAATGTACAGTGCATTGGAGTCCGCCAGGAGAAAATATCTGGAAGAAGAGATTTAAAAACGGAGGAAACTATATGGCTAACTATAATTGTGCGATAAGGACAAATTACTTTCATGTCGCAGATGAGAAACGCTTCAGGGAACTGCTGGGGCAGGCCTGCGGATGCGAAGATGCCGTTATTCTTTGGGAAGAGAAAGATCAAGATGGTAAGACGGTTTTTGGATTCGGCTGCTATGGCGGTAACAGCAGTATTTCTGTCGTAGAAGGTGATGAAGATGAAGAGGAGTTTGAGGACACCTCTTACGACAAATTCATCGAAGAGCTTCAGAAATGCGTGGCAGAGGACGATGCGGTCATTATTTTCGTGGCGGGAAACGAAAATCTGCGGTATGTTGCAGGAACCGCTCTCATCATTACCCGTTCTGAAGTGAAGTACATCGACCTCATTGAAACTGCGGTGAAGGAAGCGGCGCGGATGCTTGGACAGCCTGGCTGGCGGAGTAAATGCGACTGCTGGAAACATCAGGGTATCTGAAAGCGTTAAGGCTCCATTACGGTGGAGCCTTTTTTGCGCCTGCAACTCGTCCTGCATATTCTTTCTGTAACAGTTGAAAGATCTCAAAAAGAAAAGGAGAATCAAAATGGAAGAGAACAGAAAAGAAAGAAACCTTACGGAACTACAGCAAAAAGCTGTCGAGATCGCTCAGCGGTACCGGGACCTGAAACTGAAAGAGAAGATCCGGATCATTGCACAGACGTTCGGGTGTGCGGATGGGGTGATCGAAACTCATCCCTGTATAAGCCAATGGCTGGGAACCAGCGATATGTTCATCCGGTTTGACAACGGCACATCCCTGTTCCTTGGCAATAATTTGACTCCAAAGACAAAGACTGTGAAGCTTCAGACAGAATATGTGGACAGAGCATTGGTAAAGTATAATCCGGAAATCGTTGAGATCACGAAGAAAACAGCCCTGCCAACACTATTGCAGCGGGAGTCCAGGGACAACGAGATTGCCAGACAAAAAGGGCTGAAACCCTACATTCTGTTAAACGTCGAATTTGTCGACGGGTGTGATAAGAGGATAGCTGGCCACATGGGCCGGTATTATGTGACGCTGGCTGTGGATGGTAAGATCTGTACCCATCTGGAAAAAGGACTAAACTATGATATCGCAGAAGGAAAGGTTAGCGGAACCCATACGCGGTCTGATTACTTCACGGCAGGAGCCCTGAAAGAGACCGACGTGGACTATGTTTTCAACAACGTGGGTTTTTCCTCTGCGTCCACCCTCTATACGGTGCCGCTGCGGGACGATGTGCGTGAACGGGCTGAAAAGGTGCTGGCAGAACGCAGGGCCGCCGCGCCGAAGGCTGTCCAGGGATGGGGCTATTACATCATTCCCGATCTGAAAACATGGGCCACCAATGCTGAACAGCAGACCCCGATAGAGCGTTTCTCCACCTTTGAGGGAGCTAAGGCCCGATTCGATGAGCTGCGAAAACAGCCATATAATGAAGCTGAGGATCTGAACACGGATGGTAGGCCATATGCCCATTTGATACTGGGCATGGAAAGCAAGGATCTCATGAGCGCCGTCGATATTCTTCATGTACGGGCAGGTCAGAATTATCTTGTGGAGGATTTCACCCACATGGAACGACTGCGGAGTGATCCTGTGGTATTGAAAAGCCTTTCCCGTGTGGCAAATGAGATCGGCTTTGACCGGGTGCGGCATCATGTGATGGAGAACGGCAGATACAAGGCCATGACGGATATTCCCTTCATCCAATGGGAAAATCCGTATTTCACCGTCGATCCACCGGAGCAGGGCAACACCTTTTCCATATATCAACTTAAGGACGGGGATGAAACGCTGGATCACCGCTTTGAATCTCTAAACAGTATCCATCGGAATGGGCTTTCTGTGGAGGCTGCAAATTATGAGTTGGTCTACACTGCACCGCTGACGGAGAAAGATACGCTGGAAGGTATCTATACACGCTTCAATGTGGATCGCCCTGCAGATTTTACCGGACACTCCCTGTCTGTGTCGGATATCGTGGTGTTTCATAAGAACGGTCAGGATACTGCTTATTACTGCGACCGCATCGGCTTTCCGCAGATACCGGAGTTTCTTCAAGAAAAACAGAAGGAGTTCACTCCGGCTGACCGGGAGACCGGCGAGACGGTGCGGACCCCCAGAGGAACCTTCTATGTGACGGACATGAACCGCGAACAGATGGAGGCCGCAGGCTATGGTTTCCATCACCAGTCCGAAGATGGGAAATATCTCATTATGGCAAACGGGACACAGGCTTTTGCCATCCGTGTACAGGATTAAAGGAGGAAAACTGGGATGAACAAATTTGAAAATATAGATATTTTAGAATCGCTGGAACAGATCATGCTGCAGAATACTGAATTCTATCGCAGCGATTTCGAAATCGACAAAGAGGTTATCCGGAAATACTCCAGCAGCGATAAAAAAGAGGACAAATCCCTCTTGTGGATGTCCCGCCAGAGTGGAACATACTGTTTTCGGGAACGGGATGTGTTCGTGAGGAATACCAGCCAGTTCATTACCTGGGTATACTATATGGACCGCTCTGATGACCACATCCTATCTTATGGAGTGGAAATCACTGGAAAAGAAGGTGAAAAGATTATGGGGACACTGTATGAGCTGGACTACATGCAGCTTTCCCAGCGGGTAAAGGATAAAGCGGTTCCTTTTGAAAACTATATTTTGTATTATGAGAAAGGAGAACGGATTCATCCTGCAAGACAGTATTTTGATGCGGCCCCAGATACATATCTCGGAAAACTCATACGTTTTGAAGCGATGCCGGACGATCCAGATGCGTTACGATTCGTGCTTCGAGAAGAACGAGAAGCCAGAAACAGGTTAAAGCCCGGAAGCATCGATGTTCATAAAGCTTCGCTGCGCTAGAATATATGATAAAAAATGTGCGCAAACCTCGCGCCGGCGGATATCGTCCGGGGTCTGGCTTACCGGTGAAATTACACAGATAAAGATCAGAAAAAGGGACTGTAGCCAGTCCCTTTTTCTGTATGACGGGCATGCCCGTATTCTGTGGTGAAAGTCCACATAGGTGTAAGTACCGACAAACTTTATAGCGATATAGGTA
>OEQQ01000201.1_pt1 | contig 13595 bp, 12 predicted proteins | sample 1539741 | NCBI WGS metagenome assembly OEQQ01 (sample SAMEA3891876, study PRJEB23780) | metagenome | biome: terrestrial biome; feature: animal house; material: Caecal content | place: Italy | collected 2015-05-05
AGCCGTTTTCGCAATCCTTTCAGAATTTCAATCCACGCTCCCGCAAGGGAGCGACTGCAAAATAGCATAAATCAGTTTGCAATTTCCACTATTTCTTATGCAATTATACTATTTTCATTCGCTTTATTCAAGATTATTTGTCCTTTTCCCGAATAAAGTTCAAAAATGCATCTGTTTCTTAAGTGCGAATCCCCCAGGAAAAGTATGTTCACTTCATATTCGCACCTTCACCCCATTGTCTGAGTTTTTCCATCATTGTTGGCAATGAACGCGGCTTTACAACAGCGGGACATGCTGATGCCTTTTTCCTCTCCCTTATCAAAAAACAGGAGAATCATTTTCCTGCAATCTGATCAAAATACAATATTTCTCATTTGCAGAACAGAAATATCCCATCCTCATAACGCACCGGCTCCCCCGCATATTCCCCAATAACATTTTTCCAAAACTGAAACGCGCCTTCACTTCCATCAGCAGGCGAAACCTCCCAGACGCCAGGGTGCATTTCAAAGCACTGCACGGCCGCCCGCATTCCGATCTTCCTTCTCCTGTAACCGGGAAGAACCATAAATTCCGCAATGCTATGGCCATTGGTCGTTCTTTGTAAACAGGTATTGATCATGACAAAACCCAGAAGTTTTCCCGTTCCTGCTTCCCGAATGAAGTAGGCTTCCCGTTCTTTTTCAGTAAAATAGCAGTCAAACCACGGATATGCAAACAGTCCGTCTTCTCCCATACTGTTCTGGTCCGTTGCGCTCTCCTCAAAAAGGGAATACTGTAAAAGCCGAAACAGGACCTCCCGTTCATTTGACCCTACTTTTTGCAGACAAATCTCCATCATACTCCCCTCACTCTCATTTTAAATTCCTGATTTCACAGAAGCGAAAGCGGGGAACTTTACTTCAGATTCATTCCATCCCGAAAAGCATTTCCGACTTTTTCTCCGATGATATGGTAGGAATTGCTCACCGGATCGAAGGTGATGGGCGCAAGTTTCATCACATCGATCCTGCCGTCGGTTAGAATGCTTTCATCCGCGGATACATTTACAATCTCTCCGAAGAGATGGCAGTTTTCCGGATCGTAACTGATCAGTTTGCACTCCAGCGTCATCGGCAGTTCCTCCAGAACCGGAGCGTCCACAAACTCCGCCTTTGCGGAATGGAACCCCGCCTTTTCCATTTTATCGGGGACGTCGTTTCCGGAAACGATCCCCACATAGTCGCACGCTTCCAGATATTTCGCCGTCGCGATGCTCACGGTAAAAGCCTTCTTCTTCAAAATATTCTTTGTGGTCTTATGCCCTGCGCTAAGGCACATGCACAGCTCCGTATCGCAGCTGATCCCGCCCCAGGCCGCGTTCATCGCATCCGCTTTTCCGTCCTCATCATAGCTTCCGATAATAAATACCGGCTGGGGATATGTCCATGGTTTCGCTCCAAAGTTTTTTCTCATTCTGCAATCCTCCTCTTTATTTTTGTCTTTTCTATTCACGATGCGAAAAAAGACTATAAAATTTTACTCATCAATCCGCTCCAGCTTCACGCAGGCCTCGCAGTGTACTCCTCCCGGGAAATTATCGATCGCCCTTCCCTTCACCGCTTCATACCCGTTTCCGGTCAGATACTTCAGATCCCTCGCCAGCGTGGCGGAATCGCAGCTGACGTACACGATCCGTTTCGGCCGCATCCGGACCATGGTGGAAAGGCAGGCTTCGTCGCATCCCTTTCTGGGCGGATCCACCACGATCACATCGGCGAAAATTCCTTCCTTTTCGTACTTTTCCGGCAGCACCTCCTCCGCCTTTCCCACATAAAAATGGGCGTTTCGGATCCCGTTGCGCTCCGCGTTCCTTTTGGCGTCGTCGATGGCCTCGGGGACGATTTCCACCCCGTAGACCGCCTTCGCCTTCCGCGCCAGAAACAGGGAAATGGTTCCGATTCCGCAATAGAGGTCCCAGACCGTTTCGCGTCCGGTAAGCCCGGCGTATTCCAGGGCCTGGGCATAGATCCGTTCGGTCTGAACGGGATTGACCTGATAGAACGAACGGGGGGAAATGGAAAAGGTCAGCCCCCCGATCTGATCCTCGATCCGTTCTGATCCCCGGATCAGCCGGGTCTTTTCTCCCAAAATCACGTTGGTGGACTCGCGGTTGACGTTGACGGAAAGGCTGGTCATCCCGGGCACGGCGGAAAACAGCCGGTCCGCCAGTTCCTCCTCTTCCGGCAGGCGCGCGCCGTTTAAAACCAGGCAGACCATCATCTGTCCGGTGGCAAAGCCTTTCCGGATGAGCACATGGCGCAAAAGCCCCTTTCCGGTCTTCTCATCGTAGGCGTCGATCCCTTTTTCTTCCGCGAAATCCAGCACCGTATTCAGGACGGTTTCATTTTCCGTTACGCCCAGAAGGCAATCCCGGTTCTCGATGATGGAATGGGTGCGTCCCGCGTAAAATCCGGTGATCAGCCTCCCCTGCCGGTCGCTCCCCACCGGGAACTGGGCCTTGTTGCGATACCGATACGGCGCCCCAAAGCCGTCGGAGGGCTCCATCCCCACCGGCGCTTCCATGATCCGTTCCACGAATTCCGGGGAAAAGCCCCCGATCCGGATCAGATTGTTCTTCACTTTCCGGTCCTTGAACGCCAGCTGTTTTTCATAGGACAGGGCCTGCAGCTGACAGCCCCCGCACTGGCGGGCGTAAGGGCAGGGCGCTTCCACCCGGTCCGGGGAGGGAATCAGGATTTCCTCCAGCCGGGCATAGGCGTATCCTTTTTTCGCTTTCACGATCCTGGCCCGCACCACGTCTCCGATCAGCGCGTCCTTGACGAAGAGCGTATAACCTCCGGGATTACCGTTCCCGCTGTCCGCGCCGAAAGGGCCTGCGGACGGCGTGTCCGCAGACGACGCGCCGGCGCTTCCCATCCGGCCGCGCGCCGGCATTTTCCCCGCGCTTTCCCGCTCCTGCAGATGCCCGATTCCCTCTCCGTCCGCTCCCAGATCCGTGATTTCCACCGTATAAATCTGATTTTTCTGAACGTTCATCCCGCGTTTCCGCCTTTCCTTCCATCCGTCATTCCATCCGCGTGCCCCGCAGATTGGATTCGAAGAGCCGGTTGTAGCCCAGCCAGCCCTGTTCCGTCGTTCCTTCCAGAATTTCCGTAAAGGTCTCCAGTTTGGCGTCCGCGTTATCCGCCAGATTCAGCGCCAGGGCTTCCATGATGGCGGGCTTTTTGGGCGAGCCGTATTCGTATTCCCCGTGGTGGGCCAGGATGCAGTGTTTCAGCTGGGCCTCCAGCACGGGCGGAAAGCCCGGGATGGCGCGGATTTTTTCTCCCACCATTTCCGAACCCATGACGATATGCCCCAAAAACTGCCCGTCGTCCGTATAATCGTTCTGCGGAAACAGCGACAGCTCCCTGGTCTTGCCGATGTCGTGGCACATGGCGGCCGTCAGCAGAAGATCCCTCTTCAGCAGGGGATACGCCTTGCAGAAATAGTCGCACATCCGTACCACGCTCAGGGTGTGCTCCAGCAGGCCGCCCACAAAGCCGTGATGAACGCTTTTGGCGGCAGAGGACTTGCGGAATGCGGCGATGAAATCCCCGTCCTCCACGAAGAAAGCCTTCAGCAGCCGTTTCAGCCAGGGATTTTCCAGCCCGGCGATATGGCCCAGAAGCTCCTGATACATCCCGTCGTTGTCATAGCGGCTCACCGGAAGGTAATTGGCGGGCTCGTATTCCCCTTCCCGGCAGAGGCGCACGCGCTTGACGTTGACCTGCAGCGCGCCCTGGAAGCTGGTCACGTCCCCGTACACCTCGATGTAATCCAGGCTGTTGAAGTCGTCGATTCCCGCGCTGTTGGGATCCCAGATTTTCGCGTCCAGCGTGCCGGTCCTGTCCTGCAGGATCACCGTATCGTAGGGCTTCCCGTTTTTCGTCACGGCGGACTGCTTGTGTTTGCACAGATAAATGTCGAAGACCCGATCGCCTTCCTTATAGTCTTTGATGTATTTCATCCCGTTTTTCCTCTTTTCTCTTTCTTAATATTCTTATATGGTATGTTTTTGTTCTTTTCTCCTGCAGAAAAGCGGCGGGCAACCGCGCGTTTCGCCCCGTTCCTTCCCGTTTCCGCCCCGCTCCGGACGGCCGGAACGCATACCCGTGCTCCGGTTTCCGGCCGATCTCACCCTTCCGGCATCACTTCCAGCGTCATCTCCTGATACTCCGCCTGCCCCTGGCGCATCAGCGTCACGGTGACCCCGGAGTTCGGGGAGAGTTCCATCAGGGCGTCCTGGTAGTCCGAAAAGGACTCGATTTCGGAAGTGCCCAGCTTCGTGATCACGTCCCCGCTCTGGATCCCCGCGCGCATGGCGGGGGAGTCCATCCGGATCTCCGTCACATAGGCCCCCAGGGGCACGCCGTTTTCCCCGTTGACCTCAGCCGGCACGTCGGTGCCCCGGATCCCCAGATGGGCGATCTGCTGGCCGTTGGAAAGCTTGCGGATGATGGGAAGGAGATCCGTGATCCCGTAGGCCGTGAGCAGCCGGGAATCGTCTTCGCCTTCCCCATCCCCGGCTCCCGGAAGAAGGATCCCCACCACCTGCCGGGAAAGATTGATCAGGATCCCGCTGGAATTGTTTTTCCCCACCATATCCGTGGTCAGCATCTGCAGGTTGTGATCCTCCAGGTTCAGCCGCTGATCGGTGGAGGTGACCATGCCGAAGATCACGGAGCCCGAAGTGCCTGCGGGACGTCCCAGCGCCAGCACCGGCGTGGCCAGAAGGCTGCTTCCCGATCCACCCAGCACCGCCGCCTTTACGGCCCCCCTGGTCCCTTCTTCCATCTCGGACAGCTTCACGGCCACCACCGCCAGGCCGGTTTCCTCATCCTGGCTCTTGAGCTCCGCTTTGGCCTTCGCGCCGTCGGAAAAGGCCACTTCCATGGTTTCCGCTCCCTCCAGGACGGAGCTGTCCGACAGGATCAGAAGCTCCTGGCCGTTGTCCGCCACGATGAGCCCTGCCGTGCGCCCCTGGTTTTCGTATGGGTTGTTGAACCAGTCCACGTCCGAAGAAACGCCCGTCACCGTCACCAGGGATTGCTTCGCCACCTCCTGCCCCAGGGCGTACATCGTCCGGTACAGCCGCTGAAAGTCGCTCATTTCCAGCTCAACCTTCTCCACCACGGTCTGGGGCTGGCTCTCTTCCTGCGTTTCCTCCTCCAGAAGCATATCTTCCGGCCCGATTTCCTCCGCGATATTCTCCTCCTTAAGCTCCACCTGCTGAGGTTCCTCCTCGGGATAAAGGAGGTTGGAAAAGACCGGTTCCAGCACCAGGAAGGTGAAGCAGGCGATGAGCCCGAAAATCACCGCCATGCTGGCGGTCAGCAGCGTGCGGCGCATCAGCTTTTTCCGGTTCAGAGGGCGTTCCTTCACTTTTTCCTTGATGAATTCAATATCCTGATTCTGTTGATTATCTTCCATAATATCGATGTTCTCCTTCAATAACAGCGGGATTGTGCCGGGCTTTCTTAGTAGTATAACCCAAAGCCTTCCCCGGCGCAAGACAGCCAAACTTCGCTTTGCGTTTCCCGGACATTATGGTATGATAGGGTCAAACGACTTTCAAACCGCCGCAGACCCGCATCATTGAGGAGGTAACATGAACGCCAAAGTATTACGCGTATTGGAATATGACAAAGTGATCCGCATGCTGGAGGATAAGGCTTCCTCCGCCCCTGGCCGGGAGCTGTGCCGCAGCCTCACGCCCATGACGGATCTGACCGACATCGAGGCCGCCCAGGAGGAGACGGCGGCCGCCCTGGCCCGCCTCTTTTCCCGGGGCAGCATCAATTTCGGGAACAACCGCCCCCTGGGCATGAGCCTGAAATCCCTGGAGATCGGCAGCGCCCTTTCCGCCCCGGAGCTTCTGGGCATCGCGGGCCTTCTGGAAAACGCGGCCCGGGCCAAAAATTACGGCCGCCAGCAGAAAGAGGACGAGGCGACGGACTGCCTGACGGAGGATTTCAATTTTCTGGAGCCCCTGACCCCTCTCTCCTCCGAAATTCGGCGCTGCATCCTGTCCGAGGAGGAGATCGCCGACGACGCCAGCGCCAACTTAAAGAGGATCCGCCGCAGCATGGTCACGGTGGGGGAACGGATCCACAGCCAGTTAAACGGCATGGTGAACGGATCCGCCCGCTCCTGGCTGCAGGACAGCGTCATCACCATGCGGGACGGCCGCTACTGCATTCCGGTGAAATCCGAGTATAAAAACCAGGTGCCCGGCATGGTTCACGATCAGTCCTCCAGCGGTTCCACCTTTTTCATCGAACCCGCTGCCGTGGTCAATCTGAACAACCAGCTGCGGGAGCTGGAAATCGAGGAGCAAAAGGAGATCGCCGTGATCCTGGCCGGCTTAAGCGCCCAGGCCGCGGAGCACGCCGCTGAGATCGCCGAAAACATGCGCATTCTGACCCGGTTGGACTTCATCTTCGCCCGCGCGGGCCTGGCCATGGATTTAAACGCCACCCGTCCGGTCTTCAACCCGGATCATCAGATCCGCATCCGCCAGGGGCGCCATCCCCTGCTGGACAAAAAGAAGGTGGTTCCCATCGACGTGGAGCTGGGGCGCGATTTCGATCTTCTGATCATCACGGGCCCCAACACCGGCGGAAAAACCGTCTCCTTAAAGACGGTAGGGCTCCTGACCCTGATGGGGCAGTCCGGGCTGCATATCCCCGCGCTGGACCGCTCGGAGCTGTCCGTCTTCACCGAAGTGTTCGCGGACATCGGGGATGAGCAGAGCATCGAGCAGAGCCTGAGCACCTTTTCCTCCCACATGACCAGCATCGTCTCCATCCTGGCCCATGCGGATGCAGGCTCCCTCTGCCTGTTCGACGAGCTGGGGGCGGGCACGGATCCCACGGAAGGGGCCGCTCTGGCCATCGCCATCCTGAATTTCCTGCACGACAGGGGCATCCGCACCATGGCCACCACGCACTACAGCGAGCTGAAAATCTACGCCCTCTCCACTCCCTTTGTGGAAAACGCCTGCTGCGAGTTCGATGTGGAAACCCTGCGCCCCACCTACCGGCTCCTGCTGGGCATTCCGGGCAAGAGCAACGCCTTCGCCATCTCCCGGAAGCTGGGGCTGTCCGATGAAATCATCGAAGCGGCCAAAGAGCAGATCGATGAACAGGACGTGAATTTTGAAGACGTGATTTCCGATCTGGAAGCCAGCCGCGTCACTATCGAACGGGAACAGCGGGAAATCGAAGCCTATAAAAAAGAGGTGGAGACCCTGAAAAAGCGGCTGCAGGAAAAGAACGAGAAAATCGATCAGGCCAAAGACAGGATCCTTCGGGAAGCCAACGAAAAGGCCCGGGAAATCCTCCAGGACGCCAAAAACGTGGCCGACGAATCCATCCGCGTTTTCCAGAAAGCCGGCCCCGGCGCGTCCATGAAGGATCTGGAAAAGACCCGGGAAAAGCTGCGTGGCAAGATCGATGAGAAGAACAGCAGACTTTCCATCCAGAACCGGGAAAAGGAAGCGCCGAAAGCGCAGCTGAAACCCGAACAGCTCAAAAAAGGCGATCTGGTGAAGGTGGTTTCCATGGGGCTTAAGGGAACGGTCAGTTCCCTTCCGGACGCCAAAGGCAACCTGTTCGTGCAGTGCGGCATCCTGCGCACCAACGTCAACATCCGCGACCTGGTCCGCATGGAGGAACCCTCCGTTACCGCGCCCAACATGAAGCGGACCGGCGCCGGCAAGCTGCGCATGTCCAAATCCATTTCCATCTCTCCGGAGATCAACCTTCTGGGCAAGACCGTGGACGAGGCCATCCCCCTGCTGGATAAATATCTGGACGACGCCTATCTGGCCCACTTAAAGAGCGTCCGCGTGGTGCACGGCAAGGGCACCGGCGCTCTGAGGAACGCGGTGCAGCAGCATTTGAAGCGGGTCAAATACATCCGTTCCTACCGGCTCGGGGAATACGGGGAAGGGGATGCGGGCGTCACTATCGTGGAATTCAAAGAATAAGAGGTGAATCGAAATGGTGAATAAGCAGAAAATTCTGATCGTGGACGACGATGCCAACATCGCCGAACTGATCTCCCTGTATCTGACCAAAGAGTGCTTCGATACGATGATCGTGGAGGACGGGGAATCCGCCCTGGAAGCGGTGAATTCCTTTTCCCCCAACCTGATCCTGCTGGATCTGATGCTGCCGGGCATCGACGGCTATCAGGTCTGCCGGGAGGTCCGCAGCCATTCCTCCGTGCCCATCATCATGCTCTCCGCCAAAGGGGAGATCTTCGACAAGGTGCTGGGGCTGGAGCTGGGCGCGGACGACTATATCGAAAAGCCCTTCGATTCCAAGGAGCTGGTGGCCCGGGTGAAGGCTGTGCTCCGCCGGTATAAGCCCGCCGCGGCCGTCCCCGCAAAGCCCGCCATCGAGTGCGTGGAGTACGAGGGCCTCACCGTGAACAAGACCAACTACTCCGTGGTCTATCTGGGCAGGACCGTGGAAATGCCTCCCAAGGAGCTGGAGCTCCTCTACTTTCTGGCCTCCTCCCCCAACCACGTCTTTTCCCGGGAGCAGCTGCTGGATCAGATCTGGGGCTATGAGTACATCGGGGACACCCGGACCGTGGACGTGCACATCAAGCGGCTCCGGGAGAAGATCAAGGATCACGCCAACTGGAAAATCGCTACCATCTGGGGGATCGGCTATAAATTCGAGGTGAGATAACGGATGCGAAAAACCCTCTATCTGAAATTCGTGCTGGCCTACCTGATCTTCGGCTGCTTCGGCTTCATCATCGTGGCCACCTTCGTCTCCAGCATGACCATGGAGCATTTGAAGCGCGAGCGGGCGGATTCCCTCTACCAAGAGGCCACCCTCATCGCCAACACCTATGCCTCGGAGCTCTATGACAGCGAGCGCTCCCTGGAGTCCGTCAAGGAACAGCTGGACGCACTGAGCATCTATCTGGATTCCCGGATCTGGATCATCAACCCTTCGGGCCGCATGATCATGGACACGGAGGAACCTCTGGACGTGGAGCACGAAAACGTGGTGGAGGATTTCGACCCCACCGTCACGGAGGGCTCCTTCTACACGGTGGGCGACTTTTTCCACTGCTTCGACGAGGAGATGCTCAGCGTTTTCGCGCCCATCACCTCCAACTTCACGGTGCGCGGCTATGTGGTCATCCATACCACCATCGCTTCCATCCGGGCGTCCAGCGAAAGCCTGCTGAACATTTCCTACATCATGCTGGTCATCTTCTTCCTGCTCTCTTTGATCATCCTGATCTTTTTCACGGAAATGGTCTATCTGCCCCTGCGCAAGATCACGGCCGCCACGGAGCAGTACGCCGCCGGGAACCTGCACTATGAATTTCAGGTGGACAGCGAGGACGAGATCGGCTATCTGGCCGCCTCCCTCTCCTACATGGCCAGCGAGCTGGCCCGGGGCGAGGACAACCAGAAAAAGTTCGTGGCCAACGTTTCCCATGACTTCCGTTCCCCTCTGACCTCCATCAAGGGCTATCTGGAAGCCATGCAGGACGGCACCATCCCACCCGAACTGCACGGAAAGTACCTGGGGATCGTGCTCAATGAAACCGACCGCCTGATCAAGCTGACCAACAGCCTGCTGACCTTAAACAACCTGAATTTGAAGGGGATGGCGCTGGAAAAGACCGTCTTCGATATCAACCAGGTCATCCGCTCCACCGCGGCCTCCTTCGAGGGCACCTGCCGCCAGAAGCGCATCGGGATCGAGCTGGTGCTCACCGGCGACCGCCTTCCTGTGGTGGCCGACCGCGGGAAGATCGAGCAGGTCCTCTACAACCTGCTGGACAACGCCATAAAGTTTTCCCATCCCGATTCCGCCATCCGGATCGAAACCACGGAGAAGCACGGCAAGGTTTTCACTTCGGTCAAGGACAGCGGCATCGGCATTCCCAAAGACAGCCTGAAGCTCATCTTCGACCGCTTCTACAAAACCGACCTGTCCCGCGGCAAGGACAAAAAAGGAACGGGCCTGGGACTTTCCATCACGAAGGAAATCATCCAGGCCCATCAGGAAAATATCAACGTCATCAGCACGGAAGGCGTGGGAAGCGAATTCATCTTCTCCCTTCCCGTAGCGGACGAAGAGGACGAGTGAGGCGGGGTTTCGGTTTTGCCCGCGTTTCGTCCATGCGGCCCGCATCCTCTCCGCGGTCTCTCCTCAACGGCCGCCCTCAGTGGCCGGCGGGCTTTCGCTCCGTCATCCCCCGTTCCGTCACCAGGTCCGCGTAGAGCAGGGCGGCCAGCACCGCGCCGAAGGGGATCAGGGTGATCCAGATCGCCCTCCCCAGAAGGAAATTGCAGAATACCGTGCCGGCCACAGCGCCGGCCACGAAGAAAAGGAGCATCTTATCCGGCTCTTTTCTTTCTGCAGATCCGTTCATCCCACGTCTCCCCCTTCCCGCCCCGCGGAACCGTTCCAGCGAAGCCTGTGCAGCTGTCCGGCCTCCTGCAGGCCGGGAAAGCCGTTCTGGCGCAACGCTTCATAGAGGACGATGGCCACGGAATTGGAGAGGTTTAAGGAGCGGATTTCGTCCAGCATGGGGATCCGGATGCAGCCCTCTTCGTGTTCCACCAGGATCTCTTCCGGGATCCCCGCGCTCTCCTTGCCGAACATGATGTAATCGTCCGCCCCGAAGGCCGCGTCGGCATAGGTTTTCCCAGCCTTGGTGGTGGCCATCCACAGCCGGGCGCCGGCGGCGAAGGCGGCAGAATTGCGTTCCAGAAAATCCGCGAAGTTCACGTACCGGCGCACGTCCAGCTTATGCCAGTAGTCCATCCCCGCCCGTTTGAGCTGCTTTTCGCTGAGGGAAAATCCCAGCGGCTCGATCAGATGCAGCACCGCGCCGGCGGCGACGCAGGTGCGGCCGATATTGCCCGTGTTGGCCGGGATCTCCGGCTGGTGCAGCACGATGTTCAGCATGGCGCGTTTTCCTTTTCTCCGCGCTTCTCCTCTTTCAGCCTCGCCACGAAGTCGGCCAGCCTGCCGATGGCCACCTTCAGGTTCTCCAGGGAATAGGCGTAGGAAATGCGGATGAAACCTTCGCCGCAGTCGCCGAAGGCCGTTCCGGGAACCACGGCCACCTTCTCCTCCTGCAGAAACCGGGTGGCGAACTCGTCGCTGGTCATGCCGAATTCCGCGATGCAGGGGAAGACATAGAACGCGCCGTAGGGCTCGAAACAGGGCAGCCCCATCTCCTCAAACGCGCGCATGAGATAGCGGCGGCGCTGATTGTACTGCTCCCTCATCTGTGCCACGTCCTCATCCCCGTTTTTCATGGCTTCCACGGCCGCATACTGGCTGGTGGTAGGAGCGCACATGATGGCGAACTGGTGGATCTTGAGCATCTGCTCCAGGATCTCCGCGGGCCCGCAGGCATAGCCCAGGCGCCAGCCCGTCATGGCATAGGCTTTGGAAAACCCGTTGATGAGGATGGTCCTCTCCTTCATCCCCGGAAGCTGGGCGATGGACACGTGCTTTTCCTTATACGTCAGCTCCCCGTAAATCTCGTCGGAAATCACGAACAGATCCTTTTCACGGATCACCTCCGCGATGGCCTCCAGGTCGCTGCGCTCCATGATGGCCCCCGTGGGATTGTTGGGATAGGGCAGCACCAGGATCTTCGTCCGGTCCGTGATGGCGTCCCGGAGCTCCTGCGCCGTCAGGCGGAACTCGTTCTCCGCCTTCAGATTGATGATCACGGGCACCGCGTCCGCCAGAACGGCGCAGGGCTCATAGGACACGTAGGAAGGCTGGGGAATCAGCACCTCGTCCCCGGGATTCACCATGGCGCGCAGGGCGATGTCGATGGCCTCGGAGCCGCCCACCGTCACCAGCGTTTCATGGGCCGGATCGTATTCCAGCCCGAACCGGCGGCGCAGGTAATTGCAGATTTCCACCTTCAGCTCCTTCAACCCCGCGTTGGAGGTATAGAAGGTTCTCCCCTTTTCCAGGGAATAAATGCCCTCGTCCCGGATATGCCAGGGCGTATCGAAATCCGGCTCCCCGACGCCCAGCGAAATGGCGTCTTCCATCTCGCTGACGATATCGAAAAATTTCCGGATTCCCGATGGCTTTATCGTTACGATTTTATCGGACAACGGATTTCTCATGGCGTAATCTTCTCCCTCTGGTCTTCATATTTTTTCGTCAGCACGGTGCCGTGATCCTTGTACTTCTTCAGGATGAAATGGGTGGCCGTGCTCAGGACGCTGTCCAGGGGCGCCAGCTTGTCGGAAACGAAGGCGGATACCTCCTTTAAGGATTTCCCTTCCAGCGTGATCAGAAGGTCGAAGCCCCCGGAAATCAGATACACGGAATTGACCTCCGGATATTTGTAAATGCGCTCCGCGATCCGGTCGAAGCCCTGTCCCCGCTGGGGCGTCACCCGCACTTCGATGAGGGCGGACACCTTCTCGATGCTGGTCTTCTCCCAGTCGATCAGCGTATGGTAGCCGCAGATGATGCCCTCCGCTTCCATGGCCGCCATTTCGTTGACCACGTCGATCTCTTCCACTCCCAGGATAACAGCCAGCTCCTTCAAATCGATCCGGCTGTTCTTCTCGATGATTTTCAGCAATTCTTCTCTCATATCCACACCTTTTCCTTCCATATTTGATAGATTTCATCCTCCCCGGCAGGCTCCAGGAAACGGGTTTCCTCCCCGTTGCGCACCACCCTGTCGTTTCCGTCCGCAGCGAAACCGATCACCGCGGCGGGGATTCCCTCCTCCTGCAGCGCCCGCACCAGGCGGTCCCCCCGAGGAGTCAGGCAAAGGAGGCTTCCGTTGGACAACAGCCCGTAGGGGTTTCGGTCCAGGGCGTTGCAGATTTCCACCGTCTCCTGACGGATGGGGATCTTTTTCAGATCGATGTCCAGCCCCACGCCCGCCCGCTGGGCCAGCGTCCAGAGAGCGTGAAAAATCCCTCCTTCCGCCGCCGCGCAGAGCGCGTCCGCGCCGGCCTTCGCGGCGATCTCAGCCTCCTTGCACACGGACAAAAACCCTTCCATCCCCCTGGCTTCCTCCAACAGCCAGGCCGGATAGCGCTCCCGCAGCTTCTCCCCGCACAGGTCGGCCAGAATGGCACTGCCCTCCAGGCCCGCCCATTTGGTCATGACCACCTGCCTGTCCTCCGGCCCTTCCCGACCATCCTTTCCGCTTCCCTGTTCCCGCCCCTGTTCAGGCGCTTTGTCCCCGGCCTTCGCTCCTCCGAGAGCGGCGGCCGAGGTCAGCGGAACCGTTATGCCGAAGGAAACCTGGGCTTTCGCGTCCAGGACGGGGATTCCCAGTTCATCCGCCGCCTCCCGGGCCCCTTTGGCGATGCGGCCCAGGAGCTGCTCGGGAGCGCCCGAAGGCAGCAAAATCCGGAGCAAAACGCCGGACAGCCGCGCTGCACCGGCGGCCGCCGCCTGATTCGCCGCCGTGCGGGTCTCGCTGACGGCATCCGCCAGTTCGGTGAGCAGGTTGGCGCGCTGTTCGTCCTGCGCCGCCTCAAAAAACATCATAGAATTCAGTTCACA
>OEQQ01000202.1_pt1 | contig 13422 bp, 9 predicted proteins | sample 1539741 | NCBI WGS metagenome assembly OEQQ01 (sample SAMEA3891876, study PRJEB23780) | metagenome | biome: terrestrial biome; feature: animal house; material: Caecal content | place: Italy | collected 2015-05-05
GCAGTATTCCATCACCGCTTCGTTCACCCGGTTTCTCTCCTCCGGCGATTTCCCGCTGAATCTGGCGGTTCTGGCCGGCTTTTTCGCCCTGCTCCTGCCGGGAATCCGGAAGGGGAACCGCCGGTTTTTGTGGCAGGCGCCGCTATGCCTGGCCGCGGGCGGCGCGCTGTGGATGTTTCTGCTGCTGCGAAACCGTCCGGAAGCCAGGGTGGTGGATCCGCTGTACCTGGCCCAGCTGCTGGTCTTTCTGGGGCTCGTTTGGCCCGCCGGAAAACGGGAGGGGGCAGGGCGGCGTTCGGGGATGCTGTCAAAGGCGCTGCCCGCCGCCTGCACTGTTTTTTTTCTGGGCGCGGCGGCCCTGCGCCTGCCCGGCTCCCTGTCGGAGCTGGAGGCGGAATCCGCGCGCCGGGAGGAGGTCAACCGGGTGAACGAAGCGGTGATGGAATACTGCAGCGCCCGCCCGGACAGCCTGTTTCTGGAGGACGTGTATTCTACGGTGGCCTACAGCGAAAAGATCTGCGCGGACCGGGAGAAGCCGTTTTCCTACGACCTGCTGGGCGGCTGGCTGGTAAAGAGCCCGCTGACCGAAAAGAAGCTGGCGGCATTCGGGTTTTCGGGCATGGAGGAAGCGGTGCGCTCCGAAGAAGGGGTGTATCTGCTGGCGGACGAGACGTCCGGCTCCGGCATCGGGTGGCTGGAGGATTATTTCGCTTTCCGGCAGGAGGACGTCTCCGTGGTGCGGGTGGACTCCATCGCTGGCCGGGTGAACGTTTATCAGGTGGTGGCCGGACGGGAAACGGGGGATTTCGGGCCGGATGCGCCGTAAAGGAGAATGAGTATGATACAGGGAGAACGGATCTGTCTGCGCCCCATCGAAGCCGGGGACACGGACCGGATCGTGGCCTGGCGCAACCAGGAGCGGGTGCGCCGCAATTTCATCTATCAGAAGCCCTTCACCAGAGAGGGGCATGAGGCCTGGATGCGCACGAAGGTGGCCACAGGGGAAGTGGTGCAGTTCATCATCTGCGAAAAGGAGTCCGGCCGCCCGGTGGGAAGCGTGTATTTCAGGGACATCGACCGGGAGAACAAAAAGGCGGAGTACGGGATCTTCATCGGGGAAGCGGACGCGGCCGGAAAGGGGATCGGCACGGAGACCGCCCGCCTGGCCGTGGCCTACGCCAGGGACGGGCTGAAGCTGCACAAGCTGTTTCTGCGGGTGTTCGCGGACAACCTGGCCGCGGTGAAGAGCTACGAAAGGGCCGGCTTCGTCCGGGAGGCGTATCTTCGGGACGAAATCTGCCAGGACGGGCGCTTTCGGGACCTGTTGCTGATGGCGGTCCGCTTCGGGGAAGGGGAGACCCGGCCGGAGCCTGAAACGCCGTCGGAGCCCGGAGCGGCACCGAAACCCGAAAAGAGGAAGACGGTGAGCTTCGTCATCCCCTGCTATCGCTCCCGGGACACCATCGAAGGGGTGGTTGATGAGATCCGGGGGGCCATGGGAAGGCTGGCGGAAGCGTACGACTATCAGGTGATCCTGGTCAACGACTGCTCCCCGGACGACACCTTCGAGAAGATCCGCCGGCTCTGCGAAGCGGACCGGCGGATCACCGGGGTGAACCTGGCGAAGAACTTCGGGCAGCACTCCGCCCTGATGGCGGGATTCCATCAGGCGAAGGGGGATATCCTGGTGTGCCTGGACGACGACGGCCAGACGCCGGCGGACGAAGTGGGAAAGCTGCTGCAGGCTCTGGAGGAAGGGGCGGACGTGGCCTATGCCCGCTATGAGCACAAGCACCACAACGCCTTCCGCAATTTCGGCAGCCGGATCAACGACTGGATGCTCTGTTTCATGCTGCACAAGCCGAAAAACCTGTTCGTCTCCAGCTACTTCGCGGCCAGGCGGTTCGTGCTGGAGGAGATGCTCCGGTACGAGAACGCCTTTCCCTACGTGATCGGCCTGGTGCTGCGCGCCACGAAGAACATCGTCAACGTGACGGTGGAGCACAGGGACCGGAAGTCCGGGGTGTCCGGCTATACCTTCGGCAAGCTGCTGGCCCTGTGGTTCAACGGGTTCACGGCCTTTTCGGAAAAGCCGCTGCGCATCGCCACCCTGACGGGGGTGGGCTGCGCGGGGATCGGCTTTTTGTACGGCCTGTACACGGTGATCAAAAAGCTGGTGGTTCCCGATGTGCCCATCGGCTTTTCCGCCCTGATGTCGGCCATCATGTTCATCGGCGGCGTGATGATGCTGATGCTGGGGCTGATCGGGGAATACATCGGGCGGATGTATATCTGCATGAACAACGCGCCGCAGTTTGTGATCAGGGAGATCGTCGGAGGAACGGATGATGGGGAAGAAAGAGATCGTTAACGGAAAAAAATACAGGGAACTTTCGGCGGCCGTACGGGCGTTTCTGGGGACCGCCGCCTGTCTGGGGGCGGCGAAGGGGGATACGGCGCATGCCCTGACCAACAGCGCCCTGTCCGTCCTCCTGTTTTCGCTGCTGTGGCTGGCCTGCAGCCGGGCGCTGAAAGGCGGGACCGCTCCGAAGATCCGCAGGATCTGCGCCTGGGTCGGGGCCCTGTTTCTGGGCTTCTCCTGGCAGTGGGGAACGCAGCTGGACACCTGGGGGAGCGTGAGCTTTCCGGCAAAGCGGACCTGGCTGTTCCCCCTCTTTTTTGCGGTCTGGGCCGCTCCCGTCCTGGCCTGGGCATTCGGGAAGGCGGATGAGGCGCTCAGGAAGGCGGAGAGGGCGTTTTGGGAGCAAAAAGGCCCTGTTGCCCGAACGAAGGAGCCTGCACTGTCAGGGCTTCGGAGACTCCTGGCCGCGCGCCCGGTCCTCTTCGGGGCGCTGGGGCTCTTTCTGGCGTGGCTTCCCGTCTTTCTGGCGGTCTATCCGGGCTTTTTCGCCTACGACGCCACGGACGAGCTCAATGAGGTGCTGACCGGGGAATACGTGACGCGCCATCCCCTCCTTCACGTGCTGGCGCTGGGCAACATCGTGTCCCTGGGGCAGAAGCTGACGGGGAACTATAACGCGGGGATCGCCGCCTACGTGCTGCTGCAGATGGCGGTCTCGGCCCTCCTGCTGTCCTGGGCGCTCAAAAGCGTCGGCGGGGCGCTGGAAAAGTCCGGATACGGCAGGGCGGTGCGCATCGGTTCCTGGCTCTTTTTCGCCTTTTTCCCCGTGATCCCGCTGTTCGTGCTGTGCACCACCAAAGACACCCCCTATACGCTGGCCATGCTGGCCGCCACCGTGCTGCTGTTTCGCATGGGAAGGGAGAAGGAGGCGTTCTGGAACAGCAAAGGGGCGCAGGCGGGTCTGGCGGCCTCCCTCCTTTTGATGGCGCTGCTGCGCAACAACGGGTTCTATATCTTCCTGGTCATGATTCCGGTTCTGCTGGTCTGGGCCGGGGCGGGGCGCGTCCGGCGGATGGGGGTTTTGCTCCTGCTGGTCCTGCTGTGCCGGTTCGGGATCGACGGAGGGCTGAAGGCCGTCCTGCATCCCGTGGATACGGATGTTCAGGAAACCCTCACCGTGCCCATCCAGCAGCTGGCCCGGGTGTGGGAAAGCAGTCCGGAGACGTTTTCGGCGGACGACCGGGAGGCCATGCTGGAGATTTTGTCCCCCAACGCGCTCAAATACTATACGCCCAAGCTCTCCGATCCGGTGAAAAACTCCTTTCACAATGAAGTCTTTCGCAAAAATCCGGGCCGTTACTTCAGTCTCTGGGCCCGGATCGGCCTGAAAGCGCCGCTGGCCTACACCAACGCCTGGCTGATGACCTCCTACGGATTCTGGTATCCCGACACGGTGGTGGACGTATACAACGGGGTCAGGGACTATGTGGACAGCTCGTGGTTCAGCTTCGAAACCGAGGAGCCGGGCGTGCGGGAGAGTCTGCTTCCGGGGCTGGAGGAAGTGTACCGGAAGATTTCGCTGGAGATCTGGATCCAGCGGCTTCCCGTGGTATCCATGCTCTTTTCCCCCGGATTTTTGTGCTGGATCTACGTGTTGGGCGGCCTGTATCTGATTTCCTGCGGCCGCGGGCGCAGCGCGCTGTCCCTTCTGCCCCTGGGGCTCAACTGGCTCACGGTGCTGCTGGGCCCCACCTATCTGGTGCGCTACGTCCTGATCCTCTGGTTCGCCCTGCCCGTGCTGGCAGCGGCGGTCGCCGGAAGGGGCCGGACGGACGGCGTCCGGGAGCGATCGCCCGGCCTGTAAAAGGATAAAGTTGTCAATCGCCGTCAAAGTGTGCTATACTGCTAACGATATATCGGAGGAAAGGGCATGAACCGGAAAATCAAACGCTGTCGGGCAATTACATACTGCATCGCCTTTTATGCCGTCCTGGCGTTTCTTTTGCTGGGGCCGGCCGGGATTCTGAAGTCGGACCGGACGGTGGCGGGCAACGAAGCGCCCGCGGGCAGCGTGGAGGTGCGGCTGGACCGTCAGGTACAGCAGGTGATCGTGGCGGAAGGAACCTGGCTGCGGTACCTGGATCTGTACGTGACTTCGGAGGAGTCCGCCGGCAGGACCTACAACCTGCTGGTCTACGATTCCGACAACGAACGCCTCCTGCAGCGCCAGATCGCCCTGCCGGAAACGGAAGTCCCGGGATTTGTGCGCCTGCCCATCGGCGTGGAAACCGTTCCGGGACAGCTTTACGTCTGGCAGCTGCAGGGCACGGACACGCCCCTGTCCCTGGCCTTTGAAAATACCGGAGAAACCGGGCTGACCTCATTCGGGAACTATTACGTGCTGGAAAACGGCCAGTCCTTCATGCAGGAAGCGCAGAACATCGTCATGCGCCTCACGTATACGGACAGCCCTTCGAACCGGAAAATGGCCGTCCTTTTCGGGGCGCTGTTCGCCGTCGCGGCGATTTGTATCGCCCTGACGGAATACCTTGGGAAAAAAACGCAGAAACTGAAAAAAGAGGTCCGGCTGCAGTCCGCGGTCCGCTTCACCGCAGGCCCCGCGCTGCTGGGATCCGTCCTCTTTCTCTGCCGCGCGGTTTTCGTCAAAAGGCTGTTCGGCGGGGAGGCGGAGGACCTGGCGGTTTACGGCCTGGGGATCGGCATCGCGGCGGTCTTTTTCGCCTGGGTGATCTTCGCGCCCCGCAGGGGCGGGGACGGCCGGCCCCTGCGGGAACGAATATCGGAATCCGGGATGGACTGGCTGCAGGCCGCCGCCTTCGCCTGCGTCCTGTGGGGGACGATCCGGTTCATGAACGCCCAGTACCAGTTCCAGCAGGATCTGGCCTACCGGCAGGTGCTGTTTTCCTCCGCCCTGGTGCTTTTGACCATGGGCCCGGCGAAGGCTCTGTTCCACAGATACAGCGCTTTCTGGATCGCGGGAGCCGCCCTCGCGGGCGCGGTCTGGTACGGGATCCGGAAGGCTTCCCTGCCCGCCCAGGAAGCTGGGCAGAAGCTGGCCCTCCTGCGCTGGGACCTTCTCATCGCGGCGGCGGCCGGGCTGGTGGCGATCGCCCTGTGGGATAAGATCCGCCGCAGGACCTTCGCGTTTTCGAAGGCGAACCGGTCCTTTGCGGGCCTTCTGGGGATCCTGCTGGCCCTGATTCTGATTTTCCGCAATACCAGGACCTGGCCCATCTATCTGGCCGCGGTCTTCGGCCTGTTTTACCTGTTCTATCTGGGCTGGGAAAAGCGGGATCGCCTGCTGCGCAATTTCTGCGACGGGGTGACGCTGAATTTCGCCCTGGCACTGATCTTCGCCCTGGCCAGAAGGCCGTTCCGGGCCTGGATATACAGCCGCTACAATTTCGTTTTCCATACGGTGACCATCACGGCCGTGTATCTGACGCTGGTGCTGTGCGTCCTGACCGTGCGCCTGCTGCAGAAGCTGTACCGGGGAAAGCGGCTGACGGATCTGTGGGGGACCCTGCTGTTATACGGGATGGCCGCAGCCTTTCTGTTCTTCACCCTGTCCCGGACGGGATATCTGGCCGTGGTGGTGATGACGGCGATCGTGGTGCCGTTTGTGACCTTCGCCTGCTGCCGGCAGGGGGCCGGCGCCTTCCTGCGCCATGCGGGGTGTATGCTCCTGGCGGCGATTTTGTGCGTGCCCGCAGCCTTTACGGGAGTCCGGATCCTGCCCGCGCTGTACAACGACCCTTATATTTATGAAGTGGAGGAGTCCGCGGCGGCCATCCACAGGGACGATCCCATGGATTCCACCGGCTATATGTCTGTTTCCTATTTTAAATATGTGATGGAGAACAAGCTCTTCGCGGAGGCGGAGAAGGAAAGCCTCTCCCCCCGGGCCTGGATGAGCTGCCTGGCCGGGGAAACGGCGGTTCTGCCAGGGAGCGTCCTGGTGGCGTCCGCAGGAGAGGCCGGGACGGAGCTGTCCGACCTGGAGGAGTTCTCCAACGGCCGCCTGGAAATTTTTCAGAGTTATATTGGGAACTGGAACCTGACGGGGCATGAAGGGATGGGCGTGACCCTGCCCGATGGCTCCACCAGCGTGCACGCCCACAACATGTATCTGCAGGTGATCCACGACCACGGCCTGCTGGCGGGAGCCGTCTTTTTGCTGCTGGGCATCGCGGCTGCGCTGCGCGCGTTTTTGTACGCGGTCAGATACGGGAAGCGGGACTGCCTCGCAGCGCTGCCGCTGGCGGTGCTCATCGGCTTCGCGGTGGCGGGGCTGGTGGAATGGATTTTCCATCCCTGCAATCCCCTGGGCTATTCCGTCATGGTCGTTCTGGCCCCTCTGCTTTTATCCCACGGGAAATCAGAATCCGGGAAAGGGTTTTGAATCGAAATGCGAGAAGAAAAGAAGAAAAAGAAAAGTTCATTCAATTATCAGCTGTTTTACCGCAGGACCTGTCTGATCGTCTACGACATCATCAGCGTGGTGGCCTCCAGCTATCTGGCGCTTCTGATCCGGTACGACTTCGAGCTGGACGCGGTGCCGGAAGAGTTTCTGCTGCCCATCCGCCAGTTCCTGTGGATCAATCTTTTGCTGACCCTGACCATCTTTTACTTTTTCCGTCTCTACCACAGCCTCTGGGCCTTCGCGGGGGAGACGGAGCTGCAGAATCTGGTCATGGCCTGCCTGTGCTCCAGCGTGGTGACCGGCGTGGGGATCAATTTCTTCAAGCTGTCGTCCCAGGCCGTGCCGGACAGCTATTATTTCCTGTACTTCTTCATCCTGCTCATGCTGCTGTTCGCCAGCCGGTTCTCCTATCGCTTCCTGCGCAGCAGAAAGCACAAGCTGCAGAACCGGAAAAACAGCATCTCGGTCATGATCATCGGGGCGGGGGAAGCGGGGAATACCATCATCAAGGAAATCGTCACCAGCAACTATTCCACCATGGTGATCCGCTGCATCATCGACGACGACAGAAACAAGTGGGGACAGTTCATTCAGGGCATCAAGGTGGTGGGCGGCCGGGAGAAGATCATCGAGTCCGCGGACCTGTACGATATCGACGAAATCTTTCTGGCCATCCCTTCCGCGTCCCCCCTGCAGATCAGGGAAATCCTGGAAATCTGCAAGGAGACCAACTGCAAGCTGCGCTCCCTGCCGGGGCTGTACCAGCTGGTCAACGGGGAAGTCAACGTCAGCAAGCTGCGGGACGTGGAGGTGGAGGACCTGCTGGGCCGGGAACCCATCCGGGTGGATCTGGACTCCATCCTGGGCTACGTGCAGAACGAGGTTGTGCTGGTCACCGGAGGCGGCGGCTCCATCGGCAGCGAGCTGTGCCGTCAGATCGCAACCCATAAGCCGGCCCGGCTGATCATTTTCGATATCTATGAGAACAACGCCTACGACATCCAGCAGGAGCTGAAGGAGAAGTTCCCGGAGCTGAAGCTGACGGTGCTCATCGGGAGCGTCCGCAACACCAACCGGATCAACTCCGTCTTCGAGACCTGGAAGCCGGCCATCGTCTATCACGCGGCGGCGCACAAGCACGTGCCCCTGATGGAGGACAGCCCCAACGAGGCCATCAAAAACAACGTGTTCGGCACCTGGAAAACCGCCATGGCGGCGGCCGAAAACGGGACGAAGAAGTTCGTCATGATCTCCACGGACAAGGCGGTGAACCCCACGAACATCATGGGCGCCAGCAAGCGGATCTGCGAGATGATCATCCAGACCTTCAACCGCCATTACGACACGGAATTCGTGGCCGTGCGCTTCGGCAACGTGCTGGGCTCCAACGGCAGCGTCATCCCGCTGTTCAAAAAGCAGATCGCGGCCGGAGGGCCGGTGACCGTCACCCATCCGGACATCATCCGGTACTTTATGACCATCCCGGAGGCGGTTTCCCTGGTGCTGCAGGCGGGAGCCTACGCCAGGGGCGGGGAGATTTTCGTGCTGGACATGGGAGAGCCTGTGAAGATCCTGGACCTGGCCAAAAACCTGATCCGGCTGTCCGGCTACAAGGTGGACGAGGATATCAAAATCGTGTTTACGGGGCTTCGGCCTGGCGAAAAGCTATATGAAGAGCTCCTGATGGAAGAAGAGGGGATGCAGGATACGGAAAACCGGCTGATCCACATCGGACGGCCCATCGAGCTGGACGAGCGGCAGTTTTTCGTGCAGCTAAAGAAGCTGGAGGAGGAATCCAAAAGCGAATGCAGGGATATCCGGCCCCTGATCCGGGAGATCGTACCCACCTATCACTATCGGGAAAAAGAGGAGGGCCAATGAACATTCATCACATCGGATATCTGGTGAAGCGGCTGGAAAAGGCGGCTGCCGCCTTCGAAGCCCTGGGCTACGGGCGGGAAGGGGACGTCACCCGGGACGAGCTGCGGGGCATCGACATCCTGTTTATGGAAAAGGACGGCTACCGGATCGAGCTGGTGAGCCCGTACCGGCCGGATTCCGTGGTGTCGGGCCTTTTGAAAACCCATAAGAACGCCCCCTATCACATCTGCTACGGGAGCGGGGATTTCGCGGCGGATCTGGCCGCCCTGGAAGGGGGCGGCTATCTGCGCATGGGGGACCCCCAGGGCGCCCCGGCCATCGGAGGGAGGCGGGTGGTCTTTCTCATGCATCCGGCCATGGGGATGATCGAGGTCCTGGAAGAAAGGGTTCCGGAAGAAAAAGGAAAGGCGGTTTAGAGGAAAATGGACAGAAAGAGAATCTATCTTTCTTCCCCCACCATGCACGGGGAAGAGCGGGCGTTCGTGCAGGAAGCCTTCGATACCAACTGGGTGGCGCCCCTGGGGCCCAACGTGGACGCTTTTGAGAGGGAGATGGCGGCATATGCGGGCGTCGGCCATGCGGCGGCCCTTTCCGCCGGCACGGCGGCCCTGCATCTGGCCGCAATTTTGAGCGGCGTCAAACAGGGGGACGTGGTGTTCGCCTCTTCCCTGACGTTTTCCGCCAGCATCAACCCGGCCTGCTACGAGAAAGCGGTCCCGGTCTTCATCGACTCGGAACGGGATACGTGGAACATGGATCCGGAGGCTCTGGAAAGGGCGTTTGAAACCTGGCCCAATCCGGCGGCGGTGATCGCCGTACATCTGTACGGCACCCCGGCCAAAATCGACCGGATCCGGGCCATCTGCGACGCCCATCGCGTGCCCCTCATCGAGGATGCGGCGGAATCCCTGGGCAGCAGCTTTCGGGGGAAGATGACGGGCGGCTTCGGGGATTTCGGCGTCTATTCCTTCAACGGCAACAAGATCATCACTACCCCCGGCGGCGGGATGCTGGTGGCGGAGGATGAGGAGGCCATCAAACGGGCTCGCTTCCTGGCCACACAGGCCCGGGATCCGGCCCGCCACTACCAGCATTCCTGCATCGGCTACAACTACCGCATGTCCAACGTGATCGCGGGCATCGGCAGGGGCCAGCTTCTGCATCTGGAGGAGCATAAGGCGAAAAAGCAGGCCATCTACCGGCAGTATCGGGAAGCGTTTTCGGACATCCCGGAGATTTCCATGAACCCCATGAATCCGGACGGGGAGTCCAACAACTGGCTCTCCTGCATGACCATCGACGCCGCCAGCAAGGTGACGCCCATAAAGGTGATGGACGCGCTGGCGGAATACAACGTGGAGACGCGCCCCATCTGGAAGCCCATGCACCTGCAGCCGGTGTTCGCGGGCTGCGGCTTCGTCCAGACTGAGGAAGGCGTCAGCGTTTCCGAGGACGTGTTCAACCGCGGGCTCTGCCTGCCCAGCGATATCAAAAATACGCAGGAAGATATGGATCTGATCATCTCCGTGGTGCGCAGACAGTTTGGGAGATAAGGCATGATATACAAAAAGTGGATCAAAAGGTTTCTGGACATCCTGCTTTCCCTGATCATCCTGATCGCCTTAAGCCCGGTTCTGGCGGCGCTGGCGGTCCTGGTGCGGGTGCGGCTGGGAAGCCCGGTCCTCTTTTCCCAGCAAAGGCCGGGGCTGGGGGAGAAGATCTTCACCCTGTACAAATTCCGGACCATGACGGACGAGCGGGATGAGGAGGGAAACCTTTTGCCGGACAGCCGGCGGCTGACGCCCCTGGGGAAATTCCTGCGGGCCTCCAGCCTGGACGAGCTGCCGGAATTTTTCAACATCCTGAAAGGGGACATGAGCTTCATCGGCCCCAGGCCGCTGCTGGTGAGCTATCTTCCCTACTATACGGAGGAGGAATCCCTGCGCCACACCGTGCGGCCCGGCCTCACCGGCCTGGCCCAGGTCAGCGGCCGGAATTTCCTTGACTGGGACCGGCGGCTTCAAAAGGATGTGGAATACGTGAAGGGGCTGTCCTTTTCCATGGACTGCAGGGTGCTGTTTCTGACCGTGAAAGCGGTGTTTTCCCGTTCCGGGGTGGCCGAGGATACGAACCGGACGGAGGGGAATTTCGCCCGGATCCGCCAGGAGCGGCTGGAGCGGACCGGAAAGCTGAAAGAGGACTGACGGGAGGCCGGTATGACCAATATTCTGATTTTGAGCGCGGGCACCCGCGACAAGGTGGTGCAGTATTTTAAAAAGGAACTGGCTGGGCGGGGGAAGGTGGTGGCCACGGACTGCAGCCCTCTGGCCCCTGCCATTTACGAGGCCGACGAGTACGCCATCGTGCCCCGGATCACGGAGGAAGGGTATCTGGATACGATCCTCTCCCTGTGCAAAGAGAAGGGAATTTCCGGCGTCTTTTCCCTCATCGACCCGGAGCTGAGCCTTCTGGCGGCCCATCGGGACGAATTTCTGGCCGCGGGAGCCGTGCCCATCGTGCCGGACGCCGAAGCCGTGGAGCTGTGCTTCGACAAGTTCCGGATGTACGAAAAGCTCGTGGAGCTGGGCGTGCCCGCGGGGAAATGCTACCGCACGCCGGAGGCGTTCTTCGCGGCGCAGGAAAGGGGGGAGATCGATTATCCCGTCTTTTTGAAGCCCGTCTGCGGCAGCGCCAGCTTAAACATCAGCAAGGTCTCCTGCCGGGAGGAGGTGGAGCTCTTTTGCCGGGAAAATCCGGATCTGATGATTCAGGAATTTCTGGACGGGCCCGAATACGGGGCGGATCTGTATGTGGATCTGATCAGCGGGGAAACGGTTTCCGTCTTCGTCAAGCAGAAGCTGAAGATGCGCGCCGGGGAAACGGATAAGGCGGTTTCCGTGAAGGACGAAGAGCTGTTCGCCTTTCTGGAGGATTTCGCCCGGAACATGGGATTTCGGGGGATGATCGACGTCGATCTGTTCCGGATCGGGGAGCGGTGGTACGTGTCCGAAGTCAACCCCAGGTTCGGCGGCGGCTATCCCCACGCCTATGCCTGCGGAGTGAACGTCCCCGCCATGGTGATCAACAACCTGGAAGGGCGAAAAAACGAGCCCTGCATCGGCGCGTACCGGGCGGGAGTGGTTATGATGAAATACAGCGAGATTATGATCCGGGAAGGGATCTGAAAAGAGGTGGCTGCGGTGCGAAAGACCGTATTGATTCTGGGAAACAGCGATTCCGGCCTGTACGATTTCCGCAAAGAGGTGCTGACGGCCCTCATGGAAGAGGGGTATGAGGTGCACGTCTCCGTGCCGGATACCGGCCATGCGAAGAAAATCGACGCCCTGGGCTGCGTCCGGCACGGGACGGATCTGGACCGGCGGGGCATGAACCCGCTGCGGGACGCGAAGCTGTTTTTCTTTTACCTGCGGCTGATCCGGCGGATCAGGCCGGGGGCGGTGCTGACCTATACGATCAAGCCAAACATATACGGCGGCATGGCCTGCCGGCTTTTGCGGGCCCCGTATCTGGTCAATATCACCGGGCTGGGAACGACCCTGGAGCACGAAGGGCTCTTGCAGAAGATGATCGTGCTTCTGTATCGGGAAAGCCTGCGCGCGGCCGCCTGCATCTTTTTCCAGAACCGGCGCAACCTGGATTTCATGCGGGAAAAGGGCTGTCTGAAAAAGGGGGCGAAGACCAGGGTGATTTCCGGGTCCGGCGTCAATCTGCAGGAACATCCCTTCCGTCCCTGGCCCCGGGGAGAAGAGGTGAAATTCCTCTCCGTGATGCGCATCATGGAGGACAAGGGCATCGGGGAGCTGCTGGAAGCGGCCGAAGCGGTGCACGCCCTCCATCCGGAAACGGTGTTTCAGATCCTGGGCGCCTATGAGGAGGAGAGCCGGGGCCGTTACGAACCGCTCATCGAAGGCTTGCAATCCCGGGGGATCGTGCGGTATTATGGTTACCGGGACGATATCGCGGATTTTTACGAAGGCTGTCAGGCCGTGATCCATCCTTCCTACCACGAGGGGATGTCCAACGTGCTGCAGGAGGCGGCGGCCGCGGGCCGGCCGGTGCTGGCCAGCGATATCAGCGGGTGCAGGGAGATCTTCGAGGACGGGATTTCCGGCATCGCCTTTTTGCCCAGGGACGCGGCCAGCTTAAAAGACGCCATACTCACGTTTCTGACCCTGTCCGGCGGGCAGCGGCAGAAGATGGGAGAAAACGCCAGAGCCTATGTGGAGCGGCACTTCGACCGGAAAGAGGTGGTGCGCGCCTATCTGGAGGAAATCCGGAGCGTGGACGGCCGGTGAGGAAGGATCCCCTTTGCAGTGCGGATCCGGATTGAATGAGGAAAGCGAGGAGAATACCATGGGATTATATGAGAAACTTGTGGCGGGGGAAGAAAAGCTGTCTCTGGTGGGGCTGGGCTATGTGGGAATGCCCATCGCCGTGGCCTTTGCCAGGAAGATCGGGGTCATCGGCTACGATCTCAATGAAAAGAAGATCGAACTGTACCGTTCCGGCGTGGATCCCACACGGGAAGTGGGGGACGAGGTGATCAAAAACACCGGCGTCGAGTTCACCGCGGACGAGACCAGGCTGCGGGAGGCGAAGTTTCACATCGTGGCTGTTCCCACGCCGGTGAACGACGACCATACTCCGGATCTGACCCCCGTGGAAGGCGCCAGCCGCATCCTGGGGCGCAACCTGCAAAAGGGCAGCGTGGTGG
>OEQQ01000205.1_pt1 | contig 13210 bp, 8 predicted proteins | sample 1539741 | NCBI WGS metagenome assembly OEQQ01 (sample SAMEA3891876, study PRJEB23780) | metagenome | biome: terrestrial biome; feature: animal house; material: Caecal content | place: Italy | collected 2015-05-05
CGGTCTTCCAGTACGTGCTGATCCGGATGCCGGAAGGGGCGCGGGTTTTGTCCCGGGAGCAGGGGCGCTGGATCCTCTCCGCGCCCTCCGACGCCTGCGTCATGGGGGCCGTGTCGTATATTTCCTTCGAAAAAGCGGCGGAGAGCCTGGAGAAGGAGACGGCGGGGAAGGACTTCGAACGGATCGCATCCGAGGCGAAGCGGATCTGGGACGACCAGCTTTCCAGAGCGCGGGTGGAAGGGAATACGGAGGAGAAGAAGACCGTTTACTATACCGCCCTGTTCCGTTCCTTCATGCGCATGACCGACTACACGGAACACGGACAGTATTTCAGCGGCTATGACAGGAAGGTGCACGACGGCGTCTTTTATACCGGGGACGGGCTCTGGGACACCTTCCGCTGCATGCACCCGCTGCAGCTTCTGCTGGATCCCGGACGCCACAGGGACATTCTGGAGAGCTACAACCGGATGTACGAGCAGAGCGGCCTGATGCCCTGCTTCCCGGGCCTGACGGGAGATCTGCCGGTGATGATCGGGTTCCACGCGGCGGCGCTGTTCGCGGACGCGCTGGCAAAGGGGGTGGAGGCGGATTACGCCACCGCCTACGAAGGGATCCGCAAAAACGCCATGGAGCAGAGCATGTTCCCCTGGTGCTGCGATAAACCCCTGGAAGCGCCGGATCTGTGCTATCAGGAGCGGGGCTATTTCCCCGCCCTGGCCAAAGGGGAAGAGGAAACCTGCGAGAGCGGAAAGACCTTCGAGCGCCGGCAGGCTGTGGCCGTCACCCTGGAGCACGCCTACGACGACTGGTGCGCGGCCCGTCTGGCAGAGCATCTGGGAAAGGAAGAGGACTGCCGGATCTTTACGAAGAGGAGCCAGAATTACCGCAACCTCTACAACCCGGAAAACGGCTGGATGTCCCCGAAGGACAGCCGGGGCAACTGGGTGGAGGATTTCGATCCGAAGTTTTCCGGCGGCATGGGCGGAAGGGATTACACCACCGAAAACAACACCTGGACCTACACCTGGTCGGTGTTCCACGATCCGGAGGGGCTGGCGGAGCTGATGGGAGGAAAGGAGGCCGCCGTGGCGCGGCTGGATCAGCTCTTTCGGGAAGGCTTTCGGTGGCCCGAGAGCAAGTACGTCTATCTGGGACAGTTTCCGGATTCCACCGGGCTGATGGGGCAGTTCGCCATGGGAAACGAACCGTCGTTTCACATTCCCTATCTGTACGACTATTACGGCGCGCCCTGGAAGGCGCAGAAGAAGCTGCGGGAGCTGATGGACATCTGGTTTACGGATTCCCCCACGGGCATCTGCGGGGACGAGGACGGCGGGGCCATGTCCAGCTGGTTCGTCTTTTCCGCGCTGGGCTTCTATCCCGTCTGCCCGGGAAAGGCGGAATACGCCCTTGGGACGCCGCTGTTCGACCGGGCGGAACTCCAGGTGGGGAAAGGAAAGGTCTTCCGGATCGTCAGCCTGGGCGCGGGCGACGGAAAGCGGTATATCCGTTCGGCCATCCTCAACGGGAAACCGCTGGCAAGGCCGTTTCTGACCCATGAGGAGATCGTGGCCGGCGGGGAGCTGGTGCTGGAGATGGATACGAGGCCGGCCAGGGACGAAAAATAGGGCATGACAGTTTTGCGCTTTCGGGGTATACTAAGGCGTATAGAAAACGGACGCGGCCTTTCGGCCGCCGGAATCGGCGGCCGGGCCGGGAGACGGATGCAGGAGGAGCTAATATGAGACGGATCCCCGGACAGGGAGAAATTTATCGGCACTTCAAGGGAAATCTTTATCGGATCGTGACGCTGGCACAGCACGCGGAGACGGGGGAGCAGCTGGTGGTCTATCAGGGGCTGTACGGGGATTATCCGGTGTACGCCAGGCCTCTGTCCCTGTTTCTGGGAGAGGTCGATCGTGAAAAATACTCCGAAGCGCAGGACCGGTATCGCTTTACGCTGATTCCGGAAGCCGGGACGCTGGCCGGGGCTCCCGCTGCCGGCACGCCCGTGCCGCCTTCTGAGGAAGCCGGGGCCTCGGCCGGGCCGGACGCCCAGCTCAAACCGGCCGGAGAGCCGTCAGAACGGGAAGAAGCGAAGCCGGGGACGGCGCCGGAGGGAGCCGGGCCGGCGGCGGATGAGGAAGCGTTTGAGCTGGATCCCGGGCTGCTGGCGTTTCTGGAGGCGGACAGCTACGAAAAGAAGCTGGAGGTCTTCGACCAGCTGGCGGGCCGGGCGGACCAAAAGATGCTCAACACCATGGCGGTTTCCCTGGATCTGGAGCTGTCCGAGGGAAGCCTGGAGGAGCAGTATGAGGCGTTGAAGAACTGCCTTCTGACGCTGGAACGGTACGAGTGCAACCGGCTCCGGTAGAGCGCGGCTTTTCGGACGGACAAAAATGCGATTGGAGCGAAGGCGATGGAATACGGGCAGATCATCCCGGGGCGGTTTTTGAGCAGGCCAAACCGGTTTATCGCGCAGGTGGAAATACAGCAGGGGGACGTGCGCGGGACGGAAACGGTGCACGTAAAGAATACCGGAAGGTGCAGGGAACTGCTGGTCCCCGGGGCCAGGGTCTATCTGGCGAAGGGAGAAAACCCTGCGAGGAAGACGGCCTGGGATCTGGTGGCCGTGGAGAAGGGGGATCTGCTCATCAACATGGATTCCGCCGCGCCCAACCGGGCAGTTCTGGAGTTCCTCCGGTCGGGCCGCTACTGGAAAGGGCTCACGAAGATCCGTCCGGAAACCGTCTATGGCAGTTCCCGTTTCGATTTTTACGCGGAGGCGGGGGACAGAAAGATCCTGATCGAGGTGAAGGGGGTCACGCTGGAGCGCCAGAGGACGGCGCTGTTTCCCGACGCCCCCTCCGAACGCGCGGTCAGGCATGTTCGGGAGCTGGCGCAGGCGGCGAAGGAAGGGTACGAGTGCTATGTGCTGTTCGTGATCCAGATGAAGGGAGTCCGCCGTTTCGTGCCGAACTGGGAGATGCACCCGGCGTTCGGGGAAGAACTCCTGCGGGCCAGGGAGGCCGGCGTGAAGGCCGTCGCCTGGGACTGCCGTGTGGAGCCGGGGTGCATGGAGCTGGAAGATCCCGTGCCGGTCTGCCTGGAGCCGGGCAGGCTGCTGCTTTTGGACGCATCCGGCTCCGGCGTTGCCGAACCGCTGCTGTCATGGTATGATGAGTGCAGGAGGAAGCTTCCCTGGCGGGAAGACGTTACCCCTTACCGCGTCTGGGTTTCGGAAGTGATGCTCCAGCAGACCCGGGTGGAGGCGGTGAAACCGTATTTCAACCGGTTTATGGAGAGGCTTCCGGATATCGCGTCCCTGGCGGAGGCGGATGAGGATACGCTGCTGAAGCTGTGGGAAGGGCTGGGATATTACAGCCGGGTGAGGAATCTTCACAGGGCCGCGGTTCAGATTATGGAAGAGTACGGCGGGCGGATGCCGGGGGACTATGAGTCTTTGCAGAAGCTCGCCGGCATCGGCAGCTATACCGCAGGGGCCATCGCTTCCATCACCTTCGGCCAGCCGGCACCGGCGGTGGACGGCAACGTGCTGCGGATCATCGCCCGCCTGACGGAGGACGAAGGGGATATCGCGGACCCTTCCGTAAAGCGCCGGATCGGTCAGGAGCTGCTTTCGATCATGCCGGCGGACAGGCCCGGGGACTTCAATCAGGCGCTGATGGAGCTGGGCGCCACCGTCTGCCTGCCGAACGGGGCTCCGCTCTGCGAAAAATGTCCCTGGCGGTCGGCCTGCCTGGCAAAGCGCGACGGCAGGCAGGCGGACTATCCGAAAAAGAGCGCCAAAAAGGCGCGGAAGGCGGAGAAGAAGACGGTGCTCCTGATCCGGGACGAGAACCGCGTGGCGATCCGGAAGCGGCCGGACCGGGGACTGCTGGCCGGCCTGTATGAATTTCCCTGCCTGGACGGACATCTGGCGCAGGAAGAGGTGGTGGCCTGGCTGAAAAGCCAGGGCGTGCGCGCGATACGCCTGGAGAAGCAGGCGGATTCCCGGCATATTTTTACCCACAGGGAATGGGAAATGACGGGGTATCTGGCGCTGGTGGACGGGCTGGAGCCTTTGGGGAAGGAAAACGGCCTTCTTTTCGCGCAGCCGGAGGAGATCGGGGAGAAATATCCGATCCCGTCCGCTTTCGCGGCTTATACGGCCTGTCTGAGCATCCGGACGGGCAGAGATAGAATGGAACAGGGAAAAATGGGAGGAAAAAGGAAATGAAACTGCTTTCGATTGCAATTCCGTGCTATAACTCACAGAATTACATGGAAAAGTGCATTGAATCGCTGCTCATCGGAGGGGAGGATGTGGAGATCCTCATCGTGGACGACGGTTCTTCGGACAGGACTGCGGAGATCGCGGACGACTACGAGTCCAGATATCCCACCATCGTCCGGGCGATCCACAAGGAGAACGGCGGCCACGGTTCCGCGGTGAACACGGGAATCGAGAACGCCAGCGGCCTGTTTTTCAAGGTGGTGGACAGCGACGACTGGGTGAAGGACGACGCCTATCTGGAAATTCTGGACAAGCTCCGGGAGCTGGCCGGAGGCGGGCAGACGCTGGATCTGATGATCAGCAATTTCGTGTATGAAAAGGAAGGGGAGAAGAGGAAGAAGGTTATGCGCTACCGCCATCCCCTCCCCCAGGGCAGGATCTTCACCTGGGATGAAGTGGGCCATTTCATGAAGGGGCAGTATATCCTGATGCACTCGGTGATCTACCGGACGAAGCTCCTTCGGGAATGCGGGCTGCACCTTCCGGAGCACACGTTCTACGTGGATAACATTTACGTGTTCGAGCCCCTTCCCTACGTCCGCAACATGTATTATATGGACGTGAACTTCTACCGCTATTATATCGGCCGTTCCGACCAGTCCGTCAACGAAAAGGTGATGATCGGCAGGATCGACCAGCAGATCAGGGTCAATCAGATCATGGTGGATTATTATGTGGAAAAGAAGGGGGTTCTGATGGCCAACAGGAGGATGAACCGCTATATGCTCAGCTATCTGGACATTATCACCACCATCTCATCCATCCTTTTGATCCGGGCCGATACGCAGGAAGCGCTGGACAAAAAGAAGGCGCTGCTGGAGTATATCAAACAGAAGGACAGATCCCTTTACCGGAAACTGCGGTACGGTCTTCTGGGCAACTGCATGAACCTCCCGGGAAAGACGGGACGCTGGATTTCCGTAGAAGGATATAAAATCTGTCAGAAGTTTTTCGGATTCAACTGATTTTCGGCGCCGGCGCAGCCTGACGCGAAAATATTGCAGCCCCGTCTTATGGCGGGGCTGTTCCTTTGGAATGACGGGCATTTCCTCCCGGAAACCGTAGCAGGATAATCGCATTGGGCCAATGTGTCCTTTGCCACGCAGGACACGGTGAAAGCCTTCCGCGTTTTGATATTGCCGGTGGTCTTCCTCACCTTGTAAAGATTCAGCTCCACCACTTCTCAGGCTGCGGTCACGCCCCATGTGGAGTGCGTAGTATTTGAATAATAGTTTGATAGATTTTCGATTATCTCTTTAGAAGTTCTTATGTGCCGGTATAGCCCATCACTTCGGGATTTTCCAGCATTTTCGATAAGGTAAACTAAAACTATGCCAGCGAAAGAGAGGTACATACTCATGGGAGAATTGCAGAACAATGACGCTATCCAGTTGTTTGAAGATAAGAAAATCCGTACTGCGTGGGATGAAGAACAGGAAGAATGGTATTTTTCCATCGTGGATGTGATTGCGGTTTTAACTGGCACTGAAAATCCGCGCCGGTATTGGAGTGACTTAAAGCGGAAACTGAAAAAGGAGGGTGCCGTTGAGTTGTACGAGAAAATCGTACAACTGAAGATGCTGTCCTCCGATGGAAAAAAATATAAAACCGACGTTGCCAATACGGAACAGCTTTTGCGTATCATCCAGTCTATTCCCTCACCAAAAGCCGAACCGTTCAAGGCATGGCTGGCAATGGTGGGCCGGGAACGGATTGAGGAAACCATTGACCCGGAACAGACCATTGACCGGGCGCTGGAAACCTATTTGAAAAAAGGATATTCCGAGGAATGGGTGCACCAGCGTCTTTTGGCAATCCGTATCCGCAACGAGCTTACAGACGAGTGGAAACGGCGCGGCGTGGAGAAAGGCAAGGAATACGCTATCTTAACAGACGAGATTTCCCGCGCCTGGTCTGGTATGACGACACGGCAATATAAAAAGCTGAAAGGCTTGAAAAAAGAAAACCTCCGCGACAATATGAGTGATCTGGAACTCGTTTTGACAATGCTTGCGGAAGCAACCACAACTGAGATTTCTAAAACCGTAAAGCCTGCTACTTTTTCTGAAAATCAGAAAGTGGCACAAAAAGGCGGCTCGATTGCCGGAAACACCCGGAAAGAGATTGAAGAAACCACCGGCAAGCCGGTGATTACCGCTCAAAACGCCAATGATTTCCGCCAGCTCGTAACGGATATTGTGGAGGACGCGGCTGCCATTCCAGAGCATATGGGAGAAATGCCTGTGGATGAAAATAAGGATGAATAAAACGAGTATATTCTACGCATTTAGGCAGGTAAAATCCCCATAAGAAAGCGCCGGGCGCAGGGCCAGCAGGCCGCCGCGTCCGGCGTTTTCTTATGGGATGTCCTTTAGAATGGCCCGGATAAGTTTATTTTGCAGGTGATGTTTCATGTACTCGTCTACTCGCACATGGGGCGAACCGTCCTTATCGTAAAGTGTCCGGGCGCACAGCTTTCAGATTATTTATGAACTGTGTATCAAAGACCCCATTCGTTTCGGAGAACTGAAAAAAGCGATTGTCGGAATTACAGACGCCATATTTATAACTTCTCAGCGGGCCGACGCGGGACGAAACCGTGAGGCGGGATTTTGCATATGGTAAAAGAAAAGGGAATCAAAGGGCAGGATGATTACAATAAGCCTTTGTATGATCGTAAAGAACGAGGAGGACACCCTGGAGAGGTGCCTTTCCTGCGTGGAAGGGATCGCGGACGAGATCGTCATCGTGGATACCGGCTCTTCGGACCGGACGAAGGAAATCGCCTCCAGGTTCACCGACCGGATTTACGATTACGAGTGGAAGGACGATTTCGGCGCGGCCAGAAACGAATCCTTTTCCAAAGCCACGAAGGAATACTGCATGTGGCTGGACGCGGACGACGTCATTCCGGAGGAAGAGCAGAAGAAGCTGCGGTGTCTCAAGGCGGGAATGACGCAGCAGGTGGACGTGGTGATGGTGCGCTATGCCACGGCGTTCGACGAGGAGGGAAAACCGGTCTTTTTTTATTACAGGGAAAGGATCCTCAAAAACGACGGGAAATTCTTCTGGCAGGGGCGCGTGCACGAGGCCATCGCGCCGGCCGGAACTGTTTTTTACGCGGACGCCTGCATCTATCATAAGAAGAACCGTCCGTCAGATGCGGACAGGAACCTGCGCATCTACGAAAAGATGCTTATGGCCCAGGAAGCGTTCGGGCCCAGGGAGCAGTTTTATTACGGGAGGGAGCTGTATTATCACGGAAAATGGAAGGAGGCAATAAGGGCGTTCGAGACGTTTTTGCAGGAAGAGGACAGCTTTCTGGAAAACCGGATCGACGCCTGCAGGCTTCTGGCGGCCTGCAGGCGGAAGCTGGGGGATGTGAAGGGAGCCTACGGGGCCCTGTTCGAGAGCTTCTGCTACGACGCGCCCCGGGCCGAGACCTGCTGCGACCTGGGAGCCATGTTTCTCAACGCGAACCTCCTGGGACAGTCCATTTACTGGTATGAAAGGGCGCTGGACGCGGGAAAAAAGGAACGCTCCGGCGGCTTTATCGAGGAGGACTGCTACGGATATCTGCCCAGCATCGGCCTGTGCATGTGTTACGACAGGCTCGGCAACCATCAGAAAGCGTTTCGCTACAACGAAAAGGCCGCCACGTACAAACCCAAAGACCGCTACGTGGCCCTGAACCGGAAGTATTTCCGGGAGAAGTGGAAGCTGTAACCGCGGGAGGAGGAAGCGGGCAAAAGACAGGGGGTTCTCCGCCTTTTATGAGGATGGGAGAACGCCTGTCTTTCGCAAATTTAGCATTGCCGTGGCATGGGAAGTGTGCTAGAATAAGCTCGGGTTTTTGGGAGCGTGGGTAAAATATGCGCTCCGGAGAAGGTAGAAAGCAGTAGAATCAGGAAAGGATGAACGGGTGAATTTATGAAGAGACAAGACATTCACAAAGTGCTGATTATCGGTTCCGGTCCGATCATCATCGGGCAGGCGTGCGAGTTCGACTATTCCGGCACACAGGCGTGCAAAGCGCTGAAAAATCTGGGATACGAGATCGTGCTGGTGAATTCCAATCCGGCCACGATCATGACGGATCCGGATACGGCGGATATCACGTATATCGAGCCTCTGAACGTGCAGCGTCTGGAACAGATCATCGAGAAGGAACGTCCGGATGCGCTGCTTCCGAACCTCGGCGGCCAGTCGGGGCTGAATCTGTGCTCCGAGCTCCAGGAGGCAGGCGTTCTGGACAAGTACAACGTGAAGGTTATCGGCGTTCAGGTGGATGCCATCGAGCGCGGCGAGGACCGGATCGAGTTTAAAAATACGATGAATTCCCTGGGCGTGGAGATGGCCCGCAGCGATGTGGCCTACTCCGTGGAAGAAGCCCTCTCCATCGCGGACGGGCTGGGCTATCCGGTGGTGCTCCGCCCTGCATATACCATGGGCGGCGCGGGCGGCGGCCTCGTCTATAACCGCGAAGAGCTCAAGACCGTCTGCGCCAGAGGGCTGCAGGCCAGCCTCGTGGGACAGGTGCTGGTGGAAGAGTCCATTCTGGGCTGGGAAGAGCTGGAGCTGGAAGTGGTGCGCGACGCGAAGGGAAATATGATCACGGTATGCTTCATCGAGAACATCGATCCCGTCGGCGTGCACACCGGCGATTCCTTCTGCTCCGCTCCCATGCTGACGATTTCCGAAGAGGTGCAGAAGAAGCTGCAGGAGCAGGCGTACCGGATCGTGGACGCCATCCAGGTCATCGGCGGAACCAATGTGCAGTTCGCCCATGACCCGGTATCCGGCAGGATCGTCGTCATCGAGATCAATCCCAGAACTTCCCGTTCTTCCGCACTGGCCAGCAAGGCCACCGGTTTCCCCATCGCTCTGGTATCCGCCATGCTGGCCAGCGGCCTGACCCTGGACGAGATTCCCTACTGGAAGGACGGAACTCTGGACAACTACAAGCCCTCCGGCGACTACGTGGTCATCAAGTTCGCCCGCTGGGCCTTTGAGAAGTTCAAGGGCGCGGAGGACAAGCTCGGCACGCAGATGCGCGCCGTGGGCGAGGTGATGAGCATCGGCAAAACCTATAAGGAAGCGTTCCAGAAGGCCATCCGTTCCCTGGAGAAGAGCCGTTACGGCCTGGGCCATGTGAAGGATTTTGCCGAAAAGAGCAAAAAGGAGCTGCTTATCATGCTCGCGACTCCTTCCAGCGAGCGGCATTTCATCATGTATGAAGCGCTGCGCAAGGGAGCTTCCGTGGAGGAGATTTACAACCTGACGAAGGTGAAAACCTGGTTCATTCAGCAGATGAAGGAGCTGGTGGAGGAGGAAGAAGCCCTGATCTCCAAATACCAGGGAAGAGTTCCGGAAGAAGCGGATTTAAGACAGGCGAAGCTTGACGGTTTTTCCGATAAATATCTGAGCGAGATCCTGAAGGTGACGGAGGAAGAGATCCGCACTGCCAGAGAAGGATACGGCATCGTGGAGGGCTGGGAAGGCGTTCACGTCAGCAGCACGAAGGATTCCGCCTACTACTATTCCAGCTACCATATTAAGGACGAGAGCCCGGTGGACGACAGCCGCCAGAAGGTGATGATCCTGGGCGGCGGCCCCAACCGGATCGGACAGGGCATCGAATTCGACTACTGCTGCGTACATGCGGCGAAAGCGCTGCGCAAGCTGGGATTTTCCACCATCATCGTCAACTGCAACCCCGAGACGGTTTCCACGGACTACGATACGTCCGACAAGCTGTACTTCGAGCCGCTGACGCTGGAGGATGTGCTGGCGATTTACCGGAAGGAGAAGCCGGTGGGCGTCATCGCGCAGTTCGGCGGGCAGACGCCTCTGAACCTGGCGGCCGACCTGAAGAAATACGGGGTCAACATCCTGGGAACGACGCCGGAGACCATCGATCTGGCGGAGGACAGGGACCAGTTCCGCGCCATGATGGAGAAGCTGGAAATTCCCATGCCGGAAGCGGGCATGGCCGTGGACGCGCAGGAAGCGCTGGAAGTCGCCCACAGGATCGGCTATCCCGTGATGGTGCGCCCGTCCTACGTGCTGGGCGGCCGCGGCATGGAAGTGGTCTACGACGACGAAGCGCTGACTTTCTATATGCAGCAGGCGGTGGGCGTCACCCCGGATCGTCCGATTCTGATCGACCGTTTCCTGCACCATGCGACGGAGTGCGAAGCGGACGCCATCAGCGACGGAGAGCACGTTTTCGTTCCTTCCGTGATGGAACACATCGAGCTGGCGGGAATCCATTCCGGCGACTCGGCCTGCATCATCCCTCCCAGAGGGCTGACGGAGGCGCAGATCTCCACGATCAAGGACTACACCAGGAAGATCGCGGCGGAGATGCACGTGGTGGGTCTGATGAACATGCAGTACGCCATCGAGGACGGAAAGGTGTTCGTGATCGAAGCCAACCCCCGCGCTTCCAGAACCGTGCCGCTGGTTTCCAAGGTATGCGGCATCAACATGGTTCAGATCGCTACGGATATCATCACCATGCCCTTTACCGGCAGAAAGAGCCCGGTGCCGGAGCTGAAGGAAAAGAAGTTCTCCCATTACGGCGTAAAGGAGGCCGTGTTCCCGTTCAACATGTTCCCGGAAGTAGATCCCGTGCTGGGGCCCGAAATGCGTTCCACCGGGGAAGTGCTGGGGCTGTCCGCGGACTTCGGCGACGCGTTTTATAAGGCGCAGGAAGGCGCCAAGAGCCAGATTCCCACGAAGGGCTGCGTGCTGATCAGCGTCAACGACAGGGATAAGGCGGAAGTGGTGGAAGTGGCGAAGGGCTTCTACGACTGCGGTTTCGAGATCATGGCCACGGGAAGGACCTGCGACCGCATTGAGGCTGCCGGAATCCCTGCCCTGAAGGTGTGTAAGATCAACGAAGGGCGTCCGAACATTCTGGACAAGATCACCAACGGCAAGATCCAGCTCATCGTCAACACCCCTCTGGGCAAGAAGGGCGCTACGGACGACAGCTACATCCGCAAGGCGGCGATCAAAAACAAGATTCCCTATATCACTACCATGGCCGCAGCGAAGGCGACGGTGGAAGCCATCCGTTCCACGCAGCGCGACGGCAAGCTCCCCGTGAAATCCCTGCAGGAGTTCCATGCGGAAATCGTGGATCTGTAAAACGAATGAATGATAAATAAAAGAAAAACCGGCGCAGCCGCGATGGATTCGATCCATCCTGGCTGCGCCGGTTTTGAATGAGCCCGATTGAGGAGTTTCTGAAAGGAAAAATCCAGAATTCGTTCTTTGCGTTCTTTCAATATGGTCTTTTTTCACATTTCATCATTCCGTTTCATTCTCAGATATTTTTCGCGCAGATACCAGGCCTGTTCAGAAGAAATTTCCTGCTCCGTTTCCGCAGCGTTAATGTCTGCATTCAGTTCGCACCAGGCGATATCCCAGTGATAGTCCTTTTGGCCGCTGTCCTCGATGAACCAGGAGTCACACATCCGTTTGATGGATGTCTGAAGGTAAGGAGGCAGTCCGCGTTCCAGATATTCGCGATTCAGAGGCAGTCCGGTTTCGGGATCATAAGCACAATTTTGCATGTCAAACGCCATAATGGCCTCCCTGTACAGTTCGATGCTCTGCGGAAAGACGCACCGCACGAGCGAATTTCTGATTGTCGGAGAATTCCGCTTTCCTGTATTATACCGATATGCTATTTTTACGTCAAGATGGCCATCCTTTTTGAAATCGGAGAAAATCATCCCTCCGCCCAGATCGACGGCCCCTTTCCGGAGCCCTGTTCGAAGTGGTATTTGACGATTCCGAGGTCGATCTTCGAGCAGAAGCCGCCCAGGGACTGAGCCCTGACGCGCGCGTCCCCGGGCGTGAGGCGGAATTTCTGCTGGTTCATGGCGGTGGGGGCCAGCATGGCCGCCGCTACGCCCGCCCGGAACCATTCAGGGGCCTGTCCGGAATCGGGAGCCAGATCTTCGGCCCTTTTGGACTTGTGGGGGACGCCCTGTACGGCTCCGTAGCCCAGGGAGATCACGATGACGAGCTTCTCCCCGCCGGCTATCGAGAGCCGCTTTTTGGCGGCCCCTTTGGAAAAGGTCATGGCCACCCAGCAGGTATTCAGCCCCAGGGCCTGAGCCAGCAGGACGAGCCGTTCCCCGTAATAGCCGCACAGCTCATCCAGCTTTCCGGATCTGGGCCCCACCAGCGCGATGTAGTTTCTGACGCCGGAGAATTTTCCGTAATGCGCCATCATGCTGCCGAACGCTTTGGGCTCGTCCGTGACCAGCTGGATGTGCAGGCCGCTCTCTTCGTTGCAGGCCGCGATCTCTTCCTTCAGCCGGCCGGCGATTTCATCCGGTATTTTTTGCCCGGTATATTGGCGCACCGAGTGCCGCACCTCCATGGCTTCCATGATCGTCATGCTCATCTTCCTTCCTCCGTCTCCGTTTTTGAACAGTATACCACGGACCGGGGCCCGTGAAAAGCCGGCGGCTCCCGCGAAAGCTGCCCGGAATCGACGGAAAAATTTAAGAAAAGATTCCGAATTGCCTGTCCTTCCTTTTCATTTTTGTGGCATATACTGTAAAAGTCAAATGCCCGGGGCAGGCAGCCCGCGGGAATCACATTCATCAGGAGGGACGCTGTATGAGTCTGGATGTTCTGGTACAGTATTTTACGCAATATGGGGCGATCGCCATTTTTGTCATCGTTCTTCTGGAATACATGAATATGCCCGGTTTTCCGGCCGGGGTGATCATGCCCCTGGCGGGCGTGTGGGCGGCCCGGGGAAAGATCGGATTTCTGGCCGCGCTTCTGATCACCATCGCGGCGGGGCTGACGGGAAGCTGGATCCTCTACCTTCTGGGCTATAAGGGCGGGGAGTTTTTCCTGGGAAAATATCTGAAAAAGTTC
>OEQQ01000207.1_pt1 | contig 13192 bp, 10 predicted proteins | sample 1539741 | NCBI WGS metagenome assembly OEQQ01 (sample SAMEA3891876, study PRJEB23780) | metagenome | biome: terrestrial biome; feature: animal house; material: Caecal content | place: Italy | collected 2015-05-05
GCGTAGAGCGGATTTTCGAAGGCCCGGATGCGGAGGCGTCCGCCTGCAGGCAGGTGCTCCAGACAGTTTTTCATGACGTTCCCGACGGCCTCGGCGGACCAGGACGGATCCCCGAGAAAGGAAGGATCGCCTTCGATGGAAAGATCCAGATCGCCCCGCTTTAATTCCAGAGGGATCTCCAGCGGTTCCAGCGCCTCTTTGAGCAGGGGGCGAAAGAAAACCCGCTCTTCGGACAGCCGGACGGCGCCGGACTCCAGCCGGGCCGATTTGAGCAGAGCGGAAATCAGCCATTCCATCCGGGTTAAGAGCCGGAGCAGATCCAGAATCAGCTCCCGCTGCTGCCGGACGGGAAGGGTTTCCCGCTGAAGCCTGGTCAAAATCAGATGCATGGCGGTCATGGGCGTCCGGAGCTGGTGGGAAATATCGGCCAGGGAGGTTGCGAGCAGGTCCTTTTCCGAAGCGGCCGTTTCGGCCTGTTCCCGCAGCCGCAGGGTCATTTTGTAAATCTGGCTGGTGAGAAGGGCGAGCTCGCCTTCCTCGTCCGGAACGAAATCCGCCCGGAACCCTTCGTGCAGCAGCCGGTCCAGGAGGGAACTCAAATCCCCCATGCGCCGGTACCGCTTTTGCAGAAGGAGGAGGAAGGAAATCAGCAGGGCCAGGCAGACCGACAGCACGTAGCAGGCGGCTGCCGGGGAGAACCACAGAGCCCCCGCGGCCGCCAGGGCGGAAAAAGGGATATAAAACAGGAGAAAGCGCCGGATCTCGGGGTTTTGAAAGAGTCTCATGGCCTTTCCCCCGCGGCATAGCCCAGCCCCCGGACCGTTCTTATGATCCGGGGAGAAGCGGGATCGTCCCCGATCTTTTCCCGCAGCCGTTTGATATAGACCGTAAGGGTATTGTCGTTGACGAAATCCCCTCCCACATCCCAGATTTCTTCCAGCAGCCGGCTGCGGGAGAGAACCTCTCCGGGATGGTTCAAAAAGGTGAGGAGAAGCCGGTATTCCAGCGCGGATAAAAAGAGGGGCTCTCCGCCTTTGGTCACCCTGGCGGCAGCGGGATCCACGGTCAGGTCGCAAAGCCGCAGAAGGCCGGGGGTTCTGCCGGATCTGCGCAGGGCATTTTTGATTCTGGAAATCAGTTCCAGCGGGCGGAAGGGCTTGGCGATATAGTCCGAGGCGCCGAGATCGAACCCGGCTACCGTGCTGGCTTCGTCCCCCAGGGCCGTGAGAAAGATGACCGGGATTTCGCCCCTTTGACGGATGGACGTGCAAAGGGAGTAGCCGTTTCCGTCGGGAAGGGTGATGTCCACCAGGGCGAGATCGAAAGGCTTCGAGGCGATGAGCGGGAGCGCCTCCTGCCTCGTGCCGGCGTGGATGCAGGAAAATCCTTCGTCCCTGAGCAAAAGCTCCAGATGCCGGACAATTTCCGCGTCGTCTTCGATAATCAGGATTCTGTACATGGGATCCTCCTCTCTTTGTTCTGATTGTAACAGCCCGGCGGGAGGGATTCAAGGAGGAGGGGAGACATTGGTTTCCATAAACTCCGGAATTGTGGTAGACTGGGAAAAACGCGAAGGAACGAAAGGAGACGATGGACATGAAGAAACGGTTGTTTTGCGCGGTGCTGTTCCTGGGCGGGGCGGCGTCGTTGGCGGGAAATATTTTGTATCGCCTGATCCTGGTGCCCAGGGGGATCTTCTGGATGTTCGAATGGATGGAGCCGGCTCTGATCTGGCTGTCCGCCGGACTGCTCCTCTGGGGAGTCTGGGCGGCCGTGACGCCGAAGAAGGGAAAGCTGATCCGCTACGGGATCCCGGCGGCCGTTTTGCTGATCGGGGCGCTCTTCTTTCCGCTGAAAAACCGGGATCGGGTTTTGCTGGACCGATCTCCTGACGGGGAGCACCTGCTGATCCTGACCCGGGAAGCGGAAACGGGGGAGACGGCGCTGCAGCGGCCTTACCGCATTTTCTGGAAACGGAACCAGGCGCAGCTGCCCGGTCAGGTGTCCGGGGAAATCAAACGGCAGTGGCTGGAAAACGATATCTGCGCCCTGACCTGGGAAGCTGCGGGCGGAGAGCTGCGGCACCATATCGCCGCTTACGGGGACCGGGGAGACGGGATTACCTGGGTGGATCCGCGGGTCCCGATCCGGGGGAGCTGGACGTCGGTAAACCCGGAAGATCCCGGAAGCGCGGACGAAGGCTGGACGCTGGAATCGGAAGGCGACGCGGTCACGATTTCCGGGGAAAATCAGGTCTGGACCTATGGGCCCGGGGACTGCGAAGCTTATGGAACCATCGCGCTGGCGTTTTCCACGGGTGGAGTGCCGGAATGGAGCCTGGGGTACAATCGGGATTGCCGGATCAATTACGACGGCCTGATCGCGGAAGGAGGCACGCTCACCCTGTGCCGGATTTCCATGGGGGAAACGGAGACGGTGACGCTCTACGCGGCGGAGGAGAAAGAGCCCTGGTCGGAGACGAACCCGAATCTGGCAGAGCTTCCGGATCCGGAGGGGGAAAGCCGAAACACCGTGGAGCGCATGAGGGAATACCGGGAGCAGGTTCCGGTTTCTGTTCCGGAGAGCGAGGGGATGATGGGGATTTTTTACGTGCCCGCAGTCGGCCGGGACGAGTGGATCAACGTCCGCAACGCCCTGAAAGCGCGGCAGGAAATGTTCCGCGTCAACGGGGTGGACGTCAGGGTGCAGATCGACTCCGTCCGCCGTCTGGCCGGGGACGACCAGGACGGCCTGTACGAAGCGACCTTCACTTCTCTGGCGATTTCGCCCGGCAATCAGGGCTCTTCCCCGGAAGGGGAAAGCGATCAGCTCACCTGGCGGCTGCGGCTGATGTATGCCGACGGAGGATATCTGGCTGCGGTCTTTTTCTGGGAGGAAGAGGGGAGCTGGGGGCTGACGGAAGATCCGGGCGAAACCGAGGTTCTGTCGGATCAAAACGAGTATCATTTTTTCCTGTCCGGCCAATATGACACGACCTATATGTACGTCCTGAGGAATTCGCCGGAGGAAGCCATGGAGGCAGTCTGGCAGGAACGGCTTTCGCAGGAATATCCGGACGCGAAGGCGGGGGAATTCGACGGGATGCCCTACATGGATCTGACAGGGGACGGGACTCTGCTTTTGCTGTACGACGGGATCTCGGAAGACCTGCAGGATTACCGCTTCCAGCTGGTACAGGAGGAAGCGGGCGGACCTTCGCTCTACGGCGTGACGGAGCTGGTGGAAGAATACCGGACGCCCATCGGGAAGGAGGGCTCATGAGGATTTTAATTTTAGGGGCCAGCGGGCTGGCCGGTTCGGCCATCCGGCGCGAGCTGAAAGGAAAATATGAAACGGTGTTGGGCACCTGGCGGACGAAGGCTCACGCCCCGGATGGGGATCCGGGGATGATCCGGTGGAGCCTGGAGGAACCTGGAAGGCTGGCGGAGCTGTTGAGAGCGACGGAGCCGGACGTCGTCGTCTCCTGCCTGCGGGGGGATTTCGGGATGCAGGAAGAGGCGCATCGGATCGCGGCCGACTTTCTGGCCGGAAAACCGGGGGGAAGGATGCTGTTTCTCTCTTCGGCCAACGCGTTCGACGCGGATCAGACCCGCCCGCATTTCGAAGGGGACCGGCCGGTGGCACAGAGCGATTACGGGAAAATGAAGGTCCGATGCGAGGAGCTGATCAGGAGCCGGCTGGGAGAAAACGGGATCATTCTGCGGCCGCCCTTTATCTGGGACAGGGACTGCCCGGGAATCCGGCGGCTGAAGGAGAGCGCCGGATCGAAGGCCCCGGTGCAGGCGTGGAAAAATTTTGAGACGAACCACGCCACCGCAGGGCAGATCGCGAAGTGGGTGAGCTTTATCCTGGAACGGAACTTAAGGGGTGTGTTCCACGTGGGGACGGAAGATCTGTCCGATCACGCCGCTTTTCTGGAAGAGCTGGCGCGCCGCCTGAATCTGAAAGGGGTCGTTTTTTCGACGGAAGAGGAGGATACGAAACAGATTCTGGCGGTGCTGCCGGGGCGGAGGGAGATTCCCCCAAAGCTTCGGCTACGGGTGGAGGATGTGCTGCGCGGCCTCACCGGAGAAGAAATGTGTGATATGTACAGATAAGCTGGAAATATTACACTATATTTGTGCGGATTTCGATGATATCCTTTTTCTGGCGGGCAGATTGCCCGCGATCAGAAAGAAAAGGGAGGAAATGGAGATGAAGTTGCACAGATTGGCGCCGGCGCTTAGGCGCGCTCTGGCCGTGGCCCTGTCGGCCGCCATGGCGTTCGGCCTGACGGCCTGCCAGCAGGCTCAGGATACGGCGGGGACTGCGGCGACGGAGGCGGAAGCGGAAACGGCGGCGGAAGCGGGAACGGCTGCGGACGGCCAGGAAACCGCGGCGGAAGATGGTGCGCAGGCATCCGTCTATCTGCCTACGGAGGAGAACGAAAACGAGCAGGTGGTCATGAACGATCAGCCTGAATCTTCCTACTGGTTTCCGGAACAGCTGCTGGAGTGGAATCCGCAGGAGGATCCTGACCTGGCTTACAATGTGAGCACGGTGCCCCTGGCTCAGAGGGCGGATACGGAGTCCCTGCAGACGGTGAACAGCACCCAGAACAGGGACACGAAGGTGATGGCGATTTCCATCATGAACAGCAGCACCAGCGGGAACGCGCCTCAGGGGTTAAACAGGTTCAGCGCCAACACGTTCGGCTACCTGCAGTATGTGGATTTGCTGGTATACTGGGGAGGATCCTCGGGCGAGGGCCTGATCGTCGCGCCCAGCCCGGACGTGGTGGACATGGGACACAGAAACGGCGTGAAGGTGATCGGAACCTGCTTTTTCCCGCAGGCCGCTCACGGCGGAAAGCTGGAATGGCTGGATACCTTTTTGACCAAAGACGGGTCCGGAAATTTCCCCATGGTGGATAAGCTGGTGGAAGTGGCAACCGTTTACGGATTCGACGGCTGGTTTATCAACCAGGAGAGCGAAGGGGATGAGGCCGCAGGGCTGACGAAGGAACACGCGGATCTGATGCGGGAATTCATTCAGGCGTTCAAGGCGGCGGCTCCGGAGCTGGAACTGGTCTATTACGATTCCATGACCGTTGACGGAGAAATGGACTGGCAGAACGCGCTCACCGATAAAAACGCCGCGTTTATGATGGATGAGGAAGGCAATCCTGTGGCGGACGATATGTTCCTGAACTTCTGGTGGACGGAGGATGAACTGGCGGATCAGGAACTGCTGAAGGCTTCCGCTCAGAAGGCGGAAGAGATCGGGGTGGACCCTTACGATCTGTACGCCGGTATGGACGTGCAGGCCAACGGCTACATGACTTCCGAACGCTGGGATCTGTTCGAAAATCCCGACGGCGGAACCTGGACTTCCCTGGGACTGTATTGCCCCAGCTGGTGCTGGCAGTCTTCCGCGGATCCCATCGATATGGAGAAAAAGGAAAACACCATGTGGGTCAACAGCGCGGGGGATCCTTCCGCGGAGCTCACATATGACGATCCCACTGTCTGGAGGGGCGTTTCCACCTACGTCGTGGAGAGGACTGCGCTGACGCAGCTGCCCTTCACCACTAATTTCAACGTGGGCAACGGGTACAACTTCTTCATCAGGGGAGAAAAAGCGTCCAACCTGGACTGGAACAACAGAAGCCTTGCGGACGTGCTTCCCACCTATCGCTGGATCATGGAAGATGAGGGCGCTAACAGCCTGACGCCCAGCTTCTACATGGCGGACGCATATTACGGCGGCAACTCCCTGCGCTTCTTCGGGCATATGGATGCGGGCGCAGCCACAACGGTGAAGCTTTACAGCGCGCAGCTGCCCATGGAAGAGGGAACGGCGTTTACCACCACGGCGAAATGCACGCAGCCTGCGGCCCTGGATCTGATTCTGACCCTGGACGACGGCACCGAGATCACGGCGGCCGGCGATATGAAGGTCGGGACGGACTGGACAACGGTGAATTATGACGTTTCCGAAGCGGCCGGCAAGACCGTGACCGCCATCTCCTACCGCATCGTTTCCGACAACGCGGACGACGCTTTCGATCTGCTTCTGGGCAACATTTCCATCGGCGATGTGGCGTCCCTCCCGGTCAGCACGGTTTCCGATGTGAAGGTGGACGGAAGCGAATTCGATGAAGACGCCCTGCTGGCGGGCGTGAGGCTGTCCTGGAGCGTGGATACCCCCGCGGACTACTACGAAGTGTTCCGCGTCAATCAGGACGGAACGAAATCCCTGCTGGGCGCCACCAATAAGACCTGCTTCTATATCAATACGCTGCCAAGAACGGACGATACCAACAAGTCCAACTTCGAGGTCATTCCGGTGAACCGGGGGCTGGTTGAAGGAACGGGCGCTGCGGCGACCATGGACTGGCCCAACAACAGCCTGCCCAAGTCCGACTTCACGGCGGACAGAACCCTGGTGGCTCCGGGCATGCAGGTGACCTTCGCCAGCATGGCGTCCCAGAACACGGCGGAAGTGGAGTGGACGTTTGAGGGCGGAAAACCGGCTGCCAGCACTGAAACGGCTCCCGTGGTTACTTATGCGGAAGCGGGCGTTTACAGCGTGACCATGAAGGCGAAGAACGCGGAAGGCGAAGCGGAAAAGACTCAGGAAGGCTTTATCGTGGTCGATGAAGCGGCGGAAGGGGATCTGGCCCTTCTTTCCCAGGGACAGCCTGCGGAAGCCACCGCTTTTGTAAATTCCAACGAGGCGCCCGAATTCGCGGTGGACGGCGATGTGACCAAAAAATGGTGCGCTACCGGAACGCCTCCTCACGAGATCACGGTGGATCTGGGCGAAGTGAAGACCGTCAGCGCCGTGGCGATCTCCCATGCGGAAGCGGGCGGAGAGTCCCCGGATATGAACACCAAAGCGTACACGATTTCCGTCAGCGAAGACGGTTCCGAATTTACGGAAGTGAAGAGCGTGACCAAAAACACCCTGGCGGAGACGATGGATACCTTCGCTCCCGCACAGGCCAGATATGTGAAGCTTTCCGTGGTGAAGCCCACGCAGGGATCCGACACGGCGGCCAGAATTTATGAGCTGCAGGTGTACGGCGCGGACGCGATCGCGGAATGATAAGTTGAAAATCGATCTCTCAGGATAAAAACGATGCCAAATGAAATCGCTCTCCTCTGCCTGCCGGCGGGGAGAGCGATTTTATTTGGCATGCGGTGAAATCAACGGATCAGAAATTGATATGGGTCAGCCGCCCTTCTCCCTTCAGATATTTCCGGTATACGAAGAAGAAGGCCGTGCTGGAGGAGAAGAAGGCGATGCCGTCCGCCAGCGGCTCCGCGTAGAACGCCATTTTCGCGGCCAGGAACATCGGCAGGAGGCAGGTGGCCAGAAAGTAGGTGCCCTTCCTGAACAGGGAGAGGAACAGGGAGAGCCGGGTCATGCTCAGGGCGGTGAGGGCGTCCACAAAGACGTACTGAAAGCTCAGCGGGATGATGGCCAGGGTGAAGACCCGGATCCCCCAGACGGAGAGCTCCATGTACTCGGGCGTGTCCGTGAAAATGCGGACGAAATACTGGGGCATGATGCGGGAAACCAGAAACATGAACGCGGTGAAGCAGATGCACAGCGTCAGCACGCAGAAGACGATTTTCCGGATCCGGTCCGCCCGGTTCGCGCCGTAGTTGAAGCTGATCAGGGGCTGGGATCCGCCCGTGATGCCCAGCATCGGAGAAGTGATCAGGAGCATGTAGCTCTGCACGATGGTGGCGCAGGTGATCAGGGTATCCCCGTACTCAGGCCCGCCAAAATACTGGAGCACGGCATTTAAGGCGATGATCACCACGCTGTCCGTAGCCAGGATCAAAAAGGGGGAGAAGCCCATTTTGACGATCCGGAAGGAGAGCTTTTTTTCCGGGCGGGTCAGGGTGAGGGGGACGGGCATCTTTTTTTGCCGCAATACCAGAAGGACGAAGGCGCAGGAGCAGAACTGGGCGATGACGGTGGCCAGGGCCGCGCCGGCGATGTCCATATGGAAGAGGAAGATGAAAACGGGATCCAGCGCCGTATTGACCACCGCGCCCACCAGGGTGGTGACCATGCCCAGCAGGGGAAAGCCCTGAGCCGTGATAAAGTAGTTCATCCCCATGGAGAGCAGGGCGAAAAACGTGCCCAGAGTATAGATGGTCAGGTATGTATTGGCATAGGGCCAGGTGATGTCGCTGGCGCCGAACCAGCGCAGCAGCTGCCCTTTGATCAGCAGAAATACCAGCGTCAGGACGGCGGAAAAGAGCAGCAGCAAAGAAAAGCTGTTGGCCAGGATGTTCTTCGCCTTTTCCCTGTCCCCGGCGCCCAGCCGCATGGAAAACAGCACGGATCCGCCGATGCCGATGAGGGTGGCGAAGGAGGAAAGCAGGGTGATGATGGGAGCGCATACGCCGGCCCCCGCCAGGGAAACGTCGCCCACGACGGGGATGTTTCCGATATAAATGCGGTCCACGATGCTGTAGAGCACGTTGACGAACTGGGCGAACATAAAGGGAATGGAAATTTTGAGTACCAGGACAGGAACGGGATCCTTTCCGAAATCATTTGCCTTACGTGACATCATAACCTCGATTCCGCGGCGGTCAGGTCGCTGATTGATCGGGAACCGGCGCCCGCTATCCCGGGGGCGGGGCGCCGGTTCCAACGGCCATATTATACAGGAGGCGAACGAAAGAAGCAACCGAAAAAACGTTAGGCCTTGTCAGAAAAACAATAGGCTGTTACAATGGGACACAGGATAAAAAGCCGGACAGGAGCTGTGTGGAAATAGGATGAACATGATAGAGACCAGCCATTTGAGCTACGATTATATCAGGCATGATGAAGAGGGGAACGTGGAGGGCACCACCCGCGCGGTGAGCGATGTGACGCTGTCGGTGAAGCCGGGGGATTTCGTCGCCATTTTAGGGCATAACGGTTCGGGAAAATCCACCCTGGCCAAGCACATCAACGCGCTGCTGCTCCCTTCCGAAGGGACGGTGTTCGTGGACGGCATGGATACCCGGGATGAAGAACGGCTCTGGGACGTGCGCCAGACGGCCGGGATGGTGTTCCAGAACCCGGACAACCAGATTATCGGACAGGTGGTGGAGGAGGACGTGGGCTTCGGCCCGGAAAACATGGGAGTCCCCACCCGGGAGATCTGGGAGAGGGTGGAGGAGAGCCTGAAAGCGGTCGGCATGTACGCCTACCGGAAATATTCTCCCAACAAGCTGTCCGGCGGCCAGAAGCAGCGGGTTTCCATCGCGGGCGTGCTGGCCATGCACCCGAAATGCATCGTTCTGGACGAGCCTACGGCCATGCTGGATCCCAACGGCCGCAGGGAGGTGATCCGGGCGGCCAGGGCCCTCAACGAGGTGGAAGAGGTGACCATCATCCTCATCACCCATTATATGGAAGAGGTGATCCATGCGGATACGGTGTTCGTCATGGATGAAGGCCGGGTGGTGATGCAGGGGACGCCACGGGAGGTGTTTTCCCGGGTGGAGGAGCTGCGGCAGCTGAGGCTGGACGTGCCGCAGGTAACCCTGCTGGCCTGGGAATTGAAAAAGAGCGGCCTGCCGCTGCCGGACGGGATCCTGACGGCGGACGAGCTGACGAAAGAGCTGTTGGCCCTGCGGCAAAAGCAGGAGAGGAGAGCGGGGAGAGACGCGACATGTCACTGAAGCTGGAACACGTGAGTTATCTGTACGGGACGGATACGACCCTTCCGGTGAAGGCCCTGGACGATATCTGCCTGGAGATTCCGGACGGTCAGTTCATCGGCCTCATCGGCCATACCGGTTCCGGGAAGTCCACCCTGGTGCAGCACTTAAACGGACTGCTGCAGCCCTCGGAAGGGACGATTGCTTATAATGGAAGGAACATCTGGGAAAAGGACTTCCCGAAGAAGGAGCTTCGCAGCAACGTGGGCCTGGTCTTTCAATATCCGGAGCATCAGCTGTTCGAAGTGGATGTGTTTTCGGACGTCTGTTTCGGCCCGAAAAACCTGGGGCTTCCCCGGGAAGAGGTGGAGCGCAGAGCACGCCGGGCGCTGGAGCTGGTGGGATTCCCGAAGGAATTTTACGGACAGTCGCCCTTCGAGCTGTCCGGCGGCCAGAAAAGGCGGGTCGCCATCGCGGGCGTGCTGGCCATGGAGCCCAAAATCCTGGTGCTGGACGAGCCCACCGCGGGGCTCGACCCGCGGGGCCGGGACGAGATCCTGGGGCAGATCGCCCATCTGAAAAAGGAAACCGGGATCAGCGTGGTGCTGGTTTCCCACAGCATGGAGGACGTGGCGAATTACGTGGAGCGGATTGTGGTCATGAGCCGGGGGAAGGTGCTCTATGACGATGTCCCGAGGGAAGTGTTCTGCCATGTCAGGGAACTGGAGGAAGTGGGGCTTGCGGCGCCGCAGGTCACCTATATTCTCCACGAACTGAAGGAGAACGGCTTCGATGTGGACGTGCAGGCCACGACCATTCCGGAAGCGAGGGATGAGATTTTGAAAGCGATAAAGGAAGTAACGGGATGTTAAGGGATATAACGCTGGGACAATATTATCAGGCCGACTCGCTGCTGCATCGGCTGGACTGCCGGGTGAAGCTGGTGGGGACGCTTCTGTTCATCATCTCCCTGTTCGTCGTGGACAATCTCTGGGGCTATGTGGTGGCCGCCGCCTTTCTCGCCGCCTGCATCCGCCTGTCGAAGGTGCCGTTTCGGTTCATGGTCAGGGGAATGAAAGCCATCGTGTTCCTGATGCTGTTCGCCGTGGTTTTCAACCTGTTTCTGACTCCGGGAACGCCGGTGGTCACATTCTGGAAGCTGCAGATCACCCGGGAGGGGATCGGGATGGCCGTAAAAATGGCGGTTCGCCTGACGATGCTGATCATCGGCTCCTCGCTGATGACGCTGACCACCACCCCGAACCATCTGACGGACGGCCTGGAGAGCCTTCTGAATCCGCTGAAAAGGATGAAGGTTCCGGTGCACGAGGTCGCCATGATGATGTCCATCGCCCTGCGCTTTATCCCCATCCTGCTGGAGGAGACGGACAAGATCATGAAGGCTCAGATCGCCCGGGGGGCCGATTTTGACAGCGGAAACCTGATCCAGAAAGCGAAGGCCATGATCCCCCTTCTGGTGCCCCTGTTCATCGCGGCGTTTCGGAGGGCCAACGATCTGGCCATGGCCATGGAGGCCCGCTGTTACCGCGGTGGAGAGGGCAGGACCAAGATGAAGCCCCTGATTTACCAAAAAAGGGACTATGCCGCATACGGCGCGCTGATCTTCTACCTGGCGGCAGCGGTCGTGATCGGGAGGATTTTGCCGATATGAGGGAAAGAGAGTGGGAAGGCCAGGCCGGTTCGCCCGGAGGAGGGGAACCCGGAAGAGGAGAACACGAAATCCCGCTGCGGAGGATCCGCCTCACCGTGGCCTATGACGGGACAAATTACAACGGCTGGCAATATCAGCCCAACGGAACCACCATCGAAGAGGTGCTCAACGGGGCGATTTCCGATCTGACGGGAGAGCGGATCCGGATCGCGGGAGCCAGCCGGACGGACGCCGGCGTGCACGCCCTTTGCAATTATGCCGCATTCGATACCCGGATGCGGATGCCCGCCCCGAAGTTCGCCTACGCCCTCAACCAGAGGCTGCCGGAGGATATCCGGATCCGCCGTTCCGAAGAGGTGAGGGCCGGATGGCATCCCCGCAACTGCCGCAGCATCAAAACATACGAATACCGGATCCTGAACGAGGAGTTCCCCAATCCTCTGGAGCGCCTTTACGCGCACTTTACCTATGTGCCGCTGGACGCGGAGCGGATGCGGGAGGCAGCGGCCTTTCTGGTGGGAGAACACGACTTTAAAAGCTTCTGCAGCCTGCACGCCCAGGTGGAGACTACTGTGCGGGAAATCACTGCCCTGACGGTGGAACGGGACGGGAGCAGGATCCTGATCCGGGTATCCGGCACGGGTTTCCTCTATAATATGGTGCGGATCATCGCGGGGACGCTGATGGAAATCGGCGCGGGGAAATACCCTCCAGGGCGGATGCGGGAAATCCTCGAAGCCTGCGACCGGAGCGCCGCCGGCCCCACGGCTCCCGCGCGCGGACTGACGCTGGTGGAGTACCGCTTTTTGCAGGAGTGAACTGTTCAATTTTGTTGCATTTTTCTTCGAAAAAAAGATTGACACGCGCGGAAGCGTGTCATATAATAACTCAGTGTGACAATGACAGAAAATGTTTCGCCTGCCCCGGAGAAGCATTTTTCAGGACGATGGGAAAACCCCATGGTCCCCAATAAATTTGTGCTCCGTTCAAATCCCGGGACGGACCACAGCGACGAAGACCTGGAAACTGTATGGAGGTACACGATGAAAACATTTATGGCTAACCCGGCTGAAGTTGATAGAAAATGGTACGTTGTGGATGCAGAAGGCCAGACACTGGGCCGCCTTGCGTCCGAAGTTGCCAAAGTTCTGAGAGGAAAGAACAAGGCTGTTTTTACCCCTCACGTCGATACCGGCGACTATGTGATCGTTGTAAACGCGGAGAAGATCAAGGTGACCGGTAAGAAGATGGATCAGAAGATTTACTACCATCACTCCGATTATGTGGGCGGCATGAAAGAAGCTACCCTGAGAGAAAAGATGGACAAGAAGCCCGAGCAGGTGATCGAACTGGCTGTGAAGGGCATGCTTCCCAAGGGACCTTTAGGAAGACAGATGTTCACCAAACTTCATGTGTATGCTGGCCCGGATCACAAACATGCGGCTCAGAAGCCTGAAGTGCTGACGTTTTAACTGAAGGAATCGAGAAGGAGGAAGGAATAAAATGGCTAACGCAGCAAGATATTACGGAACTGGAAGAAGAAAAAGCTCCATCGCCAGAGTGTACCTCGTACCGGGAACTGGCAATGTTACCATCAATAAGAGAAGCATTGACGAGTATTTCGGCCTTGAGACCCTGAAGGTGATCGTTCGTCAGCCTCTGACCGCGACCGACACCGTTGACAAGTTCGACGTTCTGGTCAACGTAAAGGGCGGCGGCTACACCGGCCAGGCGGGCGCGATCCGTCACGGCATCGCCAGAGCCCTTCTGGAAGCGGATGCGGATTTCAGACCTGTACTGAAGAAGGCCGGCTACCTGACCCGCGATCCTCGTATGAAGG
>OEQQ01000210.1_pt1 | contig 13121 bp, 8 predicted proteins | sample 1539741 | NCBI WGS metagenome assembly OEQQ01 (sample SAMEA3891876, study PRJEB23780) | metagenome | biome: terrestrial biome; feature: animal house; material: Caecal content | place: Italy | collected 2015-05-05
GACATCGGGGGCGGCGGCGGTTCTTCATACCTCGCCGGGTTCGGTGGATGTGTCGAAAGTTATACTGGTTACACATTCCGTAACGGGCAGATGATTGCAGGAAACCAGACCATGCCGCGACCTGACGGCGGCACAGAAGTCGGACATTCCGGCGCGTGCTGTGCACGCATCCAACTCATCAGTATTGACTGAAAAAAAGCATGTCTCAGAAAATCTGAGACATGCTTTTTTTATGCCGATGAACTGGATACGAGCAAGGCATCCTTTTTATAATCACAAAGAAGGGGAGACAAAATGTCCCCCCTTCTCAAACATTTAAGGCTTAATCAAGCTGATACAAAGTAATACGAGCCTTACCTGTATCCGTCATTGTTTTGATAACGTTGTGTACTCCTCCTTGTTGCCAATAGTGAGGCGTACCATTATCAACACCGTTTTGAGTCCCTCCATTAAAGATTCCCAAGGATGTGTTGATATAACCAGATCCTCCGCCACCGCCGCGGAAATCGTTGTCACCAGTGTAGCCACCGTACCAGCCACCTCCAGCACCTGCGGATTGCCCTTTTCCAGGCTGACCAATTCCAAATCCATAACCGCTTGTTTGGGTTCCTCCGGAATGTCTGCCGGAAGTATCGGCTCCTCCGCTGAGTCCGCCTCCTGTTCCGCCCAAGCTCTTGTCGGCCCCGGCACCTCCGCCCCCAGCGACAAGCAGAATTGATTTAGACGCATTTCGTGCGTCGCCAAAGGAGCTCAGAACGCCCGACTGTAATCCGATACTTGTTGCTCCACCACCACATGCCGCCTGCCTGGTAGGAGCACCTCCACCATTGTATCCACTCTGTAGACTGGATTCTGGATATCTGTCGTTGAAACTGCCGTACGGCCAGGAAATTGCGTTACCAACGTTTACATACAGTTTTGTCCCTGCCTTAAGCTTAATGTATCCATATGAATATCCGCCATAACCGCCGGCTTCTTGCCCATCAAATCCGCCACGCGAGCCCCACGCTTCCAGGAAATAGGTTCCATCATAAGGAACCGTATATACCTCTTCATGCCCGAAATCATAGATATCGGTATACACAAATTCCCAAACATCAGCATAGATAGCGTAAAATGTTACTGGACCGTTAATCTTTCCGAAGTCTTCAATATAGGTCCCGGATGCGTCTGCTTTGGTATTCCAGGCAATCAGCCCAGTATTCCCTTTCTGGGCAGACAAGCCGGTCGCCGCAGTCTGACCTACACTGTAAGGGATAGATCCTCTGGACTGTCCAGCCAGCGCTTTCTCAGCAGATGTAGTACCACCAGCGAGTACACCGCCGTTTGCGTCGAATGTGATATTCGTCTTCCAGTGAGCGTAAAGAGTAAGAACAGAAACGCCAGTATCTTTTCCTACAGCACTAAGCGCTGCATAACTGTCATACTGCACCCCGGAGCCGTCCGGTCTGGTATTCCATCCTGCAAAAGTGTACGAATTCCCGCGGCTGTTAAGTCCACCATTCGCAACATCCTTGTAAACGCCGGATAAAACATAATTGCTCGCCGTACTCGCATCATAACCAAACATAACGCTATTCCTTGTAGAGCCATCTGCAAACGTTCCACCGTTCGAGTCAAAATTGATCTGGAACTTATGGATTGGCTTTAAATCAACTGCTACTCTGAAGCTGTCCGTTACCGTATGACCTTTTTCGCTATAATATACCGTGACAGGGATCTTGTCGCTGCCGGAATTCATTGTGTTGTACACAGTGTCAGGTGAAAACGTTAACTGGTTGAATTTCAGCGTTCCTGCTGAAAGGCTGATCGTTGATTCGTCGTCATAGGTGACGATGATGTCTCCGCCTTTCCTCGGTGCAAAATCACTATTCACAAAGGTGTAAGACACTGCAGACTCACTGCTGATCGGATCAGCACCCACATAAATAACTTCCAGGCTCACTGGGATACGCATATTTACCCAGTTCCCGATATTTCCCTGGTCGCCGCCGGGCGGATCCTTTTCGAGTTTGTTATCTACCTCCACTTCGATATCAAAGATTTCAGATGTTACCGGGATTGTGACCTTTCCACTTGCGGAATCATATTTCACTCCAGTGTTAGAGGAGGTAACCCCATTGATAACGTAGGAAGCGTTGCTGACCTCAGTCAGTTCATATTTTCCAAGGCTGAGTTCTTTAAATTCTGCCCATACCTGCGGCTTCCCGTTTTTCCTGCTGATAGTACTTTCATCCAGAGTAACGGTTTCGGTGAAGACCTCACCCGTCCCTGTATTTTTCAGCTGGAAAATGAAGGAGACTTTGTACTCTGCCCTCTCCTCTTCCGTCATTGAGCTGGGATAATAGATCCGATCAAGGGTCTTTCCAACTTTAACAGAGCCCAGGATATTCTTCAGGCCAATATTCTGGTTCGGTTCTCCTTCGGTGCTCACCTTGATTTCCTTAATCCAGACGGATTTGGCATTAAGCCTATCTTCTTCCGTTGTGACCGGGAGGATTTCTTCCTCCGCTTCAGAATCGAGCTTGGAAGAGTTAGCGTCCCCAATACCCGTATGCTTTTTGGTTACATCGTATTTGTCAGGTACTTTGTCAGCCACGATATAGTATGTTCCACCCTTCACGTCGTCGAACAAGAATGTGCCATCTTCCAGCGTCAGAACAGGCGCGAACTTGTCTCCTGTTGTGTTATATGCCCTTGACAACTTGATCCCGTTGACAGTCCTGTCGGGAGTGCCGCCGTTCATGGGGTCATACGGCTGGTAAAGTGTCACAATGATGTCGCTTAGTCTATGCTCAGCCGTCGCCATCAACCCATTTAAATCCGTGTCTTCCCAAACAGTACCAGAGATATAAAGGTTCGTTACAGTCGTTGCTACGACTTCGGAACTGGTAATGCCGTTTCCGTTCATTATAATTGCCTGGTTATGGTAACGATCTCCAGATTCCTGATCGGACATGTCAACCAGATTAGCCACAAGGTCGATAGAAACCCCTTCTTCCCATCCGATCGTCGTGTCCAGCCGGATCGCTGTTGCATTTTCCGGGCAACCAGTGAAGGATACCTTCGTCCCTTTCAGTGTACCAGTCATAGCGGTCCATTTAATGTTCCCCTTCTGAGCTGTCCCAAGGATCTGTGCTTCGTCGGCTGTCCTGACAGCCGTATCTGTGGTGTAGTACATCTTGCCGGTTCCATTGTTGTATGCAGCCAGCGCTGTAGCAGAATCGGCATAGTCCACCACGATGGACTTATAGTGCAGGTCTCCACTGAATGCACTGCCGTCATTGTTCGTAGCAGGATCGATACGCCCGTCATTTACATATGGCAGCACATCTACCATGGAAGACTGTGAGCTCCTGTGGTTTGGATTTTTTTCATCATTGTCATTATCCAGGCGGATATTCCATACGATATCCTCTCCCCTGGTTATGCCAGGCGTGCTAGTGGATTTATCGACATCCGGCACTGGGTTGTCAAGGACGTGGATTAAATATCTGACCTTTCCTCTTCCCTGTGCATCTTCAGATGTATTATAGTTTTGTGCATCTGCAAAATCATTGTCGTCGCAATCGTCCAAAACAGTACATTCATGGTTCCATACAACAGAGGACTTTCCACCATACAGTTTGTCGTTGTCAGTCATATAAACAAGTGTCTGCTTCACCTGCTCTTGGTATGTTACGGACTTATTCAGATTGCCTGTATTTCTGGAAAGCAGTACGGATACAGGGACATATTTTCCGTCACCCACATTGACAACAGTCGTCCCCATCACATCGGTGACAAGTCCTTCCGTCTCTGCTTGCACCGGGATCTGCGAAGTAACATTAACGCCTCCGCCCACGGTCAGGGATCCCGTCACGCCAGGTTCATTTTCTGCAAGAGACTCCGTTACACCGTCCGTGCATACCCATTTATAACTCCCGACATGTACGTTCTCCGTATTCCGGAGGTTCTCATTTCCCTGGTTGAAATCAAGCGCCTGTCCTTTCTGCAGCCTGCTGTCAACGCCGGTGATATGCAGCTGGAAGATATATGCAGAGGACTCATAAGTGATCTTCTTCGCGGATTGCGTTCCGGAAGCACTGGACCCGGTTGAGGAATACTCTGTTGAGATATACCCAACACTATCCTGAACCTCATCCGTATCTGCAGGTGTAGCCACATGACCACCGGGCGCCCTTACAGTATCAACAGGTGTGACCGTACACTCAATCGTGTATATACCACTCTTCGTGATCTGCGCATTATCCCCGCCTGTAAACGTCCAATTCAGGTTACCCTTCCCATCTTTCACAATATATGGAGTGCCATGGGGGATCTTCAGCGTGGACACGACCGCGCCGTCAGGATCTTTCATCTGGTAGGAAATGTCCACATAGGCATTGTTGATGCCGTCAGGGATATAGCATTCCACAGTTTCAAAGGCAGCCTGCGCTTCCTCATAAGTAGCTTTTGCTTTATTGTAGTCCGCAAGTGCCTGTGCGACTTTTTTGATAAGATCCTGGTTATCAGGCTCAAGTGCCGACTCTCTCATAGCAGTATTGTAGGCATCAGATGCGCTTACATACTTGTTATATGCGTCATTCCGAATCGTCTGCAGGGATGAATATGCCGGATCTACATACCACATATTATTGTTTTCGTCTGTCACAAGGTTGGACAGGAGAGCTGTTTGTGGCGCATAGATGAGCATGTTATCGCCTGTGATCTTATAGTTGATGTTCAGGTCAACATAAGGAACAGGATATTTCTCAATATAGCTGTTCCCCTCTGGGTTCAGATCCGTATTATCCTTCCAAAGAGGCAGGTAATCCTCCCCGTCAGGGTCTCCCTGCTGGTAGCCGACAGGAATGGAGGGATAAAATGCGGATGTATCGCTGTTGTTGGTTTCAATCGCATTACCACCAAAGGTGATTTTCGCATTGATCGGGATCGTAACAACGACCTTATATCCATAATCACCCGGATTATAGACTGCTGCATTGCCATCCACCCAATCATTGTAATAATCTTTATCATAATCCGTCACTGCATTTAGCTCATAGTCAAAACCAGTCACAGTGATGATGTTATTCTTTACAGTTACCGATATAGACGGGTCATTGGTGATCTCAATCCATTCTGTATCCTCTGTGCCGTCTCCATTGTCGATATACTGCTCGCCCCAACGAAAATCAGTAACGATACCATCATGGTCGATATCGGTTGGAATGCCATCTTCGTCAAGGTTCGCGGGGATCCTGGGAACCATATAGACCTGGATGGCGGTCGTGTCAGTGATCTGAAACGGATCCGTTACTTCGTCCTGAATGTAAGAAGAAGGTCCGGCATATCCACGCTTGCTGTTGGCCCCTTCAATGTCAATTGTGCCAGGAAGCGAGGAGATATCCTGGATGACCTGGTTGACGTCCTGTGGCAGATAGATGTATTTGCCGAAGCAGTCCTGAGGGGTTGCAGTTTTTTGCGCCGTATAATCTAACGGATATGTCAAGTGTCCCTGCGGGGTTGTTGAATATCCAAGACCTCCATTCTTTGGATAATCAGAGGATACCAAACTTAAAAATACGGCTGATATATGAACACTAGGAAGCGGTACTTTTTCAATCCTCCCTGTTGAAAATGCAGCATTTAATTCCTCAAGATTTCCATATCCAATATACACACCATAAACCTTCGCACCGTTATCCTTCATAGTTCTGGCGGTACGCAGCGCATCATTTGCGTTCTGGGCACTCATCATGTGATACTCGGAGGACTCATACTCATAAGTGATCTTTCCTTCTGGTCCATATCCATAAGGCGCACCATCAGTGATCAGAATGACATGCGTATTCTCGTAGTTTTCCGTATTGATCCAGGACTGTGCCTTCGCAAGTCCCAGGTCTGTACGGGTCAGATCCTGCATATCGTAATTACCACTCTGGTCAGTGATCCACTGTTCATAATCGTCTTTGACATGAGCGTACGAAGCGAGCCTGCTTACATCAAGGCTGCTCTTAACTGCCAGGCCGGCCGCATTGTGATATTTTTCATAGGTATGATTATTGTAACCAATGATGCCAGTAATCCGCATATAGTGGCTTTCCATAGCCGCTTCCACGTCCCCATCGGGATCGATATCTGTATAAACACCATTCTTGGCATTCTCTAAACGGACATTATTGATTGTCTGCATTTGCTTTAACAACGATTCTACAGATTTGTTCAGAGTTTCAACTCTGCTTCCGCCCATAGATGCAGACTGATCCAGCACCAGAATAATATCTTGAGCATCAGGGGCATTATTGATCACCCTATGAGGTGTCGATCCATCATAGTACGCCTGCTCCAGATATACATTATATGTATTCTGCCCGTTCATCACGCCGATCGGATCCGAGAGATACTTATCCATTTCGAAATACTGATCTCCGGAAAATTCGGTCTCCTTCTGGGTAGTGTTCCCTGTAAGGACAAGGGCATATTCCGAAAATGATGCTGTTTCAAACGTCACAGTCTCCGCGTCGGACTTAACATCCATCACTTCAAAGGACGATTCCGTAGTCCTCTGCCCAAGGTATCCGGTTTCCTCAACAACATGGACAGCTTTCAGTTCGCTGTCCCATGATGAATTCTCAAGGATCAGGTCGCCTGTGAACTCCACAGATACAGTATCCAGTGGCTCAACTTCATTCCCATCTGCGTCCAGGAGGGTAATGTCAAGCACAGTGAGGACCTGTGTATCCTTGTTGTCTGCAAAGATCTCCTCATCCAGGACACGCTCATAGCGGCTGACCTTTGCCTGGCTTACACTGGAAACAGTAAGGGATTCCGCCCCGTTCATAGCTTCAAGAGCACCAGAGATGGTCACGGTAACGCCATCCGCTTCCGCCGAAAGGGAAACAGAACCATCCAGCATAAGGTCTTCGTCTTGGGAGGCCTCTTCCTCCTCGTCAGCAGCGAGGTCTATATCAACCTCACCGTCGGTATCTGGGCCCTCATCTATTCCGTTATCGGTCAGATCAATGTCAATACTGTCCGATCCGGAGGATAGGTTCCCATTACCATCTTCCACTGTGTCATCAATGAAGGTATCCTCTCCATCGGTTTCATCAATGAAAGAACCATCCTCATCTCCCAAGGTATCGTCGATGAAAGAATCCTCAGAAGTATCACTGGTATCGTCAATGAATACTTCCTCAGGATCTCCACCTGCATCGTCAATGAAAACATCCTCAGTTTCATTTCCGGTGTCGTCGATGAAGACCTCTTCATTCTGACTGCCATGGAAGAAACTGCCCGCCTGCGCCGTCGTTCCAGTCCCTAATGAGCCGAAAACCATGGTTGCAGCAAGCATCGCGGCAAAAAGCCGCTTTTTGATCCGCTTTTTCATCTTCACTCCTTCCTGCCCGGCACTATGCAGGGCGATTTTTTATCAAAGGGTAATATGCAAGATATTATTTTTATGAAAAAGGAAAAATCAGAAAAAACAGGAACAGGATAAATGAAGTTAATGCTTGAATTAAATCTGAGAAACGCATATAATATTATTAGCTAGATAAGCTAATAATTTTAGCTATGTATACTACGGCTTAAGGAGGTGTCTCTTATGACAAAAGTGAATATGTTTGAAGCCAAAACCGAGTTGTCAAAATTGGTAAAGCTTTTAGAATCGAAACAGGAAGATGTTATTTATCTGGCCAGAAATGGGATGCCTGTTGTGCAGATGACCTTGATCCCACAAATGCTCGTAAGCAAGAGGATAGGTGTAGCCGAAGGTAAGTTTAAGGTTCCAGAGGAGTTTTCTGATTGGGACAAAGAAATTGAGGATATGTTCGGAGGCGAATTATGAAAATATTGCTGGATACACATATTCTTCTTTGGGCCATAAGTAATGATGCAAGACTCTCCGGAAAAGCGCGCAAATTAATTGAAAACGAGGAAAATGATATATATTACAGTATTATTTCTCTGTGGGAAGTCGAACTCAAACGACTTGCTCATCCTGAAATGATGCCAATATCTGCCGAGAGCCTTTCTGGGTATTGTGAACAATCGGGCTTTCAGAGAATCATGATTCGCGAGAAGCATATATACGCATTAGCTGATCTTAAGCGCGAAGAAAATGCTCCTTTGCATAAGGATCCATTTGACAGACTGCTCATCTGTCAGGCGTCAACAGAGAATATGCTTTTTGTCACTCATGATTCTCTCATACCATATTATATCGATCCATGTATCATCTCAGTCTGAACTGCTCAGCCACTGAATGAACAACCGAAGATTATCAGTCTTGTGCTGCCCCTATAAGGGCCTGTTGTCTGCCTGCGCCCGGAAGGCGCACCAAGGTCTGGTAACTACGCCACATGCTCAGCCGCCCCTAAATGGACTTGCTCAGTGCTTTCTTATTCTGATGCATTTTTCGAAAGACCTGAGTCCTTCATTGAGCATAAAAATGATTTTTGCTTATGACATATTCAGTCGGGCATAAAGAAGAGCCGCAGCTGTCGCTACGGCTCCATTTTTGTTAATTTTCAGCTCTTGACAGTATCCTGGAACTCTTCGAGAACCACGCCATTGACCATCACACCATCCACGCCGAACAGTCTGGTGAAAGCGGATTTCTGGCCCTCAGTGGCGAGCACCTGCGCTCCCTGAGTATCAGCCGGGATCGTAACGCTCACATAGCTCTTGCCGTTTACGAACAGGACATTCGGGTCAGTCATTGTAACGAGGTTTCCGGCAGCATCCACGATGTAGAACTGGTCAGCCACATATCCCTGATGCCATACATTGTATGCCAGGCTGTCATTTCCGATGCTGTGGAAGTATACAGCTCCTTCCGGGGTAGCTGCATATACCGCTCCGCCAGGGAAAGCAGCGGTCAGTGCGGGATCCGTAACCTTCACAGAAAGGAAAATGCTGCCAGGAAGTGTCGTTACAGTTCCCTTCCCATCGGTCACTGTAGCCGTTTCTCCGGTTACAATAGTGCCTGCCTGAACATTTTCAACGCTGACATTTCCTACGCTGGAAGACCCTGAATTAAAGGAACTGCCGTTTCCGGATCCTTCACCATTATTGGAATTTCCAGTATCGGTCGGGCCCCAGCTGATTTCGTCATCAGTGACATTCTGTACGCCGTCATAATCCGGGGCATCCTTATAATCATCCGGATTGCCCTGAGGCTTGTCACCGCCGAAGATATTGTCCAGGATATCCCCTACTCCGGACTGGTCCGTCAGTTCCTCTGCATGTGCCATAACCGGGCTGCTCATTGCCATGCTCGCTGCGATGATCGCCGCCATTGCCATTGTACCAACTCTTCTTCTCATTGTTTTGTCCTCACTTTCTTGTCTCTGAATTTGATTTTTTGTCTTCGAGTCCCTTGTGGGACTCCTGTTTCGATGATCTTATTATACTGCTTTTTCCTTCTCTGTTTGTGACGTTCTTCCCTCCTTATAGAAGGGGCTTCCTGGTTTCAAGCCCTGTCCTCTATAAGTTGTAGGATTGCTACTCAATACCGACCAGCGCCAGCAAGTATCAACAGCCTAGCCCCGCGCGCCCGACGCGGTTTGGTGGTTTATAACAGCATCCGTCTGTCAGGCGGCTGCCTCTTTGTTTTTTGTATTCTTCTGTTTCCTCCTCTCCGGCTTCTTCCCTTTTGCTGTCTTTATTGTATCAGGCCGCTTTTCTTCTTGTAGAAAAAGACTGGACGGATATCTTTTGCAGTACCGTCTCTCCTGACCTGTGATTAGCATATCACAAACAAAAGTGCCGTGCGGAAAAAGCCCAGGGCTGTAAGAACCATGTTTCAGGCTTTCGGAGGGAAGATCTTTTCCGCTATCTTTACTAAGATCTCCTCCCTTTTTCCCATAGGAACAGGAAGCGTTTCAAATGCAAGCCGGATCAAGTAACGGAACCCTTCTTCCGGAATGATCCATTCTCTTTTATCACCCTCAAACTTTTCCGGTATTTTAATTGAAACTCTTCCATCATCATCTGTCACTGTTCCATGCTCTCTTCGCTGGAATATGCTTCCCTGTTAACCGTCACCACGGAATACTGGAGGTCATCAAGGGTCTGGTAGCCATAGTAGATCCACCTTTTGGGGCTGCCCCAAACAAGGATATTCGGTGCTTCAATCTCAAAAGTATCTTTTGTCGTTATGTAATCATTGATATCCACGATCACGCTCCCATCATTCCCAATGATCAGGTCCTCGTACATGACATACCAATAAAAAGACGGATCTGCAGAAAAGGTTTCTTCTCCCCTGGAATCGGATGCCTCCAGGGAGGAAGTGATCTTCATGATCACATACAGTTGGTTAACAGCGCCGCTGTATCTGGATGTATCTTTATTTGTAAGAAGGTAAGATCCTGCGTACTCAATACCGTCCACTGTAGCCACTTCGTCCCACTCTCTTGCAGTATAGGACATGAAAGCATCTTCCGCCTGCGCCTTTATCTTCTCCAGGGTCGTTTCATCCACCTCCGAAAGTGTCTGCACATAGCTTTCCAGGCCGGAGACGGAAAAGGTCTTTTCTGTTGCTTCCGGAACTACCCCGTAATTTTCCGCAAGGTACCCCGCAACGTCATCCTCATAATTGCGTGATACGCTCACCGTGACAGTATCCCCGTTTGACAAGCCGGAATCCTTATCCAGGCTGTAGCCCAGGATGTTCTGGAATTCGCTGCCTGAAAACTGGATGGACGCGCTTCCATCCGGGGAGATCCCGGAAAATACGACATCGACGCCTTCAAAGACATCCTTTACCTCTGCTTCCTCCAGCCCTTCCACCGTAAACTCGATATCGCTGTATTTCAGCTTCACGCCGAAAGTCTCAAGAGCAGACTCATCATCGCACCGCCAACCGAATACTACCGTGTCCCCATTGCTCAGCCCGCTTGTCTTGTCCAGGGATGCGTCTATGCAGAATACCAATAGTTCATCTGCATAGAAATCAGAATCTTCCGCATTGGACAGCTTTTTCCTGTTCTCTTCATAAAGGGCGTCGTAATCAAGGGATATCTCTGCGGTACCATATCCGTCATATCCTGAGAACGCCACCTGGGCGTATTTGTTCAGGTCGATCGTCGGCTTGCGCAGGGCTGTGATAAGCGCTATGGTCAGGACAACCACAATTACGGCAGCGGCTGCAATGACCGGAAGCCTGGTCTTCTTCCCTCCTTTCACTTTTTTCGGGTTCGCCCCTGCTTTACTTACAACGGGATTACCTGCTGCGTTTCCTTGCTGGTCTGTGGTCTGTTCAGCTCCGCAGGATGGGCAGAACCTCACGTTCTCCGGGATCTCTTTCCCACATTTTTGACAGAACATCTTTCATTTCTCCTTTTCTTATGTTTTTGAGGCTTTATCTGTTCCTCTGATATATAGACGGATGAGGATACCATTTGCTATAAAGATAGTTTAAAAAAATCAAAAAAATTTTTTTACCACACATTTGCGTTCTCGCACAAACTGTAAGCTTCCCGCAAAGTATCCGCCCCCTTGCCATCCTGCCGGGGTCTGGACCCGCACTTTGGACATTGCCCAGTCGCTTCATCCAACCTGCTCCCACACTTGCCACAATACTTCGCCATTTCCCTCTCCTTATCCAGGATCCTGTTTCCGTACCTCAACATGCATGAAAAGTGCCCAACCGACGGCCATAAGGCATGGGGCTGCGCCCCGTGGCGGACACTTTATCGTCAGACCGGATTTGATCTGTCCTGCCTACATATGTTTATCCAGAAGCTTATCCACCACAGGGAAACGCACGGTACCCTGCCCAAGGGCAGCTGAGCCGAGCGCGAGGAATAAAAGCTTCTCAATGATCTGGATCGCGCTGACGATCGCGGAGATAAGGGAAGTGACCGGGCTGATCCGGAAGTCCAGACCAACAATCGATACGATGCTGTCAATAAGGCTGACCGCATTCGGGATCAGGTTGATGACGGCAATGACAGCTGAAAAGAAAAGAAGCAGCGCCACAGATTTCACTGCTGCCCTTTTCAGCCAGGCATTTTCTTCAAATAAGAGGATATACCCTGCGATCACAACAGTGACCATCAGACCGCCGAACAGCCCGCAGAGATATGTGGCCGCACCCATCAGTCCAACAGAGATTCCCATTCTTGTTTTTTGCATTTCATTTTCCTCCCATGTCCCTGGGGCTGTCCGCACCAAGGAGCAAATATTCCTTAACCGGGAGCGGATATTCACTGATCCGCGCCTTACGTTCCTGATTGTTTGTCAGATTTTTGTCCCGCATTCAACGCAGAACAGATCCCCTTCAGCAATGGCTGCGCCACAGTTCGGGCACACAGTCTTCCCCGTCTCTTTAGGAGCTTCTGCTTCCTCCACTGATGTTTCTTCTGCTGTCGCCGTATTTACCTGCTGTCCGGCCTCCTCCGATTGCATATCCCCTCCGGCTTCCATCGCGGGCTTCTGCTCCATCTGTGCGCCGCAAGCTGTGCAGAAACGCGATCCTGTCGGAATCATAGCTCCGCATTTCCCACACTTCGTCATCCCTTCCATCGGATCCGCTTCCGCCGGCTTGGGCATGGCCGCGCCGCAGGAATTGCAGAACAGCGAACCAGCCTGCACCTCTGCACCGCATTTTTCACAGATAACGACCCCTTTGACCGCATTGATCTGCTGCTTCAGGGCTTTAACCTTCTCCCCGCCGTCTGCGATCGTTTTAATGAGGGACGTGAAATCTGGATCACAGACTTCATGGTACTTTTCAAAATAGAGTTTGCCAATCTGCATGTACGCGCTATTGATCCGTCCTTCCTCTTCGGTTATCTGAGAGTTCAGTCTCGCGATCTCCGACATATCTTTTGCCTTTTGGACGGCCTTTGCAGTGGTTTCTGAAGCTTTTTGCCCAATGTTTTCCCAAAATGCCATATCCTTTTCTCCCCTTCCGCCAGGTGACCATATTGGTAACTTTTGCAAATGGTGTACCTTTTGAAAAAAACCACTTTATCTTACTGGATTATTTTGATTGGATTTGCTTAACAGCAGATTGCTGTAAATTATCCTTTATAGACTTGAAATAATTGGTATTTGCTTATATAATTATTTTACTCTGAAACAATACTTTCTGGGCAGCCAAAAAAGCGCAGACTACCCCCCTC
>OEQQ01000212.1_pt1 | contig 12992 bp, 10 predicted proteins | sample 1539741 | NCBI WGS metagenome assembly OEQQ01 (sample SAMEA3891876, study PRJEB23780) | metagenome | biome: terrestrial biome; feature: animal house; material: Caecal content | place: Italy | collected 2015-05-05
GAAATCGTTTAGGATTATTTCAAATGTTTTGTGTGTCTTCTCGCCTGGCGTAAATTCAAATCCAACCATCTTCAATCTGTATTGTAAATATTCTATACACTCCGAGACAGCAATTTCCTTCCACAATGCGAGGGCTTCGTCTGCGCATTCAGGAGAGTAATAGCTTGGATTCAAAATTTCGGTGAACAGATCTTGCTTGTTTTCGGGAAATAATAAATTCAGATAGTAGGTGACAAGGTATGTGTAGTATCTTCTTGGAAAATCATCGCAATTTGTGTTGAAAGCGCTAAGAGGGGACCGAGGACTCACAGCAATAACTCCATTATTAGTCAGGTCTTCGTATAGTATATCCAGCATCTGATCTGTGGGGGTCAATATTACTCCAGAATGAGCAAGTGGTGCAATCTCGTACATATTCTCCTTAAGCAATCCCCTGCACAGAGCCCCTAAGAACACTTTGCTTGTGAAAGAAAGTGTTGAAAAGTCAACTGGAACCAGTTCTCTGGAGTATACATCATCAATCTTAGCCAATTGCTCTTCTAAACGCATCTTTTCTGCTTCCAGACAGTTCTCACATTTGCACTGGGATTGGAAGGGCTTGTGACCGCAAATCGGGCAATATAGTTCGCTCTCATACCTTGGGGCTTTCTGCCTGGTTTTGGACGGGCGTTTGATTACAAGGGGCTCGTCACAATATTCACAAATGTAGCTTGGGAAAACTTCCGGAGGGAATAATTTGTATAAGTCTGAAGCACGGCCAGATATACCATATTCCTTCATTAATTTGGTGGCGGATTCTCCTCCATAGTAGCGCGCCATTAGACTTGAAATATCCGAAGAGGATAAATGGCTTAAATCTTTTTCCATTAATGTTCACCTTCTGATTGGTATGACCTTCTGAAATATATCGTATAAATCGACAGGGCTAAAATAAGAGAATCAAGCATCTAAAACTAAAAGCTGTGGTTTACATGACTCAAACCCGCTTCCGCAAGCTGGACCAATCCGTGGCCGTCTGCATCTCAATGCCGGAATCCAGTGCCTTGAAATGCTCTTGGCCACAGTGAATCTTCAACTGCTCGCTGGTTTTCAGGTGCATAAAGCTGGCATCCCCCTTGGTTTCAAGAATGAAGTACAGCTTTTCATCGCCATTCTTGTTGAGATACACCGCCCAGTCCGGGTTGTAGGTGCCGATGGGGGTCTCGATCTTGAAGCGGCTGGGAATTTTGAAGAACATCTTCACGTCCGGGTCGTTGTCCAGAGCCACGGCCATGGGCTTTTCCACCGTGGAGCTGTCGTACACTACATAGTCATAGACGCTGTGTTCCACCTTTACCGCATTGCGGTCCAGATTGGCAATCAGCTCGGCGGTGTCGAAAATCTCCTGCACATAGTATTCCTGACCGTCCAACTTCACATAGCGGATGCCGTCAATGGCCAGGGCGTGGCGGTGGTTGCGGATCAGCTCCACAGCCTGCTCCAGAAACGCCTCCGGGTTGTTGAGAAACTCTCCGCACCGTCCGCTCTCCATCAAAATTCGGTTCACGGTATCCGGTGTGAGTAGCGTCTCATCGCTGATGGCTGTCACCAAATCCGGCAACGTTTGATAGTCGTTGGCAATGTCCATGGTGCGCATTTCCCGCTGAATATGGCTGATTCCCGCCTGCTCAATGTAGAGGTCTGCAGTCTGGGACACCAAGCGGGTCTTGGGAATGTGGGGCATTTCCCGCAGGGCTTTCACACAGTTCTCCACCAGCTGCTCGGTGTCGATGCTTACACGGTAGGCGGTTTTCTGCTTGATCTTGTTCCACAGCTCTAAGAACTCAGGGGAGAGCATCACCTGTTTGTTCAGGTGAACCACCACATCCCGGGAGGCATCCCGGATGGGCGGCTTGCGGTCGGCGTTGGCAATGATGCGTTCAAACCGCTCCCGGGCAGCCTCATACTTCTTGGGCAAGTCAAGAGTGCCGGTTTTCAAGGCATTCTTCATGGTGTCTTTCATCTTGCCGGTGCTGGTGATGTAGCCCTTTCGCTCAAAATGCTCCAGCAGCTCCGTGGCCTCCTCGTGGGTGACAGTGTGTTCCTCCACAGTGGTGATTGTGCTGGTGATTCCGACAATTGCCTCCGCAGCCTGTTCTGCTGTTGCGCCATTTTTGATTTGACGCATGACTTCTGTTACAGGGTTAGGCGGTTCGGTGCGTTTCCCTGATTCCAATTCCGCTGTAATTTTTTCTTCTGCCGCCGTCATTTCCGGATCAGCCATCCACTTGTCAATGGAGCCGTCTTCCATCCACGTTTTGACCAATTCATGGGCTTCTTCTTTGTCAATGGTATGTTCACAGGTAACTTCTTTCTGATAGGTCATCCCGGCAAACATGCTGAGCTGAAGCACACCAAACTTCACACCGGTCTCGTCCTCTATCTCCTTCTGGAGCGTCTGGGCAAACTCGGCAAAGCTCTCATTGGCCATCACATGGAGGACGTTGATGTTCTTGTCCTCGATGCGTTCACCGTCTTGGTTGACGCACAGACGCAGGCCACGCCCGATTTTTTGGCGGCAGGTAAAGGTGGATTTCTGTTCGATCAGGGTACAGACCTGGAACACGTTGGGATTGTCCCAGCCTTCCCGCAGGGCAGAGTGGGAGAAGATAAACCGCAGGGGACAGTCAAAGCTGAGCAACCACTCTTTGTCCCGCATGATGGTGTTATAGGTGTCGTCATCGGCCTGAGTGTCTCCCTTGGTGTCTTTGAGACGGCCCTTTTTGTCCTGAGAGAAGTAGCCGTTGTGTACCTTGCTGACATCAGCGGGGAAGCGGGATTGCAGGGCGGCATATTTGGGCTTTGCCATCAGCTCCTGATAGCACTCCTCAAACATCTGGGCATAGATTCCCGCTGTGCCGTCCTCGTGGCGGTACTTGTCCACCTTGTCGATGAAAAACAGAGATAGAACTTTAATTCCCTTGTCCAGATATCGCAGCTCCTTGTCCAGATGGGTCTCAATGGTGCGGCGAATCTGGGCCTTTTTGATGATGTTTTCGTCCACATCTCCAATGGCTTTGCCTAGAGCTACCTCCTGGGTGTTGCCGAACTCCACGTGTTCAAAGTCCGGGGTGCAGTCGATCCCGGCGATGGTATAGCCTTCGTAGAGATCCCGTTGTCCGGACAGAAGAAACAGGTCGTCCCCAGGCTTGACAGTAAACGCCTTGCGCTTCACAACACCGGTTTTGTCCTTGGCGTCAATTTCTATTCTGGCTTTGAAGCCCTTCTCGTTGGACACGGACAACAGCCGCACATAGGCCTGGTTAAACCCACCGGCCACCTGATTGGAGGACACGGCAATCTGCTTCACCAGCCCCATTTGGTAGGCGTCCACCGGGGTCAGGCGGTAGAGAAGGTTGATTTTCTCTCGGTGGGTGGCAGAATACCGCAGCACACACAGGGGATGCAGGGAGGCAATGGCCTCCTTGGCCTTGGGGGTGTTGTCTACGCTCTGGGGTTCGTCAATGATGACGATAGGGTTTGTGTTTTGGATGAACCCCATGGCCGTCTCGCCGCCTAGCTTGTCCTGGGACTGGTTGATGATGTTCTCCGCCTTCTTAAAGGCATCGATGTTGATGATCATCACTTCAATGTTGGAGCTGGTGGCAAACTGGCGCACATCGGACAGCTTGGCGGAGTTGTAGATGAAGTACCGACAGGGTACATTGTCATATTGAAGGCCGAAATGCTCCTGGGTAATCTGGAAGGACTTATACACGCCCTCCCGAATGGCCACCGACGGCACCACGATAATGAACTTGGTGAAGCCATACTTGCGGTGCAGCTCAAAGATGGTCTTGGTGTAGACATAGGTTTTGCCTGTGCCGGTCTCCATCTCAATGCAGAACTGCATGGTTTCGGCGGTATCGGTCAGGGGCAGGTTATTCCGCTTCTGAACCGTGTGCATATTTGCGGTCACAGCTTCCGGGGATATGTAAAGGGCATTTCCCTGGCCCCAGTCGCTGAGCAGAGACATCTGCCGCTCATCCACCACAGAAAAGGTGCTCTGGGTTTTCTCCTGGCCAGTGAACAGGTCCACCACGGCATTGACCGCATCGGTTTGGAAGTCTTGTTGTTTGAACTGTAACTTCATGGGCTGACACTCTTTCTTTAGGTCGGATTGGTTTCGCTTTGGGTAAGGTCCTTCATCATTTGGTCAATGTCGGTATATCCATTATATCGTTCCGGGTGCTCCTTCATCTCGCGTACTTCGGCCAATGCTTCCAAAGATTCTAAAAGGGAGGAAGATTCCTCAACTGGGAAAGAAATGGCCTGATCTTCTATCTTGGTGTTCGTAATACCACTCCTTCCAATCAACAATGATAATGCTTGTAGGGGGCGGTTGCCATGCCGCCCCATGCATTGACGAGAACCCAGGGCGGGGGTGGAACCCCGCCCCTACGCTTTGCCATACAAAATATAAATAGCCAACAACGGCCCCTGACAGAAACTTTCGTCGGGGTACTCCTGTTTCAGTCGCTCATATTCGGATAGCAGCAGAGGCAGGGTATCCTCCTGCTTCTGCATGCCAAACACCAGACAGGCCATGCTCTGGGTATAGGGATTCCCAATCTCAGGATACATATCCTTCAGTTGATCCACATAGGTCTGTTCTGCGTGGGCAAAAATGTAGACGGCAGCTTCAATAAACATATCTTGCATGCTGGTGCGGAAACGGCGTAGCACAAGGGGGATGACTTCGCCCTGCATGGTCAGTGCTCGCTGACATAATGCACTTCGATTGGTGATGTCGTAATTTCCTCGCATAAACCGCACAAAATCTTCGCCACTGTGGAGATTTTGAATTGCTTCTCGTTCCTGGTGGATGTTTTCAAGCCGCTGAGGATCCATCTCGGATTTTGTTAGATTAAAAATTTCTGTTTCCAGTTGTGCGGTAAATCCAGTGCTCATAGAAAAATAGCCGATATAAGCGGCAGATAATTGGTTCAGCGGATTCTTTTTAAAAAAGTTTTTGGGTAATTGTTTCAAATCCATTTTTTGTTCCTTATTTCAATCTGGGTTAATACTAATAGTTTACATATCTAATTGAGAAATGCGGAAGGCAGCCTCTGTCCAATTGGTATTCAATCGCAGTCAATTGCTTAGAGGTGTGTTTGCAAACATATTCAATGAACATTTGCTCACTTTTAGTGTACTCGCTCATTGAATCCTCCATTTCCCAATAAAACTTATCGACACGGGACAATTCTTTAGCAATATGTATTGGACACTTAAGTGTCACCTGGCTAATAGTTCTTGCGAGGTTATTTTTCCAAGGTGGCACTGCACTCAATTTTTGTTCGATGCCTTCTTGTGCAAAGAAAAGTTGTTTGGTTTTCTCCAGTTCCTCGAATACAGCGGTGCTATTTATGTCTAGTAACTCAGGTGGTACGCAGAGGGCCTTGGAAAATTGCAAAATCCTCTTTTGGGGAATCCCTTGCAATTTGGCTCGATGAACCACCCCAAACGAAACATCCATCAAAACTGCAATATCTACCATGCTAATCCCGTAGATCTGTTTTACCGCATCAAAAAAATTGATTTCAACAGGTTTGCCAGCACAATAATCATCAAACGCATGATAGAGACGATGACCAGCATGGTGTTTCTCTCTCAAAAAGCGTGGCATTGCATGGAGTTCATACGAGTAATACTCAAAATTAGCACTCCAGCATTTGTAAAACTGCGTTTCGTCCAATATTTTTTCTCCGTATTTATATACTTGGCTATTTCCAGTACAAATGCCGTCATAGTTAAATTCGCAATTTTTACAACTCTTCTCCATAATATTTTATCCCTCCCTATAAAAATTGATGTCAATTTGACAAACCGTAAAATGGGGTAATGGTTATTGAGGCACTTATATGACTTGTATTGCAAGAAAATTGAAATAAAGAAACTTTAGTTGGAATAACTATTTTTTGAATAATCGCAGAAACAGGGTATAATTCCACAAAAGATTATCTGTCTCCATGGTATGCTGAATATTGATAATCTCATATTTGATTGCGACAATATTGTTGCTGTCAATGTGGAATCTCAGGTTTTTATAGCTTTGCACAATATCCAGCTGGTTGAGTACTCCGTTGTCAAGCACCTGATCTATTTTTGCAGTCAGATTCCGATAAATATCTTGATTCCCCGTATCACAATATAGAGCTGCTTGTTCATGGGCGGTTTTCAGTGCCAATAGTGCATCTTTGCGTGTGTCGATCTGCATTTTTCGCACGCCCACAATGACTACCTCGTATATGGTAAAACAGAAAGTGGTTCGTTCAATCCACAGCCATAGAATATTGCCATTGTCAGTGGAGATAGGGGAAAGGAATGTGGAAAGATATGCAAGGAAGAACGGAATACCTATATATTCGACGATTCCGATCAGACAATGCGTTATGGTTTTTGTGAGCACATGAAACCATTTCAGAGTGTTATTCATATCTTTCTCACACCAACTTCAATTCAATCTGATGATCCCGCAAAATATAGTGGGCATTGGCCATAGCGGTATCGTCGGCAAAGCTATCCCGGGAGATGATCACCTTGGCGGGGGCGTATTCCGTCATCTGCTCCACGTCTTCGGGCTGGACATTTTCAGCCAGACAGACCAGCAGCAGGTAGTCGTCCCCCACGGCATAGGCGGTTTTGTCGTTGACATCAATCCCGTGGACGGAGTATGTGAGAGGTACGCCCAGTTTGAGCATGATCTCATACACCATATCTAAATCGCTGCGCTCCGGCTTGACCCGGTGAACCATGGCGTTCATGCGCTGATACAGCAAGTCCAGCTGTTCATCCTCAATGGGGGTAGCATCCCAGGTTTTCAGGTTGGAGGTGTCCAGCTTAAATACACGGCAGCCCACATCCAACCGTAGGGGCGGGGTTCCACCCCCGCCCTGAATGGTTCTATCCCCGCCCGCAATGATGCGTCCCAGAATCTTTGCTCGATGTTTGGTGCAGACAGTTACAAAATAATATCCTGGGGTGGAATAATCAAAATCTGTCAGCCGTGGATTTTTTCGACTGTGACACATCATTTTACCTCCACAACAAATTCTCGTTGTACCTTGGTGGTCAGTTTTTCGTTTTCTCGGAAGCTCCCGACTTTCTCCTCCAGCTCCATATCCAACCGCATAGCCTCAAAAAACTGCCCCTCTTGCCGCTTCATGTACTCCTGGCGTAGCTTTGTGACCTTCTTCTGCAAGGTCAACCGCTGGAGCCGGTCGCCGGTGACGGCCTCCAACTCCGCTTGGGCTTCCTGCACCTGGCTGTCCAAGGTGTTGAGTTCCCGGATGAGAGCCGCTTTTTCGGCGGTGACGCGATGCTTCATCCGCTCCATCTCAACTAACTGGGCCGGGGACAGCTTTTCCATTTGAGCCTCCGTCAGTCTCTGGGTGGGAACCAGCTTATCAAGTCCATGGGGGCGGCTGCCGCTTTTTAGCCAGTGTGGGGAACAATGTCCCTCTTCGGCGTAGTCCAGCACGGGCAGGGCCAGAAGTTCTTTGCAGGCTTCCTCGTCCAGCACCTTGCCGCTTTCTGTCCGCCCACACAACACCAGTTGTTCTGTGCGGCTGGATGCAGAGATTAGGGTGACGGTGTAGAGGCCGATTTCACACGCCTCTTCCATGCCGGACATGATCACCCTGCCCGTATCGGCGCATTCCAGCTCGTGGAGAATCCCGCGGCCAATGGTGCTGGACAGGGTGATCTGTCCAGCCTTGGGCCTGAAATCATTCCCCATGCTGTAGACCTTTTGACTGCGGTAGGGCTTGTTCCGGCTTCCCGTCCAGTAGTAGAAAAGCACCGGCAGCTGCTCATAATTGGTGGCGGTGATGGTGCGCTTCTCCTCATCGATGACAAAGCGGCAGTCGGAGTTTTTCTCGTTGTAACGTTCAAAAAACATTTGGCAACTTCCCACAGCTTGTCATTGAGTTCTTGGGCCTTGCGGTCAATGTACCGGGGAGAGAGCTTTACCTTGTCCGCCAGTTCTCGGGTGAACGTGGTAAAGAGTACATTCTCAGCAGCGGAGACCGTCTGCCGGTTGCCCTCTTCATAGGTGTCCAGGGTGGCTTGAAAATCTCGCTCCACCTGGGCTTTGGAGCGTAACCGCTGGGCGATGACCGGGAAGGCCGAGGTCACATCGTCGGTAAAGCCACCCAGCACGTCATCGGTGATGCCAAAGACACCGTCCGTCACCAGCATCCGCTTGTTGACCAATTCCAGCTTGCGGACATCGGCGAAGTTGTTCTTGTCGATGAAGGCTACGGACAGTACATCATTTTCCTGTCCTAGCCGATGGCAGCGGTCGATGCGCTGCTCCATCTTAAGAGTATTATACAGTAAATCGTAGTGAATGACAAAGGCGGAGTCCGCCAAATGGAAGCCCTTGGCCCCATTGTCGGTGGACAGCAGCACTTCGCCCTCCTCCTGGAAGCGGCGGATCACCGAATAATCTGCGCTACCGTGGTAGGAGAGGGCGGTGTAGTGGGGAGAAAGGAGCCGCTGGAGCATTTTTAGGGTCTCCACGCTCTCCGTGAAGATCACGGCTTTTTGTTTGGCTCCTGCTTTCTTCATCAGGGAAAACCCTTGTTTCAGTACAGCCAGCAATTCTACGGCCTTGGCATCCTGGGGAATACTCTCCGCAACGGCCTGCATCTCCTGCCACTGGGCCAACTCCTCCTGTGCATCCTCCATGCCTTGCAGTCGTTTGATGACGCCCTTGATGGTCTGCAACACCGCCGCTGTGGAGGAACCCAGCAGCCCCAGCAGGCGAAGGGCCAGGTCGTACTGGTTCATCTCTGGAAAGGCTTTCTTTTCCGGTTGGTTGATGTAGGTATAGAGCAGTTCATAGAGGTTCCGTTCTTGCGTAGATGGTGTGTACTCTACCGTCATCAGCACACGTTCCGGCACCTTGGCGTAGCGTTTGGCCTGGGAGCGAAGGGTGCGGAAGCAGTAGGGGCTGACCAAACTGCTCAACTCCGGGTAGCTCTCCGGGCGGCGGAGATACCGGGCCAGAAACTCACGCTCGCTGGGCAGAACTGTTTCGTCAATGAACCAGATCAGACCGTACAAATCCATGATGTTTTTTTCAATGGGGGTGCCGGTGAGCAACAGCTTGAAGGAATCCCCGGCAATCCGCTTCAGGGCTTTGGCTTGCTTGTTGTCCTCCTGATAAGCCGGGGAGAGGGCGTTGGCTTCTTCAAATACTGTCAAATCCCAGTTCACCACTTTGGCGGCTTCCTCGTGATCGGCGGCAAAGTCGTAGGTGGTGATGACCAGGGCATCCTGGATAAAGGCGTTTGGGTTATCTGGGCTGGTGTTTTGCTGCCAGTGGTCACGATGGGTGAGCACCACATAGGGGACGGTATAGTGTTGCTCCAGCAACTCCACCCACTGGTGCAGCAAGTCGGCATTGGGAATCACCAGAAGAATTCGATTGCATCCCTCCAACCACTTCTGCGTGATCACCAGCATGGCCTCGTGGCTTTTGCCCAGGCCTGCCTCGTCACATAAGACAACGCCCTTTTGATAAGGGGAGCGCAGGGCAAAATGTGCCATTGCCAGTTGGAACGGATAAATCTGAATGTCCGAAGATGCATACACCGGAATCAACTGCTCTTCCTCTGGTAGCTGGGCCAGTTGCCTGGCTTGGTAGTATGCGTGAAACGGCGATGCCAGCATGGTAATTCCTCCCCTCAATGATTTATTATGCCAGATTTTGTAGAGGAATACAATGTTTAGACATCGTCACAATATATAACATGGACATGGAAGGATTTTCTTGTTGAAATCGAATGGGCATGGTATAATGGGCAAGAAAGTATTTTTAGTGTTCATCAAAAATTATGGGACACTATTGCTGTTGTTTGGAGGGATTAATATGACGATTGAAAGAATAAAAAATCTTCGGAGAATCTGCGCCGAAAACTATCAATTGCTTGATAACAAAGATTTGTTCTCTGTAGTGCTGAAAGATAGAGATGTTGATGGTGGGATAAATTTCGAAGAGGAGATTAACTACTACACTGTAGGTAATGACTGTTGGCGTTGTAGATTTGTCATCGAAAAAACTGTACAGCCTGCATTTGGACCTACAATAACAACTGAACGAAATGAGGCCAATCACACCATAACAGATGAAGAATTGCTGGCCATTTTGCAGGATGATCCGACAGCATTGAAAGCCTTTGAGGCATACGAGTACGCTATAGTCAACAGATTTTGTGGTAATATGTAATTGAAATACATAGAAAAAGCCAGAGGTGTTCTCGGCAGAACACCTCTGGCTTTTTCTGTATTAATATTGATGGTACAACTGAGGGGCAATGACTTCACAAGTAGCTGGCCTCCCTCACAGCCTCCCGAATGGCCTTCTGCATAGCAATCCACTGCCCATAGGAACCACCATTGAGCTGCTGTTTCAGTTTTCGGATGGCACTTTTATAGGCCTTTTCTGCTCCACTGGGCCCGTTGTAGTTCAATCGAATGGCCAGCTCCTGAAAGGTCATGCCCCGTCCGTCCGGCTGATCCAGGCCCAGATAGCTACGCACCAGATTCAGCTCCCGGGGGTTCAGGATCTCCTCCATACGCTGAGAAAGGAGCGTCCGGCGCATAAATCGGTCATAGGCCTTGGAGGGATCACCGCCATAACTCACGTCAAAGACACGGTCACCCAAGGATTCCGTGTGAAAGAAGGTGCGGTACTCCTCCAGCAGCCGTTTGGCCACCTGGGCAGAGACCGATAGTTTTTTCTGGATTGCAGCGAGAAGCTCGTCTTCGGTTTCCTGTTCATGGGCAGCACAGAGAAAAGCCACCTGGCGCAATTGCTGATAACGCTCTGCTGGGAAAGACAGGGGGCAGGAGCTTTGTGCGGCAAAGTCCTGCATGGCGGTCTCTATGGCAGAGGTAGCATAGGTCAGAAGTTTGGTCCCCCTGGACGGGTCAAACCGCTGTGCCGCCTCCAGAAGAGCCAGCGCACCCTCCTGTTTCAAATCCTCCATCAGGGAGGGTTGGGAAAGCTGCTTGGCATACGTGGTGGCCAGTTTCGTGAGGTATCCCTCGTTCTGGGAGAGTAATTGAGAAGCCGCCTGAGGGTCGCCCTCTTGGATTAGGCGGGCAAGCTCTTCGTTGCTGCAAGATGGGGTGGAACAATCGTACATCTTCATGACTGTTTCCCTCGTTCCAAACGGCGTTGGGCCTGGGCATAGAGTGCCTCCAACTCCATGTCCTGTGCGTACCCGTGGGCGGCGTAGTCGTTGTCCATAAGGGCCTTGTCCCGGCAGACTGCTGCCAAATGGAGTGCCTCTTGCCGCAGTTCGTCCGAAATTTTGCGCCGCTGGTGATGTTTGCGGATGGTGCCGGTGCGGGTATTGAACAGACTGTAAATGGGGTGGTGTTTGTTTTGCTCCTTCTGGTGCATCATAGCTCCGTACTGCCTGCAGGTCATGCGGCTGTCCTGGGGAGCTATGCCGTCGCAGTATTTGGGGACATGGGCGTTGGTGGTGAGAAAATAATACCCACAGTTTTGGCACTGGCTGGGGGCATGGCCGTGGTGTAACCCGTTCAACAAATCGAAGATGTAAAAGTGAATGAGGGTGGGGAATTCTATCCGCTGGACAAACACCATGTCTGTTTCGTGTTTGGGATTGCGGGCAAAGGTATAAGTGGAGGATATAGTGGGGGAGATGGTGAAGGGCTCGATTTCTGCATAGGAGAGCTTATGCATCATGGCCCAGAAGTCCTCACTGTTGAAACAGTCGCGGGCGGCGGTGGCAAAGAAGGTCTCGTTGCGTTTCTTGAGCCTGCGCAGGTACTCGACCTCGAAATATAGACCTGCCACAGAAAAGTGGTAGATGCCCAGGGGGATGCTGAATGCGGCAGTGAGGTAGCGGAAGAAGAATTGCCGGACAGGGGAGGCCGGGTGCAGCAAATCGTTGTGAGAGGCTGGAGAAAACAACACGTCCACGGCATGAAGCTCCTGCGCCTTGTCCAGGAAGCAGTAGGGTGGACAACGCCACAGGATGTCCAGGAGTGGTTCCAGGGTGGGACGAGTTTCCTGCAACAGATGGACAAACCGAGAAGGCTCCGCAAAGGCCAGCGCTTCCACCTGGTGGCTGATGGTGCCGCCCAGAGTGAGTAATTCCTGCAACATCTCTGGGCTGACGTTTAACAGGTCGGCGGCAAAGTGTCCGGCTGGATAAGCGATCTCGTTGAAAAAGACTTGATCCTGCCAGATATCCAGGGTCAGGTGTAAGAGATTGTTGGTCTGCTGGATTCCCATTGGCATAGTCTCACCCCACTGTCCTATATCCTTTTTTGTGGTGTCTTGCGATACTCTCATTTTATCAAAACAACCAGAATAATCAAGTGAAAGGACAATCCCTTTCCTCAAAGCGCTCACGTCAAGTGGGCGCTTATTTTATATTCGGAGGTGTTGATTATGAATGAACCAATCCCAAAACTTCGCACTGTGGACGGAACGGCACTGATGAGCCAGCCGCTGCGTCCGCCCAACTTTGTGGTGGACACGCTGCTGTCCCAAGGGCTGCATATCCTGGCAGGCTCTCCTAAAGTGGGCAGGTCCTGGTTGGCCCTGTGGTTGGCGGTGACGGTGGCCAAAGGAGAATCCATCTGGGGAATGCCTGTGCGGCAGGGGACGACCCTGTATCTCTGCCTGGAAGACTCGGTCCTCCGCATCCAGAATCGTCTCTTTGAGATCACCGAGGACGCACCAGACAGTGTCCACTTCTGTACGGACTGTGCCCCCATCGGGCAGGGGCTGGAGGAGCAAGTGGAACACTTCTTGGCTCAGTATCCCGACACGGTGTTGGTGATTGTGGACACCTTGCAAATGATTCGCCCAGTCCACGATGCCACCTACGCCAACGACTACCGGGACCTGTCTGTGCTCAAGCGGCTGGCGGACAAGCACGGCATTGCCATCCTGCTCATCC
>OEQQ01000213.1_pt1 | contig 12973 bp, 14 predicted proteins | sample 1539741 | NCBI WGS metagenome assembly OEQQ01 (sample SAMEA3891876, study PRJEB23780) | metagenome | biome: terrestrial biome; feature: animal house; material: Caecal content | place: Italy | collected 2015-05-05
CGCAAGCGGACTGTGACGGAGAGGGCAACCGGCTGGCGAGCCTAACAGCAAACGCTACAATCCCTACGATTTCTACAAAAACAACACCCCCTCCGGGGCGGTTTGGCTCCAGAGGGGGTATCAAAACTGTAAGAATCGTAAGGTTCGTAACGTGACGGGGAGGGCGGCAACAAGCTGCCTGTTGCGCCTGGCCGATTTTTGCGGCGCGGGGCAGCGGTCGCTGTTCGTGCCTCCCTCACCACTCCGTTTGGGCGAAGATGGCGCAGGAGATGCGGTACATGAGCGCGCCCCAGGCCAGGGCCGCCAGGGGCGAGGCACACAGCAGCGCGATGGCCTGCCCATTGCTCAGGGTGACGCCCGCCAGGCTCAGCGCGCCGGCCAGGCCGACGAAGATCACCATCGGGACGACGAAGGCCACTACGATCAGGATGCGGGCGTTTTCAGCCCCGAAGCGGAAGGCCAGCGGAATGGACGTGCTGCCCATGGCAAAAGCAATGGCCCAAATGACCGGCACCGCTACCAGCAGGACCAGCGGGCCGTTTTCCTCCGGCAGGCGGCCGCCCATCAGGAAAGAGGCCGCGCCGCTCACTGCCAGGCCAAGCAGAACGCCCACTGTGCAGAAAATGGCCAGCACCACGAATTTGGCCCGGACGATGTCGCTGCGCCGCAGCGGCAGGACAAGGGCATAGGCTGTCCAGCCTGACGTCTCGTCAAAGGTAAAGGTGGTCACTTCCATCATGGCCCACAGGATCGTAAATCCCGCCATCTGCGGGATCGCGCCCGCCGTAGGCACAACAGCCGCCGTCATGATCACCATGATGAGCAGCATCGCCTTGGCGTTATAGCTGATATTATAAAGGTCTTTCAGCAGCAGGCTTTTCATTTGGAGCGCTCCCCTTTCACATACAAAAGCAGGATGTCGTCGATGGAGGCGTCGTCCACCACCGCGTCTTTGTACCGGCGGCGGGCCGCCTCCTTGTCGGGCACCAGGACGTCGTACTGGTAGGCCTCTTTCCGCCAGGCCAGCATCCCGGCGGGGTCCATCCGGCCGAAGGCCGCCGCCCCGCACCGGACGATGCCCCACTGATAGCGCAGCTCGTCCTTCGGGCGGGTGAACAGCACCTTTCCTTCATGAATGAAGGTGATGTAGTCGGCCACCTTTTCCAGGTCGGTGGTGATGTGGGAGGACATGAGGATGCCGTGCTCCTCGTCCTGCACGAACTCGAGAAAGACGTCCAGCATATCGTCCCGCATCACCGGGTCCAGGCCGCTGGTGGCCTCGTCCAGGATGAGGAAGCGGGGCCGGTGGGCCAGCGCCGCCGTGATGCCCAGCTTGGCCTTCATCCCCTTGGACAGGCCCTTGATCTCCTTGTCTAAGGGGAGATCAAAGCGCTGGATATACTGTTTGTAGAGCCCGTCGTCCCACTGGCGGTAGGCCGCCCGCAGGATGTTGCCCACCTTGGCGGGGGTCAGCGTCTCGTAGAAGTTCAGCCCGTCAAAGACGACGCCGATGTCCTCCTTGAGGGCGGGGGCCTCCGTCAGGGTCTGCCCCCAGAAGGCCGCGCGCCCTTCCTCGGGGCGGAGCAGCCCCAGAATGCCCTTGATGGTGGTGCTCTTGCCCGCGCCGTTGGCGCCGATCAGGCCCATGATGCAGCCTTTGGGCACCGTGAACGACACGTGATCCAGCTTAAAGCCGGGATAAGTCTTGGTCAGGTCCTTTACTTCCAGTAGGGTATCCACAGCTCATTCCTCCTTGTAAAACATGGTCAGGACGTCGATCAGCGCGGCCAGCGGTATCCCGCTGGTGCGGGCGATCTCGGCGGCGGCCTGCAGGTGTTCTTCGGCCTGCCGCTGCTGCTCCTCCTGATAGAAGTCCTTGTTTTGTGCCGATACGAAACTCCCCCGGCCCACCGTCGTCTCGATGAAGCCGTCCCGCTGCAGGTCCTCGTAGGCCTTCTGCACCGTGATGACACTGACGTGGATGGACTTTGCCAGCGCCCGCATGGACGGGATGGGGTCGCCGGTCTTGAGCTCGCCGCTCATGATCTTGGCCTTGATCTGGGAGGTGATCTGCTCATAGATCGGCTTGCCGGTGTTGGAACTGATGATGATCTCCACCGCGGCCCTCCTTTGTGCTGTATTGTACTGATTGACTAAGTACATTATAGCCAACAAGCTCACCCTTGTCAAGCCCTGCGCCGCGATTTCTGCATTTTCCCTCTCCGGGCTCATACCCTCCGCCCGTCCCGCATACCTTTTAGAAAGACCAGGGCGTATCCGCACCACCTATTTCGCTGCGCCCTGCGGGGAGGGATGGGTATGATGAAAGGCGACCCCGTCCAGCGGGCCGTCCTGCTGGGGGAGTACATCGTGCAGCACAGCGCCACCGTCCGCGCCGCGGCCGCCGCCTTCGGCTGCAGCAAATCGACGGTACACAAGGAGGTCATAAATATAGACGGTTTACATGGCGTATAAAGTGACGTATCAAAATTGATTTTTCCAGAAACGCAAAACTCCCCTGCGGAGGGCTTGGCGCAGCCATATCCATATCCTGAGAAATCCATTCTATAACGGCAGATACTTGGTCTTTCGGCTGCATCAGAAGGGCATCCGCTCAATACCCATGCCCTCATCCCCCATAATCAGTGAGAAGCAATCAAGGGTTGCCATGAGGCGATTGCAACACCGGAGGAATGGGAATTGGTGCAAGAACTCGTTGACCGTAAACCGCCGATAAGGTGGACGGCCAGAAGGTACAGAAATCCAGGATCATGTATAACTTTGTCGGGGAAATTCCGGGAGCTTGCAGCATAAGAAAAAACAGACAAGTTTTGCCAACGATGGCAATGCTTGTCTGTTTTTTTATTGTCTGCCTTCTTTATAGGTGATGCCCCATTGCTCCATCGCTTTGATAATAGGACGCATGGATTCCCCCAGTTCGCTCAGAGCGTATTCCACCCTCGGCGGCACTTCAGGATAGACCGTGCGGGTAATGATTCCATCATCTTCCATAGAGCGTAAACTGTCGGTCAATACCTTCTGGCTGATTCCCTCTAAATCCTTTCTCAGCTCGTTGAAACGCCACGGACGCTGCAAAAGATTCCGCAGAATCAGCAGTTTCCATTTGCTTCCTATGAGTTGTACTGTAGTAGCCACGGGGCAAGCTGGTAACTCATCTTTGGTTTTCATGGCAAGTACACCTCCCAAATTGTTTTAATACACTCGATTTTATATGCTACATTCGTTTATGATGTTACATTCATTATAGCGCAGAAAGCCCCCAAAATCAATATCTGTGAGGGGCACAAGAAAAATTTACAATCTGTTTTTTGCAGGAAAGCCCGAAACATCACAAAGGTTACAAAAAGGTAACCTGAGTTATAAAAAAGTGCGTACTTGTGGGGCTGAAAAAAATCCGTACAATGAGAAGTACAGAGAGCAAAACAGCACTCTGAATACACAATATGGAGGTACAAACTTATGGCACTCTCGAATCTCTTTGGATGGAATGAGAAGCAGAATGAGGCACCGGCTGCCGCTTGTGGTTCTGCCTGCGGCGCTGCTGACAAGCCGGAAGAAAAACCCAGCGCCTGTGGTTCTGCCTGTGGTGCTGGCGATAAGTAAATCGTTCCATTCACACTAACTCTATTCCCGGCAGGGGACGCCCCTGCCGGGAACATTTGAAATATTACTCGGTCAATCCGATTTTATATAAAGGTGAGGTCAAAAACGATGAAACAGTATTTTTCTTTTCAGTGGCACATTACAGATGAATGTGACCAGCGTTGCAAGCACTGCTACATTTTTTCCGAAGATACCTGTAAACATCTGGACTCCATGACCTGGGAGCAGATGCAGGACACTTTCTATAACTGCCTGGATTTCTGCCAGGTGTATGACCGGCTGCCCTACTTCTACATCACCGGCGGCGATCCCATCCTGCATCCCGATTTTTGGAAGCTGCTGGCTCTCATGAAAGAGCATGACATTCCCTTCACCATCCTGGGAAACCCCTTCCACCTGGACGATGAGGTCTGCCGCAGGCTGAAAGAATACGGCTGCGAGAAATATCAGTTGTCTCTGGACGGTATGCGTCAAACTCATGACTGGTTCCGCAAACCGGGCAGCTTTGACATCACGCTGGAGAAGATCGGCTGCATCAACCGCGCGGGCATCCGTAGTGTGATTATGACCACCGTCTCCGGCACCAACATCGACCAGGTACCTGACATCATTGATGCGGTGGTCAAGGCCGGAGTCAATGTTTTTGCCTTTGCCCGCTATTGCCCCACCAGCGAGGAGAAAGACGTGGGGATCACACCCCAGCGTTACCGTGAGCTGCTGGCGGACTGCGACAAAAAGTTCAAGGCGTATGAGGCGGCGGGCTGCCAGACTTACTTTAACAAGAAGGACCATCTTTGGACGCTGTACGAATACGAAACCGGCGCGTTCAAAATCCCGGAAGAGGTGGAAGAAGGGATGATTTACGGCGGCTGCAACTGCGGCAACTGTCATCTGACCATTCTGCCCACCGGTGATATTTACGCCTGCCGCCGGGTTCAGAACAGCAAGGTGGGCAATGTGTTTGAAGATCGTCTGGCCGATGTCTGGATCTGTCAGATGGAGGCATACCGGGATTACTCGAAATTTGAAAAATGCTCCAAGTGCGAACTGCTGGCCTTCTGCCGGGGTTGTCCTGCGGTTGCCAGCGGCAAGGACGGCAATTTTTACGCCGCAGACCCCCAGTGCTGGAAGGAGGTAACACCATGATCCCGGAAACGATGAAAGCCGTCGTTTTGATGGAGCCGACACCGGCTGAAAATGTTGTGTTGTCCGAAGTTAACGTCCCGCAGGCTCGCCCCGGATGGGTACTGGTAAAAGTAAAGGCTTTTGGACTCAATCATTCGGAGCAGATTCTCCGGCTGAGTGAAATCAAAGCAGACTATATCCACAAGCCTATCATCCCCGGCATTGAATGTGTAGGGGAAGTGGCCGACCCGTCCGACAGTTCTTTTCATGAAGGCCAGAAGGTCGTTGCCCTCATGGGGGGTATGGGCCGCAGTTTCAATGGCAGTTATGCCCAGTATGCGCTGCTTCCGGCAACCCATGTGTTCCCCGTGGAGACGGAACTTTCTTGGGCAGAGGTGGCGGCGGTGCCGGAAACCTATTTCACTGCTTGGGGTTCCTTGTTTGAGTGTTTAGGGCTCAGCAAGAACGATACCCTCCTGGTGCGGGGCGGCACCTGCGCGCTGGGGTATGCAGCCATCCGCCTGGCAAAAGCGTTGGGCTGCCGGGTCATCGCCACCACTCACAGAGAAGGAAAGCTGCCCTTGCTGAAAGAGGCGGATCAGGCCGTCCTGGATACCGGAACACTGGCCGGTTCCTTTTCCGGCGTCACCAAAGCCTTGGAACTGGTAGGGCCAAAAACGCTCCGTGACACCCTGCGCTGTGTCGAAAAGGGCGGCGTTGTCTGCAACACAGGGATTCTCGGCGGCGTTTATGCCTTGAATGGCTTTGACCCCATTAAAGAAATTCCCAATGGGGTTGGCTTAACAGTGATAAGGAACTAATCACCTATCAACTGTTAGCTGACGGTTTCCGGGGTGCATACGGACAAATCCCGTCTGATTTCCAGAAGGAAGTCAGACGGGATTCTTTATATCCTCCGTCAAAATATAATTTCATTGAAATAGGATAAAGAAAATTTTACAAACATTATACCGAATGATGGTCGAGGACTTTACGCTCTGTATGTAAAATTATAACTGTCCAAAAGGAAAAATGAATTAGCAAACCGAGGAGGTAATACTATGTCAACAATCAACAAGCAGTCCGCTAATCAGTCCCAGAAGCTGATGGTGTTCGTGCTGACCATGGCCCTGTACGGCCTTGCAACTCTTTTCACCGAACTGATCCCCAAATTCCAGGTTGGAATCGTGGAATTCTCTGTTGAGTACTTCCTGTTCATCCCGTTGACCCTCGCCATGCTGTTTGACCCCATGTCCGCCGCTCTGGGTGCTGCTACCGGCGAATTGGTGTTCAGTGAGATCATGCTGGGACAGTTTGGTGGTTTGGGAGAACTGGAGAAGTTCATTACCGTCACCATTGGTGTCTACATTGCAGGCCGCCTGGTTTCCGATCCTCAGAACAGAAAGCTGGTTGGCATCGCGGCATTTGGCGGTACTGCGATTCAGCTGCTGCTGGGAACGATCGTGGATATCCTCAAGGTGCAGTTTGCCATTGAAGACTTTGAGTCTGTGGCAGGTCTGCCCGAAAGCGTTTTCGCCACCGAAGGCTTCGCATTCGTGAATGATCTGCTGTTCTCCGGCATTCTGTTCTGCCTGCTGCCCACTCTGTTCCTGGTGCCCAAGCTCTACGGTAAGATCGAACCCCTGCTGGGTATGCAGCCCAGAACGAAAAATACAGCTCTGGACCCGATCGGTTTGAAAGCGGTTATTGGCTGTGCTGTGGCCTTCGCTGTCGCCATTGGTGCTGAGTTCATGGCGGAAAGCGGCTTGAGCCTCATCGATTGGGAAGCGGACTGGGCGGAAAGCTCCACGGCAATGGCCATCGGAATGGTAGTCGCTGCTGTCCTCGCTGTTGCAGTTGTGCTGATTATGAGAGCCCGCTCTGAAAAAAGCTCCGTGGAAAAAGGTGTGTAAGCATGATGAATGTGATAGAAATAGATCATCTGACCTATTCCTATCCGGGCGCTGAGCAACCTACGTTGAAAGGCATCACTGTCAAGATCAAAAAAGGGGACTTTCTCGCAATCGTTGGCAACAACGGCTGCGGGAAATCCACTTTTTGTAAAACCCTCAACGGGCTGATCCCACAGTTTATCAGCGGTGACTTTCAGGGAAGCGTTCGTGCCTGCGATTTGGATACCCGGGAAACGGATGTAGGCACACTGGCTCGGAAGGTCGGGTATGTCTATCAGGATTTTGAAAATCAAATCATTCGCCCCACGGTTTTGGATGACGCTTCGTATGCCTGCCTGAACTACGCTATGCCAGACTACCGGGAACGTGGTCTGCAGGCATTGGAGCAGTGCGGACTGAAGGGAAAACAGGATGATTTTATCTGGCAGCTGTCTGGTGGGCAAACCCATCTGCTGGCATTGGCCGGTGCGGTTTCTCTGCAGCCGGAAGTTCTGATTCTGGATGAGCCGATTGCTCAACTGGACCCCAAGCACGCGGATCAAATCTATGCGGTTCTACGGGAACTGAACGAGAACTACGGCAAGACCATCATCGTCATCGAGCATCACACCGAATATATTGCAGACTTCTGCAAACATGTGATGCTGATGAAGGACGGTATGGTGCAATGGGTACTGCCTACAGGCGAAGCCCTCCAGCGGGTGGAGGAACTGCAAGGCTGCAATATCTTTCCTCCGCAGGTGACCATTGCAGCCCATCGGATGCAACAAGCCGGAGGGCTCCCCGGAACCATTGCGCTTCCGATCACAGTGGAAGAAGGAAAAGCAATCTTTGCTCCAAAAGGCCTTCCCGCTGAGGAGAAAGCCGCTTCCCCCTCCCCAAAAGGAGAAACGGTCGCCGCATTCCAGAATGTGTCGGTTTCCTATCGGAGCGTCAAGGGTGAGCCTCACACGGTGTTTTCGAGGTTGAATCTGGAGATCCACAAAGGAGACAAGGTAGCGCTGATTGGCTCTAACGGTGCGGGAAAATCTACGATGATGAAGCTTCTGGTGGGCCTGCTGAAACCTTCCTCCGGCGATATCCTTCTGAACGAAAAAAGCATTCGGGATTTGAAGCCGGAAGCGCTGTCGCGGCAAATCTCGATGGTTTACCAGAATCCGGAGGATATGTTTATCAAGGACTCCATTGGCGGAGATATTGCCTATGCCATGGAGGTGCGCCGCGTGCCCGACAGTGCAAAGCGCACAGACGAGCTGCTGGAGCGCTTCCGGCTGAAGGAGCTGAAAAACCGGGACGGGCGCCTTCTTTCCGGCGGCCAGATGCGCCGGGCAAGCCTTGCCATTGGTGTTGCGTTGAATCCCGGTATTTTGCTTCTGGATGAGCCAACCGCAAATCTGGATATCGCCACACGAAAAGAGATCATGCGCACCTTGGAGGATATGAAAGCAATCACAGAAACCGTGGTGATTGCTACCCACGATATGCAGCTTGTCTGCGAGTGGGCAGAACGAATCATTGTTCTGTGGAACGGGCGGGTAGTGGCAGACGGAAGCCGGAATGAAATATTCGGAAATCGTGATATTGTGGAAAAAGTCGGCATCCGCCCTCCGGAGATATTCTCCCTGGGTCAGGCAATTGATCCAGATGCCCTGTGCTATACCATTGACGCATTTCTGAATTCATTTGAAGGGAGGTTCCCGAACAATGAAAACAGTTGAGAAACTGTCTGAAAATATTTTAGATAAACTGTCCATCGATTTTCTGCGCAATCAGGTGCTGAAGAACGCCTATGGCAATAATGACACGGTGATTGCCGGGATGGATCCCAGGATTCTGCTGGTGTGGTATCTGTTTTTTGGTCTGGTTCCCTGGTTTGTAAACGACCTGCCTTTCCTGATTGGCTGCTTTCTTCTGGTAGCAGTCACGACGATGATGGCGAAGGTGGCGGGACTCGTCCTGTTTCTTTTCGGATTGGGCGTATTTTCGCAAACCGGGTATTTGCTGATTGTCACGCTGCTGTTCGGTGGTGACGCTTCCGCCATTGCGCCGCTGCTGGTGCTGACGCTGAAGGTCGCCACGGTTTCCCTGGCCTCCATTACTGTTTTCTCCGGGATGGATCCGGACAAGCTTGCCAACGGGCTGATGTGGTATGGATGCCCGGAGCGGCTGTCCTTCTCCATTTCCTATGCCTACCGGATGCTGCCCATCCTGATGGAGGAATTTCAAAATATTCTGCTCTCCTATCGCCTGCGGGGCAATCCGCCGGAGCATGAACACCTGGTCGGGAAAATAAAATATCTGATCTATCAGATCAAGGTCATCATTCATTCCTTTTACCCGCTGATGCTCAACACCGCCAAGCGATCCCGGACGACAGTAGAAGTTTTGGAAATCAAGGGTTACCGCTATGCCGCAGTCAATAAGGAAGTAAAGAAAATCAAATTGTCATCTTTGTGCGTGTCAAATAATGATCTTCTCTTCCTGTCTGCTTCTTTCCTTTGGATTGCGGTTACCGTCCTGATTTCCACATTGATTTGACGATTGGAGCATGCGCTATGTATGTTGATTTTCACACCCATGGAAAGCTGGCAAAGTATCTGCCCTTTTCCACGGAATATACCGACTGGCTTCTGAACGAAGCAAAATGCGCGGGGCTGGATGCCATCTGTCTGACAGAGCATTTCAACACGCAGCAATTTGAATTGCTTTACCGCTATATTGCCACACAGGGAACCTGCCAGGGAGATGCGTATGTGTTTGACGGACTAAAAATATTTCCCGGTATGGAGACTGACATCGCCGAGGGAGGCCATGTGTTGAGCATCGGACCCATGGAGGCTATTCTGGAGCTGAATCATCGTCTGGAGCCGTATAAAGCCAAGGGCGCCTTCCTTCCCGCAGAAGAGCTGATGGAACTGTTCGCGGAGTATCCCGTGTTAGTTGGGGCAGGACATCCTTTCCGGGAAGAAGGGCATATCCCGGAGTTGCCGCCCAAAGTGTTGAAGCGTTTTGATTTTCTTGACATGAACGGCAAGGACATTGCCCTTGACCGGCAGCGGACGGAGAAGCTGACCTATGCTCTGGGGGAGCGACTTCATAGGCCCGTGGTTGCCGGAAGCGACACCCATCAGGCGGTTCAGTACGGCTGCATTCGTACCCGATTTGAAAAAGAATTTGATACGATTTCGGAGTTGCGGCAAGAAATGGAGGCCGGGCGCTATACCATCTGTGTGCATCCGGAAGCGGCCTTTAAGGTAAAAACCGCAGGCCTTTTGAAGCGCTCGTTGAAGGAAATCCATGCGCTGGGGGGAGATTATGTCTCTGTATTGCTGCGCCAAAACGGGGAGTCTCCTGCTGTGCTGAAAGCAAAGGGGCAGATGGAATGAACGCAGATGTGTTATCCAACTGCTTAGAACAGGCTATCCCTATTGTTCGTGAAGCCGGAAAGCTGCTGCATGATCGCGTGTGCTCTTCCAGTATTCAGGAAAAAGGGAAAACAGATTTTGTGACTGCCGTAGATACTGCCGTTCAGTACTTTATCCGAGAGCGCCTTCAAAAACTGAACAGTTCCATCCAATTCATGGGAGAGGAGCAAGACAACTCTTCTATAGAACCCGATCGGCTTACCTGGATCTTGGATCCGGTGGATGGTACGACCAATCTGATTCACGGTTTCCGTCACAGCGCCATTTCTCTGGCGATGGCTGAAGGGGAACAGGTGCTGTTTGGCGTCGTTTATGATCCGTTTTCGGAGGAATTGTTTACCGCACAACGTGGTCATGGAGCATTTTGCAACCACAAACCGATCCATGTTAGCGATGTGCAGACACTTTCGGACAGCCTTTGTTCTGTAGGGACAAATCCCGGAAGCAGGGAGCAAGCAGATGCCGCCTTTCGGCGGATGCGGGCGGTCTACGACCATTGCCACGACATCCGCCGCATCGGTGCTGCGTCCATAGAACTGTGCTATGTGGCCAGCGGTCGCCTGGACGGATACCTGGAGCACGGCCTCAGACCGTGGGATTTTGCCGCAGGAAAATTGATTTTGGAAGAGGCAGGCGGGAAATTGACCGATTTTTGCGGGTCCGCCCCCTTCCTGTATGCGGATCGAAGTGATATAATGGCATCAAATGGCCATATTCACGCCGACTTGCGGTTTTTGATATGAAGGAGCACCATGTATTTTTCATTTCCTCTGACACCAGACAAGTTAACTGCAGCAGAACAGCTGATCATTGAGTACATCACCGGGCACAGAGATGAGTTTCTCTGTATGACCATTGGACAGCTGTCTGACGAACTGAATCTATCTGAGGCCACGATCTCCCGGTTTGCCCGCCATGTTGGCTGCTGCGATTTCAAACACTTGAAACGGATCATCATGGAGCAAACCGTGCAAAAAGGTCCGGCTCAAAAGCTGAAAAATACGCTGCAAACGAGTGCTGACAATCTTCTGAACGACTGGATAGAACAGCAGCAGTATTACCTGCAAAAGACGTTGGAACTACTGGACCAAGGGGAATTCTCCCGGGCGGTTGACGCCATCGGTGGCGCACGCAGAGTTTTTATTTACGCAAAGAACGCTTCCCGGGCACCTGCACAGCTTTTGGAATTTCGGCTTCGGCGCATCGGGATTGATGTTTGTCGTATTTCATCCAGCGGATCGGAGCTTCTGGAAAACCTGGCGCTTATGAGTGCGGAGGATCTGGTGGTCCTTTTTGGATTTTCCAAAGTATCTGCGGAGGGCAGTATCATTCTGAATCACCAAAAACGCGCCGGATATCAGACGCTGTTGTTCACAAGCCGAACTTATCACGACGAAAAACATCGGGCAGATATCAATTTGTTTGTATATCGAGGGGAAGAAAATGAGTATCATTCCATGACGACCCCCATTGCAGTTGTGGATGCACTGGTACTGGCTTTGTCAGCGCAGATGGGGGCAACTGCGGTTGACCGTCTGGAGGAAATACGAAAACTGAAAACGGAATATGGGAAACAATTAAAGGGAGAAAAAGAGATGCCGCATCGGGAGAAATCCTAACACGGCATCTCTTTGATTGTTATTACTCAAAGGCCCGACGTAAAATTTTGTGTAAGCGTTTTTCGACAAAAATCAAGAATGGCGCAGGAAAGCAGGGCGGATTCTGGCCTGAATCCCTTGGTAACCGAAAACCATAGCGGTCAGAACGGTATGCGCGCCGCTCCGGCGTGAATGCCGGTCTGGCCGCTGTGGCATACTAGGACAAGGGAGTCAGCCAACGGCTCGGTCGGCGAACATGATCTCCAGCTGACTGAGCACCAGATCCCAGTTTTGACATCTGGCGTGCCAGTGCTTCACGATACGCTGGGAGGCCAGATATAACATCCGACGCAGGGAATCGTCGTTCGTGAAGGAAGGTTTGTTCTTTGTGATCTGCCGGAACTGGCGGTTCAGGCCCTCGATGATGTTCGTCGTGTATATGATTTTCCGAATCTCAACGGGGTATTCAAAGAACGTGCTTAAAACTGGCCAGTTTTCCTCCCAGCTTTTCACGCAGGAGGGGTACTGCTTACGCCAGGTCTCTGCGAAGGTCTGCAAGTTTTTCTCGGCTTCCTCCAGTGTGACGGCACCGTAGATCTTCTTCAGATCCGCAACGACTTTCTTGATGTCCTTGTAACTGACATATCTGGTGGAACTGCGCACCTGGTGGACGATGCAGCGCTGCAGCCTGCTTTTGGGGAAGACAGCCTCGATAGCCTGCATCATCCCACACAGGCCGTCTGTGCAGAACAGATATACATCCAAAACGCCCCTGCTTTTTAGGTCATTGAGCACGTTCAGCCAGAATTTGCTGTTTTCGTGCTCTCCGATCCAGACGCCCAGAATGTCCTTCCTGCCATCCATGGTGACACCCAGCACCACATAGGCTGCCTTCGTCACATACCGCCGGTCTTCCCGAACCTTGTAGTGAATGGCGTCCATGAACACAAACGGATACACCGGCTCCAAAGGACGATTCTGCCAGGCTGTGACCTCCGGCATGATCTTTTCGCTGATCTTCGTTACCAGTTCCAGAGAGATCTCCACGCCGTACAGTTCCTTGATCTGCTCAGCGATATCCCGTTGGCTCATGCCGCAGGCGTACAGCGCCAGGATCTTATCCTCCATTCCGTCCGCGTTTCGGTCATACTTGCCGATGATCTTGGGTTCGAAGGAGCCATTCCGGTCCCGGGGAACCTTGATGTCCACCTCACCCAGTTGGGTCTTGACGGTCTTCTTCGTGTAGCCGTTGCGGTAGTTTCTGGGGGTGCCCTCCGGCTCGTCAGAG
>OEQQ01000218.1_pt1 | contig 12781 bp, 7 predicted proteins | sample 1539741 | NCBI WGS metagenome assembly OEQQ01 (sample SAMEA3891876, study PRJEB23780) | metagenome | biome: terrestrial biome; feature: animal house; material: Caecal content | place: Italy | collected 2015-05-05
ATCGCCTCGGTCATTCCCGAGAGCGAGCTTTCCCCCGACTATATCATTCCCGCTCCCTTTGACCAGCGGGTGTGCCCCGCCGTGGCCGCCGCTGTGGCCCAGGCGGCCCGGGACAGCGGCGTGGCCCGCATCTAATAACCGGGACCCCATACACACCAGTTAGGAGGTTATGACATGAACCAGGATACCAATACCCACGGCAGCGAACAGGACAACCTGCACTATCTGCGCATGCTGGCCAAGCAGTACCCCACGGTCCAGGCCGCCAGCACGGAAATCATCAACCTCCAGGCCATTCTCATCCTCCCCAAGGGCACCGAGCACTTCATCTCGGATGTCCACGGGGAGTACGAGGCTTTCCAGCATATCCTCAACTCCGCCTCCGGGGTGGTGCGGGAGAAGATTGACCAGCTGTTTGCCACCAGCGTGTCCAAGGCGGACCGGGACCAGCTGGCCACCCTCATCTACTACCCCCGGGAGAAGCTGGAGGAGCTCCAGAGCCGCATGAACCAGGAGAACATGGAGGAGTGGTACCGCCTGACCTTCCACCGCCTCATTGAAATCTGCTGTCTGGTCAGCTCCAAGTACACCCGCTCCAAGGTGCGTAAGGCCATGCCAAAAGAGTACGCCTACATCATCGACGAGCTCATCCATACCCACTACGAGGACACCGACAAGCGGGACTACTACGAGAACATCATTTCCACCATCATCGAGCTGGACCGGGCCGGGGATTTCCTGGTGCAGCTGTGCCAGCTCATCAAGCGCCTGGCGGTGGACCACCTGCACATTGTGGGGGATATCTTCGACCGGGGCCCCGGTGCGGATATCATTCTGGACGCCCTGATGGACCACCACAGCGTGGACATCCAGTGGGGCAACCACGACGTGCTGTGGATGGGCGCCGCCTCCGGTTCCCGTACCCTGGTGGCCACCGTGCTGGTCAACTCCCTGCGCTACAACAACCTGGATGTCATCGAGACGGGGTACGGCATCTCCCTGCGCCCCCTGTCCGTGTTCGCCGCCGAGGTGTACAAGGACTGTGACGTCAGCCGCTTTGAGGTCAAGCTCAGCCGGGAGGACGAGGAGAACTACAACGAGCGGGACAAGCGCCTGGCCGCCCAGATGTACAAGGCCATTACCATCATCCTCTTCAAGCTGGAGGGGCAGAAGATCATGCGCAACCCCTGCTTCCGCATGGACGATCGGCTGCTGCTGGACAAGATCAACTACGAGGACAAGACGGTGGTGGTGGACGGCAAGACCTACGCCATGGAGGACACCGACTTCCCCACCGTGGACCCCGCCGACCCCTACACCCTCACCCCGGAAGAGGAGAAGCTCATCAACCAGCTCACCCGCTCCTTCCGCCACAGTGAGAAGCTCCAGCGCCACGTCCGCTTCCTCTACTCCAAGGGCAGCCTGTACCAGGTGTTCAATGGAAACCTGCTGTTCCACGGCTGTATCCCCATGACCGAAGAGGGAGAGTTCATGCGCTTCTCCATCGGCTGCGACAGCCTGGGGGGCAAGGAGTTTCTGGACTTTGCCGACCTGGCCGCCCGCAGGGCCTATTATGATAAGGTGGGCTCCCCGGAGCGGCAGTTCGGCATGGACTTTTTGTGGTTTTTGTGGGCCGGGCGCAACAGCCCCATCTTTGGCCGGGACCGCATGACCACCTTCGAGCGGCGGTTCATCGCCGACGAGTCCACCTGGACCGAGCAGAAAAATGCCTACTATCGCCTGTACCACGACCCCCAGGTGTGTGAGAAAATCCTCCACGAGTTCGGCTTGGAGGGGGCCCACTCCCACATCATCAACGGACACATCCCGGTGAAGTCCAAGAAGGGGGAGAGCCCGGTGAAGGGAGGCGGCAAGCTCATCGTCATTGACGGCGGGTTCTGCAAGGCCTACCAGAAGACCACCGGCATCGCCGGGTACACCCTTATCTACAACTCCAACTTCATGCGCCTGGTCTCCCACCAGCCCTTTGCAGGCCGGGAGCGGGCCATCCATGAGAACTGGGATATCTCCTCCAGCTCGGAAATCTTCGAGCGCATGGAACAGCGCATGAAGATTCGGCAGACGGATGTAGGCCGTCAGCTGCTGGAGCAAATCCGGGACCTCAAGGACCTGGTGGCCGCCTACCGGGCTGGTGAAATTGTGGAAAATCATTCATAATCCAAGGAGAATTGCCGTAGACTTCCAGGGTCTACGGCAATTTTTTGTCCCTTTTGCAATTTGACTTTTGTGTAAAATTCGTGTATAGTCTGTGTGAATATGCAAAAAGGAAAGGAACCTGGAGAAATTGTGATGGAATGGAAAGAAATGGACAAGAAAAGGAGAGGCATTCTGCTCACCGTGATGCTGCTGACCCCCGTGACGGCGTTTTATCTCATGCAGCTGATCATGGGCACCAAGTTCGTAGACGTCAAGCTCATGGCAGTGGCGGCCAACGGGCTGTGGTTGGCCGGGGTGTACTGGTTGCTGTGCTCCTTCACTGGGTACCCGGTGATGAGCAGCTTGGTGGTGCACCTGCTGTCCGCCCTATGGGGCATGGCCAACTACTTTGTCAATCTGTTCCGGGGTACCCCCATTCTCCCCTGGGACTTCTCCGCGCTGGAGACGGCGGCAGCGGTGTCCGGCAGCTACAAGCTGAGCTTGACAAAGGACATGTATCTATGGTTGGGCGTGCTGCTGGTGGCGGCCATTCTCTTGCGCAAGTACTTAACCTGGGGCAAGTTCCGGCCCACAGGGAAGACCATCATGCCCCGTGTGGCGGGGGTGGTGGCTGGCCTGAGCCTGATGTTCATCTTTGCCCAGCCCGCCGTGCTGGAGCAGATGAAGGTGGGGGCCTACACCTGGCAGCAGATGGTGGGCTACTGCACCGATGGAGCCCTCAGCGCCTTTTTTGACAACACCAAGTACATGGAAGTGGAGCAGCCCACCAACGCCACCATGGACGACGTGAAGTACGTCCTCAGCCAGGTGGAGGACGCCCAAGGGGAGGGGCTGACCTTCCACGTGGAGGGCCCCGCCGACCAGCAGGGCGGCACCCAGACCGGGGAGAAGTACAACGTCATCGCCATTATGAACGAGTCCTGGGCGGACTTTGAGAGCTACGGCAATCTGTCCCTCAGCGAGAGCGTCATGGACTACATCAAGTCCCTGGACAACGCCGTCTTTGGCCACGCCTATTCCTCCGTGTTCGGCGCTGGCACCAGCGCCTGTGAGTTTGAGTTCCTCACAGGCAACTCCATGGCTTTCCTGCCCTCGGGCAGCGCCCCCTATCAGCAGTACATCACCCAGGAGACCCCCTCCATGGCCTCCCTGTTGGGGGATTTGGGCTATCGCACCCTGGCCTTCCACCCCGGAGAGGTGAAGTCCTGGAACCGGGATAAGGCCTATCCGCTGCTGGGGTTCGACGAGATGAAGTTCCGCCAGGACCTGGATGTGCCCGAGCTCATCGAGCACGCCTACCCCAGCGACTATTCCGACTTCCAGCAGATCATCTGGGAGTTTGAACACAAGGAGGCCGGGGAGCCCCTGTTCCTCTTCAACGTCACCTATCAAAACCACGGCGGCTATGAGGAGCCGGACTACCCCACCGAAGTGACCCTCACCGACTGCCCCGGCCAGTACCCCCGGGCGGAGCAGTATCTGACTCTGGCCAACAAGACCGACGAGTATTTCAAAGAGCTGGTGGACTACTTCTCCACCTATGAGGAGCCTACCATCATCGTCATGTTCGGAGACCATCCCCCCTCTCTGGAGCAGGAGTTCCTGGACAAAGCCTACGGCGTGGCTCAGGCGGACATGACCATGGAGCAGTATATGGCCAAGTTCCAGGTGCCCTTTGTCATCTGGTCCAACCGCCCCCTGGAGGCAGAGGACGCCCCCCAGGAGACCAGCCTCAACTTCCTGGGCCAGTACCTGCTGGAATATGCGGGCATTGAGACCGACCTGTACGGCAAGTTCCTCCAGGAGGTGGAGGAGCAGCTGCCTGTGTTCACCTCGGTGGGCTACATCGACACCCAGGGCAAGGCGTACAGCCACTGGGAGACCACCCAGTATGAGCAACTGATGAAGGACTACCAGTTGCTGCAATACGACCGCCTGTTCGGCATTTCTGATGTAACATAAAAGCATAAAAAAGGAGCATTCCGCCTGTGGAACGCTCCTTTTTTATGCAATTTATGGCCGCAGCCGTCCATACAGCTTGGTCATCCGGTACAGCCGATGGGCCAGCTCTTGGGTGAGATAGCCGGGGGTGGCCCGCCACTGCCAGTTCTCCCCGGTGGTGGAGGGAGTGTTGATACGCCCTTCACTGCCCAGGCCCAGCACGTCCTGCATCTGTACGATGGTGTACCGGGCGGCGCTGGCCCAGATGCCCCGCATCATGCCCCAGTTCTCCCCCTCTTCCGGGGTGAGGTTCAGGTAGGCCCGGGCGGCAGCCACGTCGTCCGGGTCGGCGGTGCGGGTCCAGCCCAGGGCGGTGTCGTTGTCGTGGGTGCCCACATAGGCGATGCAGTTGACGGGGTAGTTGTGGGGCAGGTACAGGTTTTGCCCGCTGTCCCGGCGGTCGAAGGCAAATTCCAGCACCTTCATGCCGGGGTACCCGGTGTCGGCCAGCATCTGGTGCACCGAGGGGGTGAGAAAGCCCAGGTCCTCGGCGATGATGGGCCGATCTCCCAGAGTCTCCTTGAGGATGTTGAAGAAGGCGATGCCCGGGCCGGGACGCCAACGGCCCCGGCGGGCGTTTTTGTCCCCGGCGGGGATGGCATAGTAGGAGTCAAAGCCCCGGAAGTGGTCAATGCGCAGCACATCATAGATGGTGAACTGGAAGGCCACCCGGCGCATCCACCATTCATAGCGGTTTTCCGCCATGCCCTCCCAGTCGAAGAGGGGATTGCCCCACAGCTGTCCGTCCTCGGAGAAGCCGTCGGGGGGACACCCGGCCACCTCGGTGGGGCACAGGTTCTCGTCCAGCTGGAATTGCTGGGGATTGGCCCACACGTCAGCGCTGTCCGAGGCCACATAGATGGGCAGGTCCCCGATGATGGAGATGCCCTGGCGGTTGGCATACTCTTTCAGGGCTTTCCACTGGGCGAAGAAGAGGAACTGTACCCCCTTCCAGAAGAGAATGGAGTCGGCCAGCTCGCCCGCCAGCTCCTCCACGGCCTGGGGCTGGCGCAGCCGGATGGGGTCGGGCCATTGGGACCAGGGTGCCCCATCATAGGAATCTTTGAAGGCCATGAACTGGGCGTAGGGCTCCAGCCACTCCTGCTGGGTGCGGCAGAAGTCGGCCAGCTCCTGGGGCCGCTTGATGCTCAGACGAGATACCGCCCGGCGGAGGATGGGGAACCGCTGGCGGTAAATGAGACCGTAGTCCACCTGGGTGGGACTCTCGCCCCAGGTGAGGGTCTGAAACTCCTCGGGCAGCAGCAGCCCCTCCTGGGCCAAATCATCCAGGTCAATGAAGTAGGGGTTGCCGGCAAAGGAGGAGAAGGACTGATAGGGGGAATCCCCAAACCCGGTGGGGCTGATGGGGAGAATCTGCCAGTAGGTCTGGCCGGACTCCACCAGGAAGGAGACAAAATCCCGGGCGCTTTGACCCAGCGTACCCACGCCATAGGGGGAGGGCAGGGCGGAAATGGGCATCAAAATACCGGAACTTCTCATGGAACATCCACCTTTCTCTCACAGGAAAACAACACCGCCGGTTCCCGCTGCGGCGTGCCAGATCGGAGGGAAGCTGGAGAGACAGGGGAACGGAGGAATTTATATTGTGTATTATGCTATAAAATGACGAAAAATGCAAGGGGGTTTGACAAGTTTTTGCACAAAGTATACAGCGGCGTGGGCACCACATAATTGTCCCCCTCCTCACATATATATGCTCGTGTGAGAACCATGAGGGAGTGTTGCCGTTTGAAAGGGAACATGGAAGAGCGAGCCTGCGAGATGGCACTGTACATCATCGAAGAGAAGGGCACGGTGCGCAGTGCCGCCCAGAAATTCGGCTTGAGCAAATCCACGGTGCACAAGGACCTGTCCGAGCGGCTGCCCACCTTCAACCGCCCACTGTATGAGCAGGTGAAGGTGGTGCTGGAGGTCAACAAGGCCCAGCGACACATCCGGGGCGGCATGGCCACCCGGAAAAAGTACAAAGGGGAATGAGAACATCATCGGCTGTGGCAGGTCAAGGGCGGCGTGCCACAGCCGATTTTGTGCGCAGCGGCGGAAATTTGACATTATCACAGTTTCCAATCTGGCCTGTTTACCGGAATCTTACAACTTATCCGTACAAAAACAACGGGAAAAGTGGAGGTTGTCTGGAAAAAGACGGGAGGAACGGAAAAAATGTATTGTAAAGTACGTACAAATTTACGGAGTTGACCGGCTTTCCCTTGAGCAAAATGGACAGACTATGGTACAATAAGCATACCAATCTTGGCAAATAAGGAGGAAGCTATGAAGACCAACTGGAAACGGCCGGCATCTGCGGCCCTGGCAGCGGTGATGACCCTGTCGCTGGTGCCCCTCTCGGGCACGGTGCGAGCGGCGGAGCCTGTCCAGCCCACTGCCCACTATGACATGTCCCACAGCGGCAATCAGCTGCTGGACGTGTCGGGAAATGACAACCACGCCACGTTGTACAACACCGTAGACGGGAATTTCTCTACCTACGGGGACACCAATGTGCTGCACTTTGCCAACAAGCAGTACGCCACCTTGCCCCAGGGGCTGATTGGCGAGTCGGACAACGACTGCGCCGTGGAGATTACCCTGTCTGTGGACGGGGGCAACTCCGCCCAGTGGGCCTGGGTCATCGGTGATGGCGTGGGCAACTGGGGGGATGGCCGCATTGGCAACTACCTGTTTGTGGGCCCCAAGTCCAACCAGGGCAGCTACGCCGGAAAGACCCTCACGGGCATTAAGGTGGGCAACGAGGCCGCCGGCGGCGAGAAGCGCAGCAGCGTGCCCAATGTGGGGTGGAGCGACGGTTACCACACCCTCACCGTGGTCAGCGAGGACCAGACCGTCACCACCTACCTGGACGGCGTGGCCATCTCCACCATTGACCACGACTACAACCTGGCCGACGTCATCCCCGACGGGGATGTGCTGGGCTACATCGGAAAGTCCCTCTACGCCCCCGACCCCATGCTCACCGCCGATGTGGTGGACATGAAGGTCTATGACGAGGCCCTGACCCAGGAGCAGGTCCAAGCCAGCATGCCTGGTGTGGAGGTGCTGGCCGATCTGAAGATGGACGACATCATGGCGGAAGTGCTCAGCGGCAACCCCTCCGCCGACCAAGTGACCCGTGATCTGTACTTCCCCACCACCGTGGGCAGCGCCACCCTTACCTGGGGGGAGAGCAGCAACCCCGACGTGGTGGACGCTGACGGCGTGGTCACCCCCTCGGTGGACGGCGACATCACCGTCACCATCCCTGTGACCATCACCATCCACGGTGAGAGCGTGGAGAAGACCATCACCGTCACCGTGCTGGCTGGCGAGCCGGGCAGCAACGAGGGCGAGCTGGTGGCCGCCTACGACATGACCCACGAGGGCAACACCCTGGTGGACGTGTCCGGCAACGGCAACGACGCCACCCTGTATGACACCCAGGACGGCGACTTCGTCACCTATGGCGATCAGACCGTGTGGCAGCTGGACGGGGCGGGCTATGCCACCCTGCCCTCCTCCATCACCGAGGCCATTGGGGACAGTGAGAACTTCACCATGCAGGCCACCGTCACCACCCAGACCAACGCCGCCCACTGGCTGCTGACCATCGGCGACGGCTTCGGCAACTGGAACGACAAGAACGTGGGGGACTACATCTTCGTCAATCCCTGTGAGAGCAACGGCAACTTCCTGGCCGCCATCAAGACCGGCACCGGCAGCGCCTGGAAGGAGACCCGCCTGCCCGTGGTGGACAGCGGTATGGGCCACGTGGAGGGCTTCGGCACCGTGACTTTGGTGGGCCGGGGCGGCACCCTGAGCCTGTATCTGGACGGGGAGCGGGTGTCCACCGTCACCCAGGACAAGACCATCCAGGACGTGCTCCCCGAGGGCGACGTGATGGGTTACATCGGCAAGTCCCTGTACACCCTGGACTCCCTGCTCAAGGCCAACATCTCCGACGTGAAGGTCTGGTCCTACGCCCTGAGCAAGTCTGAGATCGAGGCCTCTCTGCCCACCGGGGAGGACAAGGCAGACATGGTCATGGCCGACCTGTACGATGTGGTCAAGGGGGACAACGCCAGCCTGGACACCGTCACCGACGACCTCACCTTCCCCACCAAGCTGGACAATGTGACCCTTACTTGGGGCACCTGGGATAACACCGATGTCATCGCCGCCGACGGCACCGTCCACGCCGTGGTGGGCCAGGAGACCAAGGTCACCATCCCCGTGTCCTTCCAGGTGGACGGTGAGAGCTACACCGTGGAGCTGAAGGTCACTGTCATGCCTCTGGATGTGGACCAGGAGCTCACCGAGGCCCTGGAGTCCATCGACATCCCCAACAAGGACGACGTGCGGGGCAATATCACCCTGCCTGAGACCACTTCCAACGGCCTGGACATCACCTGGACCACCGACCGGGCCGACATCGTCAACGTGGAGCCCATCCCCGCCACCGTGGAGGGCTATGACGACACCCCCGCCGGAACCGTCACCCGTCCCGCCAGTGACACCGTGGTCACCGTCACCGCCCAGGTGACTTTGGCCGACCAGACTGTCACCAAGGACATCGCCCTCACCGTGAAGGCCGCGCCTGAGACCATCAGCGAGGAGGACTACACCGACTACTTCTTTACCTACTTTGCTGGCGAGGGCTACTCCGACGGCGAGCAAATCTACTTTGCCGCCAGCCAGGACGGCCTGAACTGGACCGACCTGAACAGCAACAACCCCGTGCTCACCTCCGACAAGGGCGAGAAGGGCGTCCGTGACCCCTTCATCATCCGCTCTCCCGAGGGGGACAAGTTCTACCTCATTGCCACTGACCTGAAGATCAATGGCGGCAACGGCTGGGGCGCTGCTCAGACCGCTGGCAGCCAGGCCCTGATGGTGTGGGAGTCCACCGACCTGGTGAACTGGTCCGACATGCGCATGGTCACCGTCAGCGCTGGCATTGACGCCGGCTGCACCTGGGCCCCTGAGGCCACCTACGACCCCCTCACCGGGGAGTATGTGGTGTACTGGTCCGCCACCTCCATTGAGCTGGACGAGGAGGGCAACATCGCCCAGGAGTATGAGAACCACGCCATCTACTACAGCAAGACCCGTGATTTCCGCACCTTCACCGACCCCGTGCTCTACCACGCCGGCGGCACCGATGCCAACGGCAAGCGCATTAAGGTCATCGACTCTACCATGATCGAGAGCGATGGCAAGTACTACCGCTACACCAAGAACGAGAGCCGAGGCATCATCGAGATTGACGTGGCCGACTCCGTGCTGGGTACCTTCACTCCCATCGAGTCTGTGGACCTGAGCACCAACCTGCCCGCCGCTCAGGGCGCTGTGGAAGGCCCCATCATCTTCAAGCTCAACGAGAAGAGCGCAGAGGGTGAGGACCAGTGGTGCCTGATGGTGGACCGCTTCGCCAGAGGCCAGGGCTACTATCCTCTGATTACCACCGATCTGTCCTCCGGTGAGTTCACCATGCTGGACGACAGCCAGTACTCCATGCCCAGCAAGTACCGCCACGGCTATGTGATGCCTCTTACCGCCAAGGAGTATGACGCCCTGCAGCGCGCCTATGGCTCCGAGGACTATGTGAGCACCTACCTGCTGGAGCAGACCCTTGAGGCTGCCAAGGGCATCGACATGGACGCCCTGACCCAGGACAGCGCCCAGGCTCTGACTCAGGCCATCGTCGCCGCCGAGGAGGCTCTGGCCACCGTTCAGACCACCCAGGAGGCGGACACCGCCGCCCAGGCCCTGCAAGAGGTCATGGACAACCTGACCTATCAGGAGGACGTGGTCCTGGAGTCCATCCAGGTCACCGCTCCCAACAAGACCGAGTACACCCAGGGCGAGGAGCTGGACCTCACTGGTATGACCGTCACCGCCACCTACAGCAACGGCACCACCCAGGATGTCACCGCTCAGGCCAGCGTCACCGGGTACGACAAGGACCAAGTGGGGGCTCAGACCATCACCGTCACCTACACCGAGGACACCATCACCGTCACCGACACCTTTGTCGTCACCGTGACAGAGGTGGAGCAGCCCAGCAATGTGGACAAGACCCTGCTGGAGAAGACCATCGCCTATGCAGAGAAGCTGGATACCACCGGGGTCACCGACTCCGCCGTGGCTGCCTTCCAGAAGGCACTGACCGAGGCCAAGGCCGTGATGGCCGACACCGATGCCACCCAGGAGCAGGTGAATGCCGCTTGGGACAACTTGCTGGAGGGCATCTGGGGTCTGGGCCTTGTCCAAGGCGACAAGACTCTACTGGAGCAGCTCATCACCAAGGCCGACGGCATGATGGCTGAGGCCGACAAGTATGTGGAGACCAACTGGAAGCAGCTGGTAGACGTTCTGGAGGCCGCCAAGAAGGTTATGGAAGATGGGGACGCCATGGACGAGGACATGGACGAGCTGGAAGAGTATGTCTACGGCGACGACATGGACGACGAGGGCGAAGTCAAGCTGGATACCAAGTCCTCCATGCATGAGGATGCGCTGGTGATTCTGGAGGCGCTGGGCGGCCGCGAGAACATTGAGGACGTCGACGCTTGCATCACCCGCCTGCGCGTGGCGGTCAAGGATAGCAATAAGGTCGACCGCGAACTGCTCAAGAAGGTTGGCGCGACGGCAGTCCTTGAGGTTCAGGGCGGTATTCAGGCAATCTACGGCGCAAAGGCCATCCTGTACAAGAATGAGATCAACGATATTCTGGGTGTAGCAGACTAAAAAAGAAAACATAGACACGGGCGGGAGGAACAAGCATGAAGCTGCTCATCAAAAAACTGGCGTCTTACGCGATCGATTATGTGCTGGTGGCCGGGCTGGGCGGCCTGTACGCCTTCTGTGCGAGCGTGTTCTATCTGGAACCCGCTACGCAGAACAAGGCGATACTGATGTTGGTTTGCGCGCTCATCACCGTGGTGTTGCTGACCTGCTATGTGCCGACCAAGAACAACGGCCAGACCATCGGGCAGAGGCTGATGCACCTGCGGGTGGTCAACAAAAATGGCAAGCCGCGTACATGGTGGCAGAGTTTTCTGCGCGAGTGTATCCTCAAGGTTTCGTGCGCGCCGCTGTTCGTGCTGTTTTCCGTGGTTTACTATGTTGTCTATCTGCTCATCATGCAGCGCAACCCCAAAGGGGAGCTGGCACATGACCTGCTGCTCAAAACCAGCGTGGTGGAAGTTTGACGCTGCAAAAATACAAAACAGACGCGCCGCAGGCTTGTCCTTCGGCGCGCTTTTCTGTCTTGTCAGCCAAAAAAATGGCGGGAGTTCTTGCAAGAATTGCACAAAAATTATGAAAGTACTTTCAGAACGGACAGATTGCTCTGTCAAAAGGCGCGGCGCGTTTTGTGTAAAAATGCCAAATTTGACAAAAACGGCAAAATCACTTTCAGATTGTCTGAAAGTGTTGAAATAACCGGGGGGGCTGTTATACTTAAAGTAGGAAATGAAGGGAAATGGCGTGTGACAGGCGTCCGGGCTTACAAAGGGGGAACATGGATTGAAGCAGCACGAGCGTGCGGTGCAGGTTGAGACAAAGTTTGAAAGCAATATCATCCCCCGTATCGAAGCCAATTACGAAAATTTGACGCCGCTGGAAAAGAATATCGCGGATTTCTTTATCCACCATCCGCCGCAGGGAGATCTGTCGGCCAAAGCGGTGGCAAAGCAGCTTTATGTGTCCGAGGCGTCGTTGTCGCGTTTTGCGCAGAAATGCGGCTACACCGGTTACCGTGAGTTCCTGATCTATTACAAAAACGGCGGCATGACCGCGCAGCGCATGCCCAGCAGCGGGCATGTCAACACCGTGCTGCACACCTATCAGGAACTGCTGAGTAAGAGCTATTCGCTGATTGACGAGCAGCAGGTGCAGCGCATTGCATGCACGCTGGCCGAGAAAAAGCATATCTATGTTTACGGCCGGGGCAGCTCTGGGCTGGTGGCAAAGGAAATGCGCATCCGGTTTATGCGCATCGGTCTGAATATCGAGGCGATCACCGATTCTCACATCATGCAGATGAACTCGGTGCTGCTGAGCGAGGATTGCGCCGTCATCGGTATCAGCGTTAGCGGCAAAACCGAAGAGGTGCTTCAATCGCTGGCTGCGGCCAAGCGCTGCGGCGCGTTCACCATGTTGATGACTGCGCATGTCAAGCCGGAGTTCCGTAAGTATTGCGATGAGATCATGCTGTTTTCGGTCAAGGAATATTTGGAGAACAGCAAGGTGATCTCGCCGCAGTTCCCCATCCTCGTGATGGTGGACGTGCTATTTTCCGAGCTTTTGAGTTCGGACGGGCTGCGCCGCGAGTCGCTGCACGACTATACGCTGAAAATGCTCCAAAAGGACGCCAAGCGGTGACAGCTTTAACCGCAGGCCATTGGCCTGCGGTCAGCTCGCTGAAAAACTGATATGTATAGTGTGGTGGCTGGGAGCATAGCAACATAAAATAACAAAATTCGGGGGCATGTACATCGAATTTTGCCCTTAACTCGCGCCATCGGGCGCGAAACCGGGGGTATCAAAAGCGGTTTCTACTGGAACCGCTTTTGTAGATAGGGGG
>OEQQ01000219.1_pt1 | contig 12727 bp, 12 predicted proteins | sample 1539741 | NCBI WGS metagenome assembly OEQQ01 (sample SAMEA3891876, study PRJEB23780) | metagenome | biome: terrestrial biome; feature: animal house; material: Caecal content | place: Italy | collected 2015-05-05
AGACGAGGAGCATGGTCAGCAGAATGCCGCATCCCACCGGGATCAGGCTCGCCCCGATCCCCATCAGGGCGCCCGCGGGGAACAAAAACAGATCCGCCAGGGATTCGAAGAAAGCGACGGCTCCCACCGCGATGAAGATCACGCCCAGCAGCAAAAAGACCAGAATCAGCGGGATAAAGACAGCGGCCAGAACCACTGCGACGATTCCCAGCGCCAGGGCCACCGGCAAGATGACGGGGGAAGCCAGGATGCAGAGGATGACGATCAGGGCCACGGTCCCGCCGCTCATGCCCCGCTTCTTTCCTCCGGTCCGATACCTGCGTCCGTAATCCCTTCCTCCTTCCTTCCGGGCAGCTCCCCTTTGGGAGATCACTTCGTTTTCCCTTTCCTTCGGTTCCCGGCTGTATCCCTCTTCGGAAAACCCGCCCCGCTCCGGGTCGCCCTCCCGGATGGACTTCGCCAGTTCCTCCGGCGTTCCCAGCGCCTCCAGAACCTCTTCCTCGTTCTCCACGCCGGCGTCGTTCAGATAATCGTTATAATACTGGATGGCTTCCCTTCGTTCGCTTTCCGGAAGATCGGAAAGCAGAAGCTCCACCCTCTTCATGAAATCAATCCTGTTCATATTCCGCGTCCTCCCTCGAACATGCCCGTAATCTTCTCCGAATAGCGCTCCCATTCCGCCCTGTACAGACGAAGCTGCGCGCTGCCCCGGGCCGTTATCCTGTAATATCTCCGGTTGCGGCCTCCGCATTCCATGTCGTAAACCTCCAGGCAATCATCCTTCTGCAACCTCCGCAAAACCGGATACAGCGTGGACTCCGACAGATCGATGGCCTGCCGCACTTCCTGGGTGATCTTGTACCCGTATGTTCCCTCCGGTTCCCGGGAGACAACGGCCAGCACGATGGCGTCCAGCAGCGCTGAACCCGTATTGAATACCATGTACGCTCGCTCCCTTCTCTCATTCCTCTTCCCTCGGTTTCATATCATATAATACTATACAATGTATAATATTGTTTACAGCTATAATATATATCATATAATATTATCTGTCAACGATTATTTCCGAAAGGATTTCTAAAGATTTTCCGGCGTATTTCCTATCGTATAAAAACCGCCCCGCAACTGGGCATCGGCCAGTTGCGGGGCGGTTCCTGTCAAAGATCATTCCGAAATATTGAATTCTTTGATCCCGATGGCTCCGCTGTCCTCCATTTCCAGGATCACGAAATTTTTATCGTCGCCTACGGTCATCTTTCCGCCTTCGATCTTCTGCTTTCTGACGTCGCAGTTTTCCACGGCTTTCAGCAGCGCGTCCGTATAGAGCGCGTCCAGGCCGAGCTTTTCCAGATCCTCTTCCGATTTCAGGACCGTCTCCTCGCCCTTTTGGCGCACGGTCACGGGAAAGGCGCACAGGCCGGCCAGATATTCCGTCGTCAGCCCTGTGGTGATTTCCATCTGCACGGTCTCTCCCATGGACCAGAAAAGAGCGGTGTCCAGATCGGAGTCTTCCAGGGATTCCTCCGGCTCACTGGATGCGGCTTCCGATCCGGTTTCCGCAGCTTCCATCCCTTCCTCCGTTTCCTCTCCTTCCGAAGCCTGCTCCGTTTCTTCCATCGCGGCCGCGCTCTCCGTCCGCTCCTTCGGATCCGTCTGCGCCGCGCCTCCGAATCCTCCGGGCAGCGCGCAGGCCGTCAGCTGCGCCGCAGCCAGAAGCCCTGCCGCCAGTGCTGTAAGTTTTTTCATGATATGTCCTCCTTTTGAATCAATCCTTTCGGGGAACGCCCCCGCTTTTCTTATTCTGTCAGATTCATCTGAAGGTTTCCCTTATGATTTCTTAAACTTTCTTAAGGTCAGGACAGCGCGTCCTCCCACAGGGGAAAGGTGAGCAAAAATTCCGTCTTTTTCCCCGCGGAAGGAGTCTTTTCCAGGCGGATCTCCCCGCCGTGGAGGCGGACGATTTCCCTGACGATGGAAAGCCCCAGGCCGGAGCCGTGCTCTTTTCCTCTGGAAACGTCGCCGGTGACGAAGGGGGAGAAAAGGCTATCCTGCAGCTCAGGCGGAATCCCCCTGCCGTCGTCCCCGATGCGCAGCGCGGCCCGGTTCTCCTCCCATCCGGCTTCCACGAAGAGGGTCGTTCCCTCCGGATTGTATTTCAGCGCGTTGTTCACCAGGTTGTCCAGAACCCGGCCGAACAGCTCCTGATCCAGACCGCACCAGACCGGTTCCGCCGGGATGGACGCTTTCAGGAAATAGCCGCGCAGCTCCAGCTCCTGATATCTGCCGGCAAAATAATCCCGCACCTCGCCGCACAGGTCCGACCGCTCCGTTTTCACCCGCATTCCGGGATGCTCCAGCCTGCTGTACTCGTGGAAGGACTGCAGCAGATCCCCCAGCCGGACGGCCCGCTTCGCGATCACGTCCAGGTAATTCTGCCGCTGCGCCTCCGGCACCATGCCGTCCCGCAGGGCGCAGGCATAGCCGGAAATGACCGTAACCGGCGTCTTCAAATCGTGGGAAAGATCCGCGAACAGGCGCCGCTTTTCCCGGTCCAGGCGCTGCCGCTCCCGCTCGCTCTCCTCCAGCTGCCGTTCCAGCTCCAGGAAATTCCGGGCGATCTGGGAAAATTCTTCCGGCCCCCGGTAGGTCTCCAGCTCCCCGCGGCTTCCCTCCGGGAAGGAGAGGATGGCCTCGTTGAGCGGCTGCAGCAGCTTTTTCGTCCGCCTGTCCAGCCACCGGATGCAAACCAGCGCGGCCGCCAGATAGACCGGGATGAAGACCCATTTCAGCACGCCGAAGGCCGCATAAGCTTCCCGGTATTCCCGGGCTCCGGTTTGCTGCATCCAGAACACCATGCGCCGCTCTTCCCCGTTTTCGTCCGTCCAGTCATGCTTCCAGATCCTGCGCCCGCTCCCGTCCCGGCCTCTGAGGTATCCGATCTCCCGTTCCGAAAAAGAGGAGCAATCCGGAAACAGCGTCCCCGACAGCCGCTTCCCCGCTTCATCCAGCAGCATATATCCGGTGATGGAAGGCTCCCCGCCCTCCCGGACGTCCGCTTCCGCGATCAGCCAGAAGCCGTTTTCGGATTCCTCCGGAAGCTTCGCCGCATAATAGCGGCGGCCGGAGCGAAAATCCGGGATAAAATCCGTCCCGGCAAACTTCTCGTTCCAGCCGCCTTCTTCAAACATACACCTTCCGTCCGAATCGAAGATGACCGCTCCGGATCCCCTTCCCAGATAACGCTCCGCCTTCAGGTTCCGATACGCCCCGTCCCGGGCGCTTTCGGCCCGCCGGATCAACCCTTCCGGATCGGTCACGGGGGCCAGGTGGCGCTGCCAGGCCGTAAAACCCAGATACAGCAGCGACATCACCGCCAGATTCAGCGCCGTAAAAAATACGTAATTGGACGCCAGAAAACGAAACAGGCTTCTCTTTTTGTGCACGTTATTCTCCATCTTCCATTTTGTAACCGAGCCCTCTGACCGTGATGATATAGCGGGGGTTTTTCGGATCGTCCTCGATCTTCTCCCGCAGCTTCGAAATATGCACCATCATCGTCTGATCGTCGCTCTCCGTATATTCTCCGTTTATGCTCTCGTAGATCTGCGCCCTGGTGTACACCCGGCCCGGCGCCTTCATCAGCTTCCATAAAATGCGGTATTCCGTAGGGGTCAGCGGCACCGCCCTGCCGTCTTTGGACAGGCTCATTTCCCCGGGATTCAGGCAGAGACGGCCCAGCCTGAGCTTTTCCCCGTCGCTTTTGGCACCCTTTCCGCCGCCCAGCTCATAAAACCGCCGCAGATTGGCCTGGATGCGCGCCACCACTTCCATGGGGTTGAAGGGCTTGGTCAGATAATCGTCCGCGCCCAGGTTCAGCCCCAGGATCCTGTCGTAATCCTCCCCTCTGGCGGACAGGATCAGGATGGGGATATTGCTCACGGCCCGGATCCTGCGGGTCAGCTCGTATCCGTCCATCCGCGGCATCATCACGTCCAGCAGGGCCAGATCCACCTTCTCCCGCCGTACGATCCCAAGCGCGTCCGTCCCGTTGTCCGCAGCCAGAACGCGGAACCCGCTGTTTTTCAGGTACAGGCTCAGGAGGGAAACGATATCCTCGTCGTCCTCCGCGATCAAAATCGTATATTCCACCGCGTTCTCCCCTTTCTGCATTCCCGCCGTCCGGCGTCCCGGCCCTCCGTGCAGGCCGTCATCCGGCCCCGGGCAGGACCGCCGTCAATCCGCGCAGGCGCCGTCCCCGGCCTTCACCGTCAGCCCGCACATGGACAGCACGAATTCCACGAACATGGCGTTGGACCAGGAGAACCACTCCCGGGTAAACCGGTCCGGATCGTCCTTGTGGAATCCCTCGTGCACCAGATTGGTGCCCGCGTCCGTGCGCTCGAAGTAATCCAGCAGCCGCTCCTTTTCCTGCGCGTCGGCGCTGGTCATTCCCTGGATGGACAGGGCGATGTGCCAGATGTAATCTTCCGGCGTATGGGGGCTCCCGATCCCTTTTGCAACTTTTCCTTCATAATAGTAAGGATTTGCATCGGAAAGCATCATCCTTCTGGTGTTGAGATAGGTCTGATCGGTATTCTTACAGTAATGGAAGTAGGGCATGGACAAAAGGCTGGGCACGTTGGCGTCGTCCATGATATGGCGGTTGCCCCTGCCGTCCACCTCGTAGACGTAGACCCTGCCGTACTCTTCTGTTTCCATGGTCCCGAAGGTCTCGATCCCGTTCTGAATCTGTTCCCTGAGCTCTTTTGCCTCCGCGAGGAACGCGTCCTCCTGATAGAACGTCTCCAGAATTTCCGCCAGGTAATCCAGCACCACCACGGCGAACATGTTGGACGGCACCAGATAGCCGTACACGCATCTGTCGTCGCTGGGCCGGAATCCCGACCAGGTCATCCCCGTGAAGGAGACAGGATTCCCCTTTCCGCCGCAGGGAAGGGTGTCCGTTTCCACGCAGTCCAGGCGTTCGAAGGTATAGGGGGACTGCTCCCCGTGACGCTGCTCCGTCTTCCACAGCTCTACGATGGCCCTGGCCGCCTGCAGAAACAGGCCGTCGAACTGCGCCGTCCTGCCGGTATTCTTCCAGTAAAGATAAGCCAACTGAACCGGATAGCACAGGGAGTCGATCTCGTACTTCCTCTCCCAGATATCCGCTTTCATTTCCGTCAGATCCTTCTGATGGCCCGCGCCGTTTTCCTCCTCGTTGAAGGCGTTGGCGTAAGGATCCCGCAGGATGCACTGAAACTGTTTCTTCATCACCCCTTCGATGATCCCGGCCACCCGTTCGTTTTCCGAGGCCACGAGCAGATACGGCCTCAGCTGGTTGGTGCTGTCCCGAAGCCACATGGCCGGGATATCCCCGGTGAGCATGAAAGCCGTGCCGTCTTCGGGGTGCAGATGCACCGTCTTCTCCAGCGTGTCCTGATAGCAGTTTTCGAACATGGCCACGATTTTGGGCCTGTGGGCCATCTTCTCCTTCACCAGCTGCAATACCTGTTTTTCCGTCATTGTCCTTCCTCCTCCTGCCAGCCTTTGCATACGTCCACCCACGCCCGGGCGCCGGCGCAGCGCTCCAGTTCTTCGGGCGTCAGCTCCACGGCGCTGTTATCGCTGCCGCAGGCCGGAAATACCGTTTCAAACCTCTTTAAGGAAACGTCCAGATAGACCGGGATCCCTTCGTTGATCCCGAAGGGGCATACGCCGCCCACTCCGTGTCCCACCGCCGGCTCCACCTCTTCGAAGGAGAGCATTCTGGCCTTTTTCCCGAACTGATGGCGGTATCTGGCGTTATCGATTTTGGCATCGCCCGCCGTCACCAGCAAAATCACCTGATCCTCCAGCCAGAGGGACAGGGTTTTCGCAATCCGCTTTCCTTCCACTCCAACCGCCAGAGCAGCCAGCTCCACCGTGGCGGAGGAAACCGGAAATTCCCGGATGCGGTCCTGCATCCCCAACGCTTCCAGATGCGCCCGCGCTCTTTGAATCGACATCTTACACAAAGTCCTTCCTATGCTTTCTTTTTTTGTGGCCCAAAACTTCGGATGAGCCGGAATACTCCCGCTGTTTCCAGCACCTTCAGCGTCAGATAGAGAAGCAGCGAATTGACGGGCCACATGACCATGTTTTTCACGAAACGGGCCGGCGCCATAACGAAAAACCCGTTCCCGTACACCTGGGAGAGCCAGAGCGTCCCCAGCCCCACGTTGATGGCCAGCGCCACGATGAGCTTCGCCGTCAGGATCCTCCAGAGCCGCACGGGCCTTTTATAGAAAAAGCACCCGTACACCAGCCCCGCCAGAAAGGAATTCAGGGTGAGCCCCGGAATCCAGGCGCCGGTGGGGTGAACGATCAGCTTTAAGATGTCCATCATGCCCGAAAAGACGCAGCCCACCGCGGGGCCGAACAAAAAGTCCACCACCTCGTTGGGCAGGCCGGAGAAGCCGATCTTGATGTAGTCCCCCAGCTGAATGGAAAAGGATCCCAGAATGAACGCCAGAGCCGCAAAAAGGCCGCACGCCGTGATGGTGCGGACATTTTTGAACTCCCGCGCGGAATCCGAGAAAAAGGTTGCTGCTTTCTTCATGGAATACCTCCTTCTACAGACATCCGGCCGCAAAAGGAGACGATGATTCCTATCTTCTGCTGCAGCGAGATGCGGTCCCCATACCGCAAGCGCGAAGCGCTTTTCGTCCCGCCGGCAACTCTCTGTCCGAAGGGCACTTAACGCATGAAGACCTACTCTGCAATGTAATATAATATGACCTCACTATTATAACAGCGGCCCGCCCAAACCGCAAGGGCCAGTCCGCGTACAGGCCGCGCGCGGCCGGGCCGTGGGTCTGCGGGCCTCTACTGCGCGAACTGGCTGTTGTAGAGCTGCGCGTAAAATCCGTCCTGCGCCAGCAGCTGATCGTGCCTGCCCTGCTCGATGATCTTCCCGTCCTTCATCACCAGGATGCAGTCCGCCTCCCGGATGGTGGACAGGCGATGGGCCACGATGAAGCTGGTCCGCCCCTCCATCAGCCTGGCGAAAGCGTTCTGGATCTTCAGCTCCGTCCGGGTGTCGATGGAGGAGGTGGCCTCGTCCAGAATCAGCATGGGCGGGCTGCACAGCATGACCCTGGAAATGCACAGGAGCTGTTTCTGGCCCTGGGAAAGGCTGCCCCCGTCCTCCCCGATGACGGTATCGTAACCGTTGGGCAGTCGCCGGATGAAGCTGTGAGCGTGGCAGGCTTTGGCCGCCGCCTCCACCTCTTCCTGCGTAGCGTCCGGTTTCCCCACGGCGATGTTGTCCCGGATGGTGCCGCAGCGCAGCCAGGTCTCCTGCAGCACCATGCCGTAACCCGCCCGCAGGCTCTCCCTGGTGAGGCGGCGGATATCGGTGCCCTCCACCCGGATCTCTCCCCCGCATACGTCGTAAAAGCGCATGAGCAGGTTGATCACCGTGGTTTTACCGCAGCCGGTGGGGCCCACGATGGCGATCCGCTGGCCGGGGCGGACGGACAGGTTCAGGTTTTCGATCAGGCGCTGATCGGGCGCATAGGAAAAGGATACGTCCTTCAGCTCCACCTCTCCCTTCACATCCCGCAAAACCCTGGCGTCCGCCGGTTCCGGGATCTGGGGCTCCTCTTCGATCAGCTCGAAGACCCGGCCCGCGCAGGCGATGGCGTTCTGGAGCTCCGTCACCACCCCGGAGATCTCGTTGAACGGTTTGGTGTACTGGTTGGCGTAGCTCAGAAAACTGGTCAGCTGCCCCACGCTCAGATGGCCGGAAAGGGCGGCAAAGGCCCCGGCGATCCCCACTCCGGTGTACACCAGGCTGTTGACGAACCGGGTGGCCGGATTGGTGATGGAGGAGAAGAAAATGGCCTGCAGGGAGTATTTCTGCAGCCGTTCATTGATCCCGTCGAACCGCTCCAGCGCCTCCTTTTCCTGTCCGAAGGCCTGCACCACCTTCTGGTTGCCGATCATCTCGTCGATCAGGGCCGTCTGCTCCCCGCGGGCCTCGGACTGCCTGCGGAACATCTGAAACGTCCGCTTCGCGATAAAGGAGGCCACCAGCAGGGAGACCGGCGTGACGAACAGCACCACCATGGTGATCCCCACGTTCACGCTGAGCATGAAGCCCAGGGTTCCGAAGATGGTGATCACGCCGGTGAACAGCTGGGTGAAGCCCATCAAAAGCCCGTCCGAAAACTGATCCACATCCGCGATGACCCGGCTGACGATCTCGCCGTGGGCGTGCCCGTCGATGTATTTCAGGGGGAGGATTTCGATTTTGGCGAAAGCCTCGTTGCGGATATCCCGGACGATCTGGTAGGTCATCTTATTGTTGCAGACGTTCATCACCCACTGGGCCAGAGCGGTCACCGCGATGAGAACGCCCATCTTTTTCAGGACGGAAAAGATCCCCGCGAAATCCACCCGGCCCGGGCCCAGCAGGCAGTCCACGCCGGCCCCGATGAGCAGGGGGAGGTACAGGGTGGAAGCCACGGTGACCGCCGCCAGCACTGCGGACAGCCCCAGATAAAACCAGTAGCGCCTCATGTAGCGCAGCACCTTTTTCAGGATTTCGATCTGCCTGGAATCCAGCTTTTTCGCCGTTTTGGCCATCTCACTTCTCCCCCTTTCCCGATTGCTTCCTGAATTGCGAATCGTAAATTTCCTGATACACGGGGCAGCTTTCCAGCAGCTGTTCATGGGTACCCATTCCGGCCACTTCCCCGTCGTCCAGCACCACGATCCGGTCCGCATGCATGATCGAGGACGTCCGCTGGGAAACGATGAACGTGACGGGCTTCTCCTTCATTCCGGCGATGGCCCGGCGCAGGGCCGCGTCCGTGGCGAAGTCCAGCGCCGATGCGCTGTCGTCCAAGATGAGCACCTCCGGCCTGCGGATCAGGGCCCGTGCGATGGTCAGGCGCTGGCGCTGGCCGCCGGAAAGATTTTTCCCGCCCTGGGACACCGGGGCGGACAGCCCGCCCTCCTTCTTCTCCACGAATTCCCTGGCCTGGGCTACGGTCAGGGCCTCCCACATCTCCTCTTCGGTGGCGTCCGGCTTTCCCCAGCGCAGGTTATCCGCGATGGTGCCTGCAAACAGCACCGCCTTCTGGGGCACGATGCCGATCTTTTGGCGGAGCGCTTCCGGCGCGTAGTCCTTCACGTTTTTCCCGTCGTAGAGCACCGCCCCCCTGGTGGCGTCGTAGAAGCGGGGGATCAGGTTCACCAGGCTGGTTTTCCCGGAACCGGTGCCGCCGATGATGCCCACGGTCTCTCCGGTGGATGCCCGGAAGCTGACGTCCGTCAAAGATTCGTTGCCCGCGCCGGCGTAGGTCAGCCCCACCCCCTGGAATTCCACGCAGTGAGACGCTTCCCCTCCCTGTTCCGGGGAATATTCCCCGGGGATCAGGCTGTTTTGCACCTCGAACACGCTCTGGATCCGGTTGCCGCAGGCGATGGCTTTGGTCACCGTGATGATCAGGTTCGCCAGCTTCACCAGCTCCACCAGGATCTGCGACATGTAGTTGACCAGCGCCACCACCGCGCCCTGGGTGATGGCCCCGCTCTCCACCCGCACGGCCCCGCTGTAGAGCAGCGCCACGATGGCGCCGTTTACGATCACATAGGTGATGGGGTTCATCAGGCCGGAAATGCGCCCCACGAACTTCTGCAGCCCGGTGAGTCTCTCGTTCTCCGACTGAAAACGCGCCTTCTCCTCCCGCTCCTTGTTGAAGGCCCGGATGACCCGGACGCCGGACAGATTTTCCCGCGTCAGCCGCAGCACCCCGTCCAGCGCCGACTGCACCTTTTTATACAGCGGCATGGTCCAGAGCATGATGCCGAACACCACGACGGACAGCAGGGGGATGGCCACCACGAAGATCCATGCCGAAGGAGCGTCCACCGTAAAGGCCATGATCATTGCCCCGAACACGATGAAGGGGGAGCGCAAGAACAGCCGCAGCACCAGATTGACGCCGGACTGCACCTGATTGATGTCGCTGGTCATCCGGGTGATCAGCGTGGAGATGCCCACGGTGTCCATCTCCGTATAGGACAGCCCCTGAATATGGGAAAAGAGGGCGTGGCGCAGGCGGGTGGAAAATCCCGTGGCCGCCCTGGCCGCGAAAAACTGGGCGGTGATGGAGCAGACCAGCCCGATGATTCCCAGCGCGATCAAAAGCAGGCACATCCGGACGATGTATCCCCGGTCCCCCCGCGCGATCCCCGTATCGATGACCGCCGCCATCACCAGCGGCACGAACAGCTCGAACAGGGCCTCCAGCATTTTGAACAGGGGCGCCAGAACCGTTTCCTTTTCGTATCCCTTCAAATAGACCAAAAGCTTTTTCACAGTCGCTCTCCTTCTCCCAGCAGTTCCTTTAATTCCGTCAGGCTGCGGATCTCATAGTCCGGGCGGGCGCCGGTTCCGTTTTCCTTTCCCTCCGGGTTGAACCAGCAGGCGTCCAGCCCGGCCAGGTTGGCCCCTAGGATATCGGAGGTCAGAGAATCCCCCACCAGAAGCACCTGGGACGGAGCCAGATCCCCTCCGATTTTCTGAAAGCACCGGTCGAAAAACTCCTTTTTTGGCTTCTGATATCCGATCTCCTCGGATATGAACAGATCCGTCATGTACCGTTCGATGTCCGCCATGCGCAGGCGGTTCCTCTGCACCGCGGCGAACCCGTTGGTCACTACATAGAGGGGATACCGGGCCGCCAGGAATTCCAGCACCTCCCTGGCGCAGGGGATGAGTTCATGCCCCTCGGCCAGAAACCGCTCGTAATCCTTTTCCGCCGCCAGGCCGTCCCCCAAAAAGCCGATCTTTTCGAAGGTCAGCCCGAACCGGCCCTCCCGGATGCTGTCCTTTTCGATCTCTCCCCGCTCGAAGGCCTTCCAGAGCCCCTCGTTGACGGCGCTGTAAATCCGGTACTCCTTTTCCGTCACCGCGGCGCCTGCCGCCGCCATGGCCGAAAAAAAGGCGCTCTTCTCCGCCGCGGCAAAATCCAGAAAGGTACCGTCCATGTCAAGAAACAACGCTCTGTATTTCACTTCTTCCTCCCGGGATCCCATCCCGTTTTCCAGTCTTTTATCGTCGGTTTTTATTGAAAATTGCCCTCCCGGCGGTTCGGGCAGTCTTTCCGGCTGCACCCGGAGCAGACGGAGGCGCAGGCCGTCTGCGGATCCGCGCTCAGCTCCAGCCTCATCGCCAGGCTCTTTTTGGGGATCAGGCAAAAGCCCCGGTTGCAGTGGATCCCTTCGGCTCCCAGACGGGCCAGCTCTGCGGGCATGTCCTCCGGCAAAAGCGCGGGATCCTCTCCAAAAAAACGGTACCGGGCTACGCGCAGCCCGGCATGTTCCCAAATCCATTCGTTCATCCGCCCGCAGGCGGAACGCATCAGCTCGTCGGCCAGAACCTCCGCCATATAGCATTCCAGCAGCCGGTCCGTCCTTCCGTACTCCTCCTGCAGGGCGTCCACCCCCGCCCCCAGGGTCAGGGCCGCAGCGGCCTGTCCTCTTCCGGCGTCCATGCGGATCCAGAACCGCGCCCCCTGACGGGCCGCGCCTTCCACGTCCCGTCCCACCCGCGCCAGGAGATCCCGGTCCTCAGGAAGGAAATGATACTGTTTTTCCGCGGCGTCGACCAGCTCCCCGCTGACGGCCAGCGCCAGAGCGATTCCCGTCATGGGCGCTCCTGCAGGATCTTTGCGAAATATCCCATGTGGGAAACCGGCTCTCCCGCCGCGTACAGGTGAGAGGTATCCCCCACCATCTGGCAGCGGAAATACGCTTCCTTCTCCCGGACCTCCTCCGCGGAGACCACCGTGACGGAGGAGGGCGCCAGAAACATGCCGTGGATGAGGTTCACCGGGGAAATGTTGAGCAGGTGCGACAGGATGAAAAACGTGACTCCCATGTGGCAGAACAGCACCACCGTGTCCTCGTTGTGCCGCTCTGCGCGGTACATCTTCCCGTCCCGCACATAGCCGTGGCCCTGCAAAATCCCGTCGATACCCGCGCAGACCCGGGCGTATTCCTCCTTCACCCTTCCCGTGCGCATCAGGTCCGTCTCCGCGAAGGTATCCACGCTCTGAAGCCCGGGCACCTTCGTCCAGTACGCCGGCCAGAGATCCCAGGGCAGCCGTTCCTTCCCGGTTTCCGGATCCGTCACCGGCGCGTCGAATTCCCGCAGCCAGTCGCAGACGACGGCCTCTCTGCCGCACTTTTCCAGCGAAAGCGACGCCGTATCCCGGGCCCTGCCCAGGGGGGAACAGTAAAATTCGTCCACTTCCCAGCGCTTCACGCGCTCCGCCAGAGCCGCCGCTTCCCTCCAGCCCTTCTCCGTCAGGCTGTCCCGTTCGTAGTCCGGCTCCGCATGTCTGATGAAAATCAGCCTCATTTCTCTTCTCCCAAAATCTCGATGGTATATTCCGCCTCGAAGGTCTCCTTCGCCGCCAGCTCGTTTCCCCACTCCCGCTGCTGCAGGGTGCCGGTGAAATTCATGTGATCGCAGCGCCCGTACCAGGGCTCGATGCAGATGAAGGGCGCGTTCTTCTTCGGAACGGACCAGACGCCGAACAGCGGGGCGTCGAAGGTCACCTCCACATAGGGCTTTTTGTCCGGCGTGCACAGGGAAACCCGCTGGGTCTGGCGGTTCTCCAGCACCAGCGCATCCCCGTCGAACAGATTCTCCGCCACCTTCAGATAG
>OEQQ01000220.1_pt1 | contig 12724 bp, 14 predicted proteins | sample 1539741 | NCBI WGS metagenome assembly OEQQ01 (sample SAMEA3891876, study PRJEB23780) | metagenome | biome: terrestrial biome; feature: animal house; material: Caecal content | place: Italy | collected 2015-05-05
TTTTTTTGTGCTACAGGAAATGAAATTTCCTGTCGCACAAAAAAGGACCTTCGCCGCGGACGGCGAAAGCCCTTATGTCTTCGGAGCTTCGTTCTAAACTCTCAGGCTCAGATCATGTACGGTTTCAGAACTTCCAGAACCGCATCCACGTTCTCTTCCGCATGGATGTTCAGATCGATCGGTTTGGAAAGGTCGAGGCTGAAGATGCCCATGATGGACTTCGCGTCGATCACGTATCTGCCGGACACTAAATCGAAGTCATAATCGAATTTGGTAATATCGTTAACGAAGGATTTTACCTTATCGATAGAGTTTAAAGAAATCTGAATTGTTTTCATTTTTGAGTACCTCCTTTAGTTTCATACCTTCTGACCCTATATTAACAAACTATGGTAAGAAAAGTCAATTATCAAACGTGACAAAAATGGTGGAGAATACTATGAAAAGTGTAGCATTACACAATCTGGGGTGTAAAGTCAACGCCTATGAAATCGAGGTTATGCAACAAAACTTACAAGAAAGCGGATTTAAAATTGTACCTTTTGATTCAGAAGCTGACATTTATATCGTAAATACGTGTACCGTGACGAATATCGCGGATCGGAAGAGCCGCCAGATGCTGCATCGGGCGAAGCACAAAAATCCGGACGCCGTGGTGGTGGCGGTGGGCTGCTATGTGCAGACCGGAGCGGAACGGGTGGAAGAAGACGGCTGTATCGATCTGGCCGTGGGAAACAACCGCAAGAAGGATATCGTCGATATTCTGAATGCGTTCTTAAAGGAGAGGGAAAGCGGAAGGAGGGCCGGAACCGCCAGCGATATTATCGATATTTCGAATGCGCGGGAGTACGAAGAGATGACCCTGTCCCGGACGGCGGAACACACCAGAGCCTATATCAAGGTGCAGGACGGATGCAACCAGTTCTGCAGTTACTGCATCATCCCCTTCGCGCGCGGGAGGGTCAGGAGCAGGCGGAAGGAAGACGTGCTGGAGGAAGTGAGGAATCTGGCCGCGAAAGGGTACCGGGAGGTCGTGCTTACCGGGATTCACTTAAGCTCCTACGGAATGGATTTTCTGGGAGAGACGGGGGAAGACTATCTGAAACCGGGCGGGGATCTCAGGCAGCAGGCCATGGACCGGGGATTTTTGATCTCCCTGATCGAAGCCATCGCCGGGATCGACGGCATTTCCCGGATCCGCCTGGGATCCCTGGAGCCGAGGATCATCACGGAGGCGTTTGCCGAAAGGCTGGCGGCCGTCAAAAAGGTGTGCCCGCATTTCCACCTTTCCCTGCAGAGCGGATGCGACGAAACGCTGAAACGGATGAATAGACATTATACGGCCGGGGAATATTATGAAAAGGTGGAAATCCTCCGGCGCTTCTTCAAAAATCCCGCCATCACCACAGACGTCATCGCGGGGTTCCCGGGGGAGACGGAGGAGGAATTCGAACGGACCCGCGCCTTTCTGGAAAAGGTGCGCTTCTTCGAAATGCACGTTTTCAAATATTCCAGAAGAAAGGGAACCGTCGCGGACCGGATGGACGGGCAGCTGACGGACGCGGTCAAGACCGCCCGCAGCGCCGTGCTCCTGGCCCTGGAAGCGAAACAGTCCAGGGAGTACCGGGCGTCCTACATAGGAAAAGAAGTGGAAATCCTGATCGAAGAGCAGAAGGAAATCGGAGGGAAGTGCTGGTGGGTAGGCCATACGCCCGCCTATGTGCGGGCCGCCGTGCCGGCGGATGAAGGCCGGGAACTGTCTGCCAACGGGCTTTGCAGGGGGATCGTTTCGGGATTTCTGACGGATGAAATTGTGTCATTGAATTTTTCCGGAAAGTAGAGTAAGATAATAGGTATATAACCGGCGGATCGCGTGCGGCCGGGATGAGGGGCACATTTCAGGAGGAAAAGCAGAGGACGAAAAGCGATGGAGGATTTGGGAAACACACAATATTTTAAGGTGGAAACGGAGCCGGAGAACGGCGTGAAGACGATTCTGGCGGCCGTGTATGAAGCGCTTTCCGAGAAAGGATACAACCCGGTGAATCAGATCGTAGGCTATATCATGTCCGGGGATCCCACCTATATTACGAGCCACAGGAACGCGAGGGGGCTGATCATGCGCGTGGAGCGGGACGAGCTGGTGGAGGAGATGCTCAGGGAGTATATCCGGAACAATCGCTGGGAATGACCGCGGGATGATGCGGGATGATATGGAAGGAAACGGGTCGGGGAGAGAACAGATGCGGATTATGGGACTGGACTTCGGGTCAAAGACGGTGGGCGTAGCCATCAGCGATCCGCTTTTTATCACTGCCCAGGGGATAGAGATCATCCGGCGCAAGGAGGAGAACAAGCTGCGCAGGACGCTGGCCAGAATCGAAGAGCTGATCGTGGAATATGAGGTGGGGGAGATCGTGCTGGGACTTCCCCTGTTTCTGGACGCGTCCGAGGGCGGCCGCGCCCTTTTGACGAGGGAATTCGCGGACAGGCTGTCCAGGAGGACGGGATTGCCGGTCCATCTTAGGGACGAGCGGCTGACTACGGTGGCGGCGGACCGCGCCATGGAGGAAGCCGGTATCCGCAGGGAAGAGCGGAAGGAACATGTGGACAGGCTGGCGGCGGTTTTCATCCTGCAGGGATATCTGGAGGAGCGGTCGCGCAGGCCTATGGGAGAGACGGAGAACTGACGGTTTGGAGAAGATCAGGTTTAGCCCCGAGCAGGGGGATGAGGTGGATTTCTACGTGCTGGAGCAGACCAGGCTCGGCGGCGTGGACTATATTCTGGTGACGGATGGAGAAGAAGACGGAGAAGCCCTGATTCTGAAAGACGTGTCCGCCCCGGATGCGCCCGAGGGCGTCTATGAGATCGTGGATGACGACGAAGAGCTGGACGCGGTTGCGGCCATTTTTGAAAATCTTCTGGAAGACGTGGAACTGGAAAAAGAATAGCGCGAGGCGTTTCGCGTTAACGATGAAAGAAAAGAATTATCAGGAAAAGAATACGGTTATGTCAGAAAACGCGTTCGGCTGATCGGACAGGCCCGGATGACGGCGATGAAGGCTGCGAAAGAACGGAATGAGGACATGAGAGATGTCCGGCCGTCGCCGCCGTTTTGCGCCCGCCCTTTGAAGAGGAAAAAGGGGGATACGCAGGGACCGGAGGGGATCGCGAAGGTTTTTTTCTGGCTGCCGGAAAGAATATGGAGGTAGTTTGATTGAAAAAAGCAAAAAAAGTGAATAATGCAGGCCCCAGCCTGAAAGTGATTCCTCTGGGAGGGCTGGAACAGATCGGGATGAACATTACCGCCTTCGAATACGAAGACAGTATTGTGGTGGTGGACTGCGGTCTCGCCTTTCCCGACGACGATATGCTGGGAATCGATCTTGTCATTCCGGATATTACCTATCTGCGGGACAATTTCGAAAAGGTAAAGGGAATCGTCATCACCCACGGGCACGAGGACCACATCGGGGCGCTGCCCTATGTGCTGCGGGATCTGAACATTCCCGTCTACGCCACCAGGCTGACCATGGGGCTGATCGAGAACAAGCTGAAGGAGCACAATCTCCTCGGGCACACCAGACGGAAGGTGATCAAGTTCGGACAGTCCGTGAACCTGGGGCAGTTTCGGATCGAGTTTATCAAGACCAACCACAGCATCGTGGATGCGGCGGCGCTGGCGATTTATTCCCCTGCGGGGACGATCATTCATACGGGCGACTTCAAGGTGGATTATACCCCGGTGTATGGGGAAGCCATCGATCTGCAGCGCTTTGCGGAGATCGGCAAAAAGGGCGTGCTGGCCCTGATGTGCGACTCCACCAATGCGGAGCGCAAGGGCTTCACGCAGTCGGAACGGACGGTGGGGCACACCTTCGATACGATCTTTCACGAGCATCAGGGCAAGCGGCTGATCATCGCCACCTTCGCGTCCAACGTGGACCGGGTGCAGCAGATCATCAACACCGCCCATAAATATGGAAGAAAAGTGGTGGTGGAAGGCCGCAGCATGGTCAACATCATCGATACGGCCATGAATCTGGGCTGCATCAATATCCCGGATAACACCCTGGTGGATATCGATCGCTTAAAGGACTATCCGGATGACAGGACGGTGATCATCACCACGGGGAGCCAGGGGGAGAACATGGCGGCCCTGAGCAGGATGGCGTCCAGCGTACACCGGAAGGTGTCCATCGGGCCCAACGATACGATCATCTTCTCCTCCAACCCGATCCCGGGCAACGAGAAGGCGGTCACAAAGGTGATCAACGAGCTGGATATGAAGGGGGCGGAAGTGATTTTCCAGGACGTGCACGTGTCCGGGCACGCCTGTCAGGAGGAGATCAAGCTGATCTATACGCTGGTGCAGCCCCGCTACGCGGTGCCCATCCACGGAGAGTACAAGCACCGCAAGGCCCAGGCCGGGATCGCGAAGGATCTGGGAATCCCCAAAGAGAATGTTTTCATGCTGGCTTCCGGCGACGTGCTGGAGATGAACGAGGAAAGGGCCGCCGTTACGGGTAAGGTTCCCGTGGGAGCGATCCTGGTAGACGGCCTCGGCGTGGGCGACGTGGGCAACGTGGTGCTGCGCGACAGGCAGCATCTGGCGGAAGACGGCATCCTCATCGTCGTGGTGGCCCTGGACTGCATGACGGGACAGGTGGCCAGCGGGCCGGATCTGGTATCCAGAGGTTTCGTCTACGTCAAGGAGTCGGATGAGCTGATGGATGAAGCGAGGGAACTGATGGTGAAGGTGATGGAGAACTGCGTCAGCCGCGGCTGTACGGACTGGGGCAGGATCAAAACGTCCATCAAGGATTCCCTGAGCGATTTTATCTGGAAAAAGACCAAGCGCCGTCCCATGATTCTGCCGATCATCATGGAGGTATGAGAAAGAGGGCATCCAGAGACTGAAATTACAGAGCGCGGGAGAGAAATGGATGAAGAACAGAGTGAATGCGGCATTGAGAGAACTGATTTCGGCGATTATCGATTCCCCTGAGTACAGGGAATTCGCCCATCAGCTGTCGATCATGAAGGAACACCCTGATCTGAAGCGGCAGATCGATGAATTCAGACAGGAAAATTACGTGCTGCAGCGCACGGCGGCGTCGGACGAGCTGTTTGACAAGCTGGATGAATTTTCCCAGAGATATGATTCTTTCCGGAAAAATCCGCTGGTGGATCCCTTTTTAAATGCGGAAGCGGAATTTTGCAGGATGATTCAGGAGATCAATCAGGAAATTGTGGAGGCAGTGAACTTTGGCTAATCAAAAGGCGAGAAGAGGATCCGGAAGGAAGAGCAGCGGCGCGGGCAGCGCTGTCGGCGGAGCGGTGGGGACGGTTTTCAATATCGTTCTGCTCATCGTCGTGGCGATGGTGACCTATCGGCTGGCTGTTTCGGCTTTTCAGTACGGCGTCCGGATTTTCGGGGAGCCCGCCATGTCCGAGGAACCCGGTCAGGAAGTGACCGTGACCATCGAGGACGGAATGGATTTTGAGGGCATCGCTCAGACCCTGTATGACAGCGGGCTGATCCGGGACAAAACCCTGTTCCGGATCCAGGAGCTTTTGTCCAACTATGCGGAAGACGGCTTCGCGGAAGGGACCTATACCCTTTCCACTGCCATGACGCCGGAAGAGCTGATGGACGCCATGGCGGGAAGCGGAGAGGATTCATAAGGGCATGATCGTAGAGGAAAGACTGCGGACGTTTCTCAATTCTCTGGACCGGGGGAATCCGGAATGGCTGGACGAACTGGAGCGGCGGGCCGTTGCGGACCGGGTGCCCATCATTCGGAAAGAGACGCAGAGCTTTCTGCGTCTCCTTCTTGCGGTCAGACGGCCGGCCTCCATTCTGGAAGTGGGGGCGGCCGTGGGTTTTTCAGCCCTTTTGATGAGCGAGTACATGCCGGAGGGCTGCCGGATCACGACCATCGAAAACGATGGGAAGAGAGCGGAGCAGGCCAGGGGCAACTTTTGCCGGGCGGGCAGAGAAGACAGGATTCGCCTGTTGGAAGGGGATGCCGGCGAAGTCCTCAAAAGCCTTCCCGGCCCCTTCGATTTTATTTTTATGGACGCGGCGAAGGGGCAGTATCCCAACTTCCTGCCGGAAGTGCTGCGGCTGCTGGGCCCCGGAGGGATCCTGGTTTCCGACAACGTCCTGCAGGACGGGGACCTGCTGGAATCCCGGTATGCGGTGCGCAGGCGGGACCGGACCATCCACGCCAGAATGCGGGAATATCTGTATGAGCTGACCCACCATCCCGACCTGGAGACGTCGGTGCTGCCGGTGGGGGACGGCGTGACGGTGAGCGTGCGCCGCGCCGTTTGAACGGAGAATGGAGATTTTCATGAAGAGACCGGAATTACTCATACCCGCCAGCAGCCTGGAAGTGCTGCGGGTGGCCGTTTCGTACGGAGCGGACGCCGTATACATCGGCGGGGAAGCTTTCGGCCTGCGGGCGAAAGCCAAAAACTTCACGCCGGAGGAGATGGCGGAGGGGATCGCCTTCGCCCATGAGCGCGGCGTTAAGGTATATGTGACGGCGAATATTTTCGCCCATAACGGGGACCTGGAGGACGCTTTTTCGTACTTCGGACAGCTGCGGGATTTAAAGACCCGGGACGGACGCAGGGCGGCGCCGGACGCGCTGATCATTTCCGACCCGGGCATGTTCGTTTTGGCAAAAAGGGCCTGGCCGGATGCGGAAATTCATATTTCCACGCAGGCCAACAGCACCAACTACGAGACGTGGAACTTCTGGTGGGAGCTGGGGGCGAAGCGGGTGGTTTCGGCCAGGGAGCTGTCGCTGGAAGAGATCCGGCAGGTGAGGCGGCGGATTCCTGGGGAGATGGAAATCGAATGTTTCGTTCACGGAGCCATGTGCATCTCCTATTCCGGAAGGTGCCTGCTGAGCAACTATTTTACGGGGCGGGACGCGAACCGGGGCGCCTGCACGCATCCCTGCCGCTGGAAATATGCGGTGGTGGAGGAAACCAGGCCGGGAGAATATCTTCCGGTCTATGAAAACGAAAGGGGAACCTTCCTCTTCAATTCCGGAGATCTGTGCATGATCGGGCATATCCCGGAGCTGCTGGAGGCGGGAATCGACAGCTTCAAAATCGAGGGGCGGATGAAGACGGCGCTGTACGTGGCGACGGTGGCCAGGACGTATCGGAGGGCCATCGACGACTGCCTGGAGTCGGAGGAAACATACCGTCGGAATATGCCCTGGTATCTGGAGGAGATCGCCCGCTGTACCTATCGGAAATTCAACACGGGGTTCTACTTCGGCAGGCCCGGCGAAACCGCGCAGATTTATGACGCCAGCACCTATCACAGCGATGCGGTCTATCTGGGGCTGGTGGCCGAAAGGGACGAAACCGGCCGGGTGAGGATCGAACAGCGGAACAAATTCTGCGCGGGGGATCAAATCGAAATTATGAAGCCGGACGGCAGGGACGTGTCGGCTTTTGTGGAAAAGATCGAGGATGAGGGCGGGACGGAAATGGACAGCGCGCCCCATCCCAGACAGGCGCTGTGGCTGATGCTTTCACAGGAGGCTGAGGCCGGGGATGTGCTTCGGACCGGAAAAGGCGGAAAGGATACGGACGATGAGTGAAACTTTGAACGTGGAAAAACTGTTTGGCGAAAATGTATTCACCCTGGGGAAGATGCAGGAGCGGATTCCCAAAAAGGCCTTCGCGGAGGTGGTCCGGGTGATGGAGCAGGGGGGAGAGCTTTCCTCCGCCACCGCGGACGTTGTGGCAAAGGCCATGAAGGACTGGGCCGTGGAGCGGGGAGCCACCCACTATACCCACTGGTTTCAGCCGCTGACGGGCATCACGGCGGAAAAGCACGACTCCTTCATCACCCATCCGGACGGTTCCGGCAGGATGATTATGGATTTTTCCGGCAAGGAGCTGATCAAGGGAGAAGCGGACGCTTCCTCCTTCCCTTCCGGAGGGCTGCGCTCCACCTTCGAAGCCAGAGGATATACGGTGTGGGACATTACCTCCCCGGCCTTTTTGAAGGAGGACGCAACGGGCGGGATTTTGTGCATCCCCACCGCATTCTGTTCCTATAAAGGGGAGGCGCTGGACAAAAAGACGCCCCTGCTGCGCTCCATGGAAGCCCTGTCCCAGCAGGCCATGCGCATCGTCCGCCTGTTCGATCCGGAAACGCAGGCCCGCAAAGTCATCCCTTCCGTAGGGGCCGAGCAGGAGTATTTTCTCATCGACCGCGGAAAATACCTGAAGCGCAAGGATCTGATCTTTTCCGGGCGCACGCTGTTCGGCGCGGCGGCTCCCAAAGGGCAGGAGCTGGAGGATCACTATTTCGGCGTAATTCGGGAACGGGTTGGCGCCTTCATGAAGGACTTAAACATCGAGCTGTGGAAGCTGGGCGTGACGGCGAAGACCCAGCACAACGAGGTGGCTCCCGCGCAGCACGAGCTGGCGCCCATCTACGAAACGGCCAACATCGCCATGGATCATAACCAGCTGGTGATGGAAACCATGAAAAAGGTGGCGGAGCGGCACAACCTGCGCTGCCTGCTGCACGAAAAGCCGTTTGCGGGGGTGAACGGATCCGGAAAACACGACAACTGGTCCATCAGCACGGATACGGGGGTCAACCTGCTGGATCCCGGGGAGACGCCCAATGAGAACATCCAGTTCCTGCTGATTTTATCGTGCGTGATGAAAGCTGTGGATACCCACGCGGATCTGCTGCGGCGGAGCGCGTCCAACGTGGGCAACGACCTGCGCCTGGGGGCAAACGAGGCGCCTCCGGCCATCGTTTCCATCTTCCTGGGGACGCAGCTGGAGGACGTGGTGCGCCAGCTGGTGGAAACCGGGGAAGCCCGTTCCTGCCTGGAAGGCAGCACCCTGCGTACGGGCGTATCCACCGTGCCGGATCTGCACATGGACGCCACGGACCGGAACAGGACCTCTCCCTTCGCCTTCACGGGGAACAAGTTCGAATTCCGCATGGTGGGATCCTCGGATTCCATCGGAAGCCCTACCACCGCCATCAACGCCATCGTGGCGGAGGCGTTCTGCGAGGCGGCGGACCGGCTGGAAGCCGCGGGCCCGGAGAACTTCGAAATGGCGGTGCACGACCTGATCAAGGAAAACATGACGAAGCACCAGCGGATCATCTTCAACGGGGACGGCTATTCCCAGGCGTGGATGAAGGAAGCGCGCAGGCGCGGGCTGCCCAACTTCCGCGGAATGATCGACTCCATCGAGTCGCTGACCACGGACAAGGCCATCCTCCTGTATGAGCGGTTCGGCATTTACAACCGGGCGGAGCTGGAGTCCCGGAAGGAAATCCTGTACGAAACCTATGTGAAAACGATCAACATCGAGGCGAAGACCATGATCGACATGGCTTCCAGGGAAATCCTGCCCGCAGTGATCCGCTACAGCCGCAGCCTGGCGGAGACGATCCGGGCGGAGAAGGAAGTGGGCGCCGACGTTTCCGTGACCGCATCCCTGCTGCGGGAGATCAACGAGCGTCTGGCGAAGGCCTCGGGAGCTCTGGAAGGGCTGAAATGGAAGGAAAAGGAAGGACAGGAAATGCGGGACGACGCGAAGAAGCAGGCGTTTTTCTACCGGGATACCATTGTTCCCGCCATGGAAGCGCTGCGCCTTCCGGTGGATGAACTGGAGACCATGGTGGACCGGGAGTTCTGGCCCATGCCGGTGTACTCGGATCTGCTGTTCGAAGTGTAAAGGATAATAAGGAAAAAGGGGAATGCCGCTCCGGCGATGTGCCGGAAGATTGATATGCGGCGTTCCCTCTTTTGACGTCAAACTCCGCTGCAATACGATACACCGCAGACTTTTGTGCGACATGGAAGGAGGAAGGAAATTTTCCGCCGTATAAAAAACCACCGGGAACATCCCGATGGTCTCAAAACAGGGCTACAAGGATTCGAACCTTGAAATGACGGAGTCAGAGTCCGTTGCCTTACCGTTTGGCGATAGCCCTATCCATGCTTTTATGCGCCGGAATCAAAAGCCGTTTTCCTCGCGCTCATTTAATATATCAAAATCCGGAGGAAATTGCAAGCATTTTTTTCAAAAATTTCTTCCGCCCCATTCCGGAATATTTTTGCCGGAAGAAGTCGTAAAACCCGTCGGTTTATGATATGATAGTACCGGCAGAGGGCGGAGGGTCCGCCTGCAGGAGGATGAAAGCCGATGTATGGATTTGACAGCAGAGTGAGGTACAGCGAAACCGATGCGGAAGGGAAACTGGGCATTCCGGGCATCGTGGATTATTTTCAGGACGTCTCCACCTTTCAGTCGGAAGATCTGGGGCTCGGGGTGGATTATTTAAAGGGGATCGGTCTGGTGTGGGTGATGAGCGCCTGGCAGATCGTGATCCATGCTTATCCGAAGCTGGGAGACCGGATACGGGTGGGCACCTTTCCCTATGAATTCAGGGGATTTCTGGGGATGAGGAATTTCTTCCTGGACGGAGAGGACGGCAGGCGTATGGTGGAGGCCAATTCCATCTGGACGCTGATGAATCTGGAAAAGGGGATTCCCGCCAGGCCAACCCGGGAAATGAAGGAGCGATACGTCCTGGAGGAGAAGCTCCCCATGGACTATGCGCCCAGGAAGATCGCGGCGCCCGCGGGCGGGGAGACGATGGAACCCTTTGCGGTGGGAAAGCAGCATCTGGACAGCAATCATCACGTCAACAACGGGCAGTACATCCACATGGCCATGGAATATCTGCCGGAGGGCTTCGCCGTGGGACAGATGCGGGCCGAGTACAGGAAATCCGCGCTGCTGCACGATACGGTGACCCCTGTGGCGGCACGGGATGGCGGGACGTTTACTGTGTCCCTCTGCGACGGCAGCGGCAGCCCGTATGCGGTGGTGGAATTCACCCGGGCCAATCAGGAACAGAATTGAGGATAAGACATGTTGGAACTTGGAAAAGTACAGGAACTGATCGTAGTGAAAAAAGTGGAGTTCGGCGTTTACCTGGCGCAGAAGGAAGGGGACGGGGAGAAAGTGCTGCTTCCCGCCAGGCAGGTGCCCCGTGACGCCGGGATCGGCAGCAGGATAGAGGTCTTTTTGTATAAGGACTCCAAAGACCGCCTGATTTCCACCACGGCGCGCCCGCGGCTGACGCTGGGGGAAGTGGCGGAGCTGACCGTGGTTCAGACGGGGAAGCTGGGCGCGTTTCTGGACTGGGGGCTGGAAAAGGATCTGTTTTTGCCGTTTCGGGAACAGACCCGGCCGGTGCGGGAAGGGGAACGCTTCCCGGCAGCCCTCTATGTGGACAAGAGCGGCAGGCTGTGCGCCACGATGAAGCTCTACCCTTATCTGCGCACCGACAGCCCGTATCGGAAGGACGACAGGGTGAGCGGCTATTTATATGAAGTCAGCAGGCAGTTCGGGGGCTTCGTGGCGGTGGACGGGATCTATTCCGCCCTCATTCCGGCGCGGGAGGTCTGCGGGGAGCTGAAAGCCGGCACCCGGGTTGAGGCAAGGGTGACGCGGGTCCACGAGGACGGAAAGCTGGACTTAAGCCTGCGGGAAAAGGCGTGGATGCAGATCGGGACGGATGCGCAGAAGGTGATGGAAGCCATCCGGGAATGCGGGGGGGAGCTCCCCTTTACGGACAAGGCTTCTCCGGACCTGATCCGGGAAAAGATGGGCATGAGCAAAAACGAATTCAAGCGGGCGGTGGGCCACCTTCTGAAGGAAGGAAAAGTCCGGATTACGGAAACCGCCATCCGGCAGTTGTAAAAATACACAAAAAAGCGGCAAAATACCGGGCTGTGCGGTAAAACTTGCCAAAGCAGGAAGATGCTGATATAATGTCTCTGTTAGCGGGTTGACCTGTAATCTGATATCCCGGGGTGACATGATGAAGAGATTTTCGATTCTGGGGATTTCGCTGGTGGATCTGTCGGCCAGAGAAGGGCTCAGACAGGCGGAGCGATTCCTGCACAACGGCGCGCTCAATACGGCCACCTATATCACCGCCCAGACGCTGACGTCCGCGGCGGGCAGCCAGGAGCTGAAAGGGCTTCTGGAGGATGCGGATCTGACGCTGTGCGTGGAACCGGACATTCTGGAGGCGGCCGGCATCGCCAACGCGGGCCGCGTCAGGGAAATTGAAGAACGGATTTTCCTGAGGGAATTCCTTCGCAGGCTGGCGCGCCAGAAGGAGCGGATCTGCATTCTGGCGGACACGAGGCAGCAGGCCGAGACGTTTGCGGACAGCCTTCTGGAGCAGCAGGGGAATCTGAATATCGCCGCCTGCAGAGGGTATGACGAGTTCGAGCAGCAGAAGGAGCGGATGATGAATTCCCTCAATGAAGTGGCGCCGGACGTGATCTTTTCCAGAATGACCTGGCCGCTGGAGCTGGAGCTGATGAACAGCGGGAGGAAATTCCTGAACGCCGAACTGTGGATGGCGCTGCCGGAGGTCAAAATACCCAGGCGCGCGGGCCATGGCGTATTTTCGGGGATCCGCAGGAAGCTTTTCTGGAAAAAGGTAAAAAATTACAATCAGGAAATGGCGGAAGGGCCTAAAAGGGCGCCTGGAGAAAAACCGGACGAGCACATCGTTTCATGACGGGATGGTGTGTCCGTCCGGTTTTGCTCTTACATTTTGCAGTAACAGGTCAGCCATGCCATTCATCATTTGACGGATTCCACTGAATTGGCTGCGCAAAAGGT
>OEQQ01000222.1_pt1 | contig 12583 bp, 11 predicted proteins | sample 1539741 | NCBI WGS metagenome assembly OEQQ01 (sample SAMEA3891876, study PRJEB23780) | metagenome | biome: terrestrial biome; feature: animal house; material: Caecal content | place: Italy | collected 2015-05-05
ATTCTCATCCAACACTTCTTGAAGTCGATCATTTAATCTCTTCTTTCCAGCTTTCTCCCTGTCGTATGCTTCTTCTAATCGTTCGTATTTGCGGGAAATATCCAAAAAGGCAGAATAGACAGACCTTAGTACCTTTACCATTTTTTCGACCAGCGGTTTTGCTTTCTTCTCTCGATACGACTTTGCAGATTCCATAACCGCCGCTTCTGGAAGCGTCTGCTCCGGATCTGCGGAAAAGTCTGACGCCATTTTCTCCATATTCTTTACCATAGGAGCAAGCTCATTCATACGCCTCTTGTACTTATCCGCCTGTTTCTGCGCTTTCTCTGCTTCCTGCCGGGATTCCTGCAAATCTTCCTGCAAGGAACGAATCATATCATCAACCTGTAATAACTGCTCCTGAAGATTTTCATTGATTTCCTGAAAAGCAGTGTTTTCTTCCCGCAATTCTGCTTTCTTCGCTTCCAATGCTGCAACTTCCTTTGCCCGCTCCTTTTTCTCAAAATCCAGAACAGATAAATGCTTTTCATGTGTCCCTTTCTTCTCCCATTCAATCCCATGTTCCAGCATGACAACGGCAAGCTGTTCTTTCTCATAAGCCACCCACTGATTTAATTCCGTTTCCCGCCTTGTACCCCATTTGATAGACACATAGAACGAGTGGCAAGGAGAACTGGGTATTAATGTAAATACCCTGTACTCATGGATGTCCCGTTTTAAAGAACACTCGGCACAGCCCTTCGTCGGCAGCGGCAACCTCCATCAGGAAGATGCCCAGCTGCGCGCCCTCAAAAAGCGCATAAAGGATCTGGAAGAGGAAAATGAATTTCTAAAAAAAGCAAGCGCCTTCTTTGCCAGGAACCTGAAGTAATCCGTTACCTTTATATGGAGCAGAACCGTTCCAAATACCGGGTTGCAAAGATGGCGCAGTGGCTTCAGGTTTCAATAAGCGGTTATTATGTATGGCGGAAGCGTCCCAAAAATCAGCGCTGTTTGGAGAATGAAACCCTTCTTGAAGAGATCATCCGGATCCACGAAGCATCACGCGGCGCTTATGGCGGCAGAAAGATAACCCATGAAATCAACCGCGGATGGGAAAAACCGGTCAATCACAAGAGGGTGGAGCGCATTATGCGTGAAAACGGCATACAGTCAAAAAGCCATAAAAAATATAGAGCGACAACCAATTCAAGTCATAACCTTCCGGTGGCAGAAAATATTCTCAACAGGGAATTTACGGCTGACAGACCCGGCCAGAAAATGGTAAGCGATATCACGTACATACCGACGGATGAAGGATGGCTTTACCTTGCCGGCATCATGGATCTTTGCGGGAACAAGATAGTCGGTATATCGATGGACAGCCGGATGACGAAAGAACTTGTGATATCTGCCCTTAAGGATGCCATCTGCCATACAAGCGCCACATCTGGATGTATCCTGCATTCCGACAGGGGAAGCCAGTACTGTTCGCTGGAGTATCAGTCGCTTGCAAAAGATCACGGCTTTATCAGCAGCATGAGCCGGAAAGGGAACTGCTGGGACAATGCACCAATGGAGAGCTTCTGGGGCAAGCTGAAGCAGGAATGGCTGAATGAACAGCATTTTCGAACCAGAGAGGAAGCAAAGTCAGCGGTATTTGAATATATATGGATATTTTATAACCGAAAACAAATCCATGAAGCAAACGGCTATCTGACGCCGGAAGAATACTATGAGCAGCATCCGACAGATTTGGAAACAGCATAGCTGTTTTTGAATAAAGAACCACACAGGCACAGAAGAATACGAAAAGATGATTGTTCCAGCCTGAGTGGATTAAAAAAGTGAGAGAAATCGAGAAAAACTAAAAATTTGGATAAAATCTTTTCGTTTTAGGTGTCTATGCTGCCGGGGACGGTTCACATCTGTTAATTCTTTTATATTCATACCCTGACTATCCTTTTATTCCTTTCTTCATGTACATTCCATCATCCATTTCCCTAAATGTAACATAACCACATTGGGTATATAAATTAATTCCTGGTAAATTATGATTCCAAACATAAATAATGCTTTCTGAACAATTATTTTGCCGTGCATCCTGTTCCATTTCTGCCAATGCAGAAGATGCATATCCTTTTCTACGTTCTTCCTCTTTGATAATAAAATCACTCAAAAAAACCTGTTTTACGCCTTCTGTCATTTCAAACAGATACCAAATTGTCCCCACAGCTTTCTGTTCATCCACATCTACAATAATCCGCAACACATTGTTCTGGGTTTCCAGACCATTCGGAAGCATTTCCTCAAATTCTCCCTGTGCTTGAATACGTGCTTCATCCATCGTAATATCTGATGACTTCATCAAATCATTTGTATAATCATTTATACTATTTTCCAAAAAAAATATCGAACTCATCCTTTAACATTTTTCTAAGTTGTACTTTCATATTGCCCTCCATATTTGTCCCTTAATCAAACAATTCTTTTACTATTATGTCTGCACATTCCGAAGAAGTATATATACTGGTATCTACTTTCACACTATACTTTATATTTCTCGCCATTAGTTCAAGCTGTTCCTCTGACTGCGTTTCATATCTGTCATCACGCATGTAATTACGTTTTTTACAAACATCTATCGGACAATACACCTCGACTATATCAAGGGGATTATCTTTTAATATTTCCAATAACCGCATGTAATGAGGTTTTATTTCTTCTCGTTCCACTAAAATTCCGTCAATTAAAACATTCTTTCCCATGTCGGAATATAACTTAGCCGTGTGATACATCATAATGATTACATCGCTCAAATATTTCCAGTAATTTTGCTGCAAATATTTTTCTCCCACCATCTGTTCGAACAAATCGTTAGCAACCACATAAAAAAATATATCCTCTTGTTCCTGTAACGCTTCTACAATTGACGTTTTTCCGGAACTAGTTACACCATTCAAAAAAATTATTCTGCCCTTTTGCATTCTTAATCACCTCATATAAAGTCTACCATTATATTTTTACAGTGTCATTCTCAAATTATATTCAAAACAAAAACGAGAGAAACTGAATTACACAGCTTCTCTCGCACACTTTACTGATTTCTTATCTTTCCTAAAATTCGATAAATACTCTTGTCAGAAAGATAATACATTTTTGCCAATTCTGAGACAGTGTTCCCTGATTGAAACATTTCATATATTTCCATATCCCTCTCGAATAATTCCTTTTTGTATTCACTGTCTGTTCTTTTCTTATCAAAAATCTTAGGAATATATAGATTTACACCTTGTACATACCTTTGAATCTCATCAATTAATTCTTTAGGTAAAATTTCATTTGCATTAATATAACTCATGTTTTCTCCTTTCATCGTTACACATCGATTTAAGAAGAAAATTATTATGCAAATATAACTTTACATATATTTATCAATGACTGATTAAAGACAAAGTCCTCTCATATATATAATCATTTACTTGTACTCCTTTCGTAAGAATGACTCAAGCATAAGACTTCCTTTTTATTCCGGCAACAAACTGGCAACAGTTTTTTGCAACCAATTTGCAACCACACTTCCCAAAAACTCTATGTTTTCGGGCATTGTAGGCGTTTTTCTCCTACTCTAGTTCAATCGTCCCCGGCGGCTTGCTGGTGAGATCGTACATCACCCGGTTCACGCCCTTCACTTCGTTGATGACGCGCGTCATCACTCTGGAAAGCACGGAGAAGGGAATTTCCGCCGCCTCCGCGGTCATGAAATCGGAGGTGATCACCGCGCGAAGCGCTACCGCGTAGTCATAGGTTCTCTCGTCCCCCATGACGCCCACGGAACGCATGTTGGTCAGGGCTGCGAAATACTGGCCCAGCCCCTTATCGCAGCCGGCTTTCGCCAGCTCTTCCCGGTAGATGGCATCCGCGTCCTGGACGATGCGCACCTTGTCCGCCGTGACCTCGCCGACGATCCGGACGCCCAGGCCCGGGCCCGGGAACGGCTGACGGTAGACGAGATATTCCGGAATGCCCAGTTCAAGCCCTGCGCGGCGAACCTCGTCCTTAAACAGGAGCCGGAGGGGTTCGATGATCTCCTTGAAATCCACGCAGTCCGGAAGTCCCCCCACATTATGATGGGACTTGATTACAGCTGATTTGCCGAGACCGCTCTCGATCACGTCCGGATAAATCGTGCCCTGCACCAGGTAGTCCACCGCCCCGATCTTCTTCGCCTCTTCCTCGAAAACGCGGATAAATTCCTCCCCGATGATCTTTCTCTTCTGTTCCGGTTCGGTCACGCCGGCCAGCTTCGCGTAGAAACGTTCCTGCGCGTTGACGCGGATGAAGTTCAGGTCATACTGCCCGTTGGGCCCGAAGACCTCCTCCACCTCGTCCCCTTCGTTTTTTCTCAAAAGGCCGTGATCTACGAACACGCAGGTCAGCTGGCGCCCCACGGCTTTGGATAAAAGCACCGCTGCCACGGAAGAATCCACGCCGCCGGAAAGGGCGCAGAGCACCTTGCCGGTTCCCACCTTTTCGCGCAGCTGGCGGATCGTCGTTTCCACGAAGGAGTCCATTTTCCAGTCCCCGGCACAGCCGCAGACGCCGTACACGAAATTGGAAAGCATCTGTTTGCCTTCCTGCGTGTGCATGACTTCCGGATGGAACTGCACCGCATACAGCTTCCTTTCGGCGTTCTCCATGGCGGCCACGGGACAAACCGGCGTATGGGCCGTAACCCGGAAATCCGCCGGCGCCTTTTCGATGTAGTCCGTATGGCTCATCCAGCAGATCGTCTTTTCCGATACATTTTCAAACAGGGCGCAGGTCCGGTCGGTTTCCACCTCCGTTTTGCCGTATTCGCTGACGGGAGCGGTCTTCACGCTGCCGCCCAGCAGATAGGCCATCAGCTGGGAGCCGTAGCAGATTCCCAGAATCGGGATCCCCAGATCGAAAATTTCCTTCGGGCATCTGGGGGAATCTTCTCCGTACACGCTGTTGGGTCCTCCCGTAAAGATAATCCCCTTCGGGTTCATCTCCCTGATCCGGTCAAGGCTCAGGGTACAGGGATGGACTTCGCAGTATACATTGCATTCTCTGACTCTTCTGGCGATCAGCTGATTGTACTGGCCGCCGAAGTCGAGGACGATCACAAGTTCTCTGTCCATTGAGTTCCTCCTGGAGTAAAATCCAAAAACGCCGGCGTTTCCGGATGGATTCCTGATGCCGGCGTCTTATGACATGGTTTTCGGTCACAGCCCTGCCGCAAATCCGCCGCTGCAAGGGCAGTCGCTTCCTGAAGCGCCGCTTCCGCCCCGCGCAGCCGGACTTCACTGACTGCAACAGTATTATAAGTTGAGACGCCTGCCCTGTCAAAACTTTTTTGCTCATATTTGAAAACAAAAATATCAGTTCAGCCATGTGCCATTCATCATTTGACGGATTCCACTGAATTGGCTGCGCAAATGGCTGCTGGCCGTCAAATGATTCCTGTCGGGCGTCCGCCCAATAGGTGCATGTGCCTGCATGGCTGAACTGATACGACAAAAAGGCGATTTCGCAGGTTTCCCCGCATTTTGCGGCGTATTCTGGCATATTCTGCCCCGCGCCTCACGTGTTCTGCCCGAAGGTTTCCCACTTGTGTCCCTTATAGCGTATGATATAGCATACGGACCGAAACGCCCAGTCGATGATCATCGCCGCCCAGATCGCCAGCAGCCCGAACCCGAATACGTACGTGAATACGTAGGCTGCCACCACGCGGAACAGCCACATGGAGGCGATGGAAATCGCCATGGGCCAGACCACGTCTCCGGCCGCGCGGAGTGTGTTGGGAATGGAGAAGGAAGGCACCCAGATGAAAATCGCCATCACCGCGTGAAAGCGTATGACCTCCACTGCCATCTGCGCTGCTTCCGGCCCCAGGCTGTAAAAATTGACGATATAGGGAACCGTAAAAATAAGCACCGCGGAAATCGCCAAAATCCCGATCAGCGCGATCCTGCACAGCTTCTTCGTATAATAGCGCGCCTGATCGTACCGGCCCGCTCCCACGCAAACGCTGACGACGGATACGATGGCCAGGTTGATGGCGATCCCGGGAAGAATATCCCAGTTGGCCAGCGTATTGGCCACGGCGTTGGCCGCGATCGCCGCCGTTCCCATGGTGGAAACCGCGCTGATCACCAGGATCTTTCCCAGCTGGAACATGCTGTTCTCCATCCCGTTGGGAACCGCGATATAGAGGATCTTGCCGATGAGCTTCCGGTCGAATTTGAGCCTGACCTGTCCGCACAGGTTGATCACCTTGCTGCGGTTGAACATCAAAGACAGGATGACCAGCGCCGCCACATAGCGGGAAACCGTGGTGGGAATGGCCACCCCGGCCACGCCCATATGCAGTCCGAAAATGCAGACCGCATTCCCGATGACGTTGATCGCGTTCATCAGCAGCGATACCCACATGGTCACCTTCGCGTTGTTCATAGCCCGGAACAGGGCCGCGCAGGAGTTGTATACCGCCAGCGCCACAAAGGAGATGGCCGTGATGATCAGGTAGGTCTTACACGCCTGCATGACGTCCGGCTCGATCTGCCCGAACATCAGATGCAGCAGCTGGTCGTGGGCGAGCAGGAAGAGCGCCGTAATCCCAAAAGCCAGCAGGGTGGAGAAGAGCAAAATCTGCCAGGCCGCCCGACATGCGTCCTCCTGCTTTTTCTTCCCCAGGAAGTGCCCTGCCACCACCGCTCCGCCGGTGGCCAGAGCCGAAAAAATATTGATGAGCAGGATATTGACCGTATCCACCAGCGAAACGCCGGAAACCGCGGCCTCACCCGCCACGGAAACCATAATCGTGTCCGCCATGCCTACCGCGATCGCCAATACCTGCTCAATCACCAACGGAATAATCAGTTTTCTCAAGTCCCTGTTCGAATACAGCATGATCTCCTCTCCCGTATCTCATCTCTTTACCCGAATTTTACATACAGTTTCTTTCATCTTAAACCGTTTTCTGCGCGATGTAAACATCGATTCAGAGATGATGGAGATATTTTTCTCTCGTGGCGAGCCCTCCCCGGATATGGCGTTCGGACTTGTTCACGTCCAGCACCTTCCTGGCCTCCCGCGCCAGGCCCGGATTGATCTGCTCCAGGCGCTCCGTAATGTCCTTATGTACCGTGGATTTTGAAATCCCGAATTGCTTCGCTGCCTGCCTCACCGTCGCGCTATGCTCAATGATGTAGCCGGCAACCGCCATCGCCCGCTCCTCAATATAATCCTTCACAGGGAATCCCCCGTCATACATTTTTTACATTGTATGACGGGATTCTGCGGCTTATTACTGCCCGATTATTGCCCGCAGCATGACGGCATGAGCCCGGCCCCGGCCGGACGGTATATCCGGATATCCTGTCAGTACCAGCGCGTCATGGGGAGGCCGTTGTCGATCCCCTTCGTCATCAGGATCTGGTGCAGATCGATGATGCCGTTATGGAAGGTGGCCGCGCAGGCCGCCAGGTAAAGATCCCACATCCGCACGAAGGTCTCGTCGAACATCCTGCGCACCTCGTCCAGATGTTTCCCATAATTCTTCCGCCAGCACCGCAGCGTGCGGCTGTAGTGAAGCCTCAGGTTTTCCACGTCCAGCACGTGAAAATCGTCCTCCGCGCAGCAGGAGATGATCTCCCGCAGGCTCGGCACCACTCCGCCGGGAAAAATATACTTCTTGATCCAGGCATCCCCGGGATGTTCTTTCAAGGCGCTGATGAAATGCAGGAGGAAAACCCCTCCCGGATTGAGCGCGGACGAAACGCAGTCCATGAACTCCTGATAGTTGCCGCGGCCTGCGTGCTCGACCATCCCCACGCTCACCACCCGGTCAAACTTCTCCTGGCAGGACGGCAGGTCCCGGTAGTCCATCCTCCTTACGGTCAGCAAATCCTCCAGCCCTTCCTGCCGGATCCTCTCCCCAAAAGCGCTCTCCTGTTCCGAACTGAGCGTGATTCCCGTGCCGCGCACCCCGTACTTCCTGGCCGCTTCGATCAGGAGAAATCCCCATCCGCACCCGATGTCCAGAAGGGACATTCCCTGCGACAGATGCAGCTTCTTTAAAATGTAGTCCACCTTGTTCACCTGCGCCTGGTACAGGGTATCGTCCTCGTGCAGGAAATAGCCGCAGGAATAGCTCATGGTCCCGTCCAGCCAGAGACGATAGAAATCGTTGCCGATATCGTAATGGCTGCGCACTTCCTTCTCCTGATTTTTCTTCGACACGGAAGGAAAGAGCAGCTTTTTCAGCGCTTTTTGGTCCGTCGAGAACTTCCCCATCTGGCCGAGGAAATGATCCAGCGCCTCGCAGAGATCGCCCTCGACCTCCAGATCTCCCCTCATATAGGCTTCTCCCAGCGCCAGGGAAGTGCTCCTCATCAGCTCCCCCAGCGGGACCGGCCTGTGAAACACAACCGTAAAGGACGGTTCCCCGTCTCCGATGGGGTACTCTTTGCCGTCCATCTTCACCAGAAACGGATGCGCGTCGAACTTCTTCAAAAACGGAATCAGGACATTCTGTTCCAACATTTCCATCCACCCCTTTCGGTACAGATTTTAGTCCCTTTTCCCATGAAGTTCAACGAATCCACGTCTGCCTTCTTCGACAGCGGACGACAGTTCAGCGAGCCGTCCGCCCCTCCGCTTCAAAACAGAAGGCCAGGTAAACCAGCATACGGCCGCGCAGCCCGCACGCCGTCCCCCGATTCAAAACCGCCCTGGCCTCTCCCCGGGGCACCACCAGATCCTCCATCCGCAGCCCCAGATAATGGCTCAGGGCGTAAAAGTTATCCAGGCTCGGGAGAGCCTTTCCCTGAAACCACCCATAGATCGACTGCGTTGCCGCCAGCCCCAGAAACTCCCGAATCTCCTGAATCGTCACCTGTCGCTTCTCGCACTCCCGCTTCAGCCGCAGGCCGGTCTTCTGCATGTCGATCACCGGATAAATCAGCATCCATCCACTTCCCTTCCGCAGATCTCCAAAGGATTCTCCCGATCCTCCCGTCCCGTTCTCCACTTCTATCATACCGAAAACAGAGTCCAATAATCCGTACCTTCCCTTTTCTTTTCGCCCGCCGCACAGCCATGCGGTTGTCCCCGCGCATCCGGACGGCGCCGACCGTCCCTCATGGATTTGGGCCGCGGGCGGCTGTCCGCGCCGCGGCCTTTCAACAGTTCAATCAAAATGAGCCAAACTATACTGGAGAGAAAAATCTCTCAAAATTCCGGATTCGGGGCTTTCGTGCGGAGGGCAAAAGCGCTCACACCGTCACATAGGTGGTGGCGTTGGAAATCCGGATCCCGGTTTCCAGCTCCACCAGAAATTCCTCCCGCTCTTCCTCCATCTCGTCAGCCCTGCGCAAAATCTCCAGCGGATCGCAGAGGCGCAGCCTTTCCCCGGCCGATTCCTGCGCCATCGCGATGGAGATTCCGGACCGTCCGGCAATCTCCGCCCGGCCGGATTTTCCCTTCCTTCCCTTGAAATCATCGCCGTTCTTCCGGGCGGAAGCGTTCTTCTGCCGCCGGGCCCTGTCGGCCTCCTCATACTGATCCCGCATCTGCCGGATCAGCTTCCCTTCAAAATCCGCCATATCGCCGCAGGGGCCGTTGCCCCGCAGCCGGTTGCGCAGGGCCACCGCGGCGGCCACCGTCATCCGTCCCCGGCTGGTATCCAGCCAGACGGACGCGTTGGACGCCAGAACGGCTTCCGTCAGCCTGTCGTATCTGGCGGACAGATCCCGGATCCTCTGCAGCGTCCCCTCCGCCCCGGCCGCAAAGTCCGCCGGGGCCATCCTCTGCCCCCACGTGACGGCCGAACCGGATCCGATCAGATCCACAAACTTCGCCTGCCTCGTATACTTCGCGATCCTCTTGATCAGCAGGTCCCGCTCCTCCAGCGCCTGCACCACCGTCATCCTGCATTCCATATGTTCCGCCTCCCTGTCGTCACATACACTATAATGCAAAAAACCGGCTCTGTCATTCAGGTACAAACTGATTGACAAAACCGGTTTTTTATGCTAGAAGAAAGAATCCCGCTTGCGGGATTCTCCGCCTGCGGCGGGTCGCGCAAGCGACATCTTCCTTCCCGCCGCAGTGCGATCCACCGGAGGTTTTTATACGATAGGAAAGTTCCTTTCCTATCGTATAAAAGCGGCTGCGCCCCGGCCTCCCGTCGATCGACATTCCGGGAAACCGGGCCTCGCAGCCGCTTTCAATTTTCTTCGCGCAGTCCTGTTTCAGCGGATCTGCCAGAAATTCTTCCTCACCTTCTGGCGCTCCATCACGGGCTCCGCGTTGGTGTACTGCAGCACCATGGCCGACGTCTTCGGCATGGTCACGTTGATTCTGCCGGCGGTCACCTCATACGTCACCGGCTCCGTGGAAAATCCCTTTTCGCTGGTGAACATCAGCCGGGTCATCTCCGTCTCCCTCGGGATTCCCAGCTCCCACACCGTCATTTCCTTCGTGATTTCGTGGTCGTTGTTGTTGACCAGGATCACGGAATGATGGGTCTGGTTGAATCGCCCGTATACGATAAAATTGTAATCGGAATGCAGCCACTTCGTAGAACCCCGCTTAAATTCCGGGTTCCTGCGGTGCATCCGGATGATCTCGCGATGAAACTCGATGAGTTTATGATCCTCCCGGCCCCAGGGATACGTCCTCCGGTTATCCGGATCCGTAAATCCGCAGAGCCCCGCTTCATCCCCGTAATAGACCGTGGGAGCTCCGGGCCAGGTCATCTGGATCACCACCGCCTCCATCAGGACTGCCTTGTTCACGTCCTGATTGGCGGCCTCCGGCCCGAGGTTGTTGATGCGGCCCACCTTGTGGTTGGTCCGGGTCAGGAACCGGGAATGATCGTGGTTCGAAAGCTCGTTCATGGAAGTCATCCAGGAGGGCATGGACATGTTCGCCCCGTGATACGCCATGGCGTTGAAAAAGTTATCCGCATTTCCCAGAAGATCCATCCGGCAGTCGTCGCTGTGCTTCTCCATCCCGGTCAAAAACCAGGTGACCGGTTCCATAAACGCGTCGTAGTTCATGATGGTGTCCCACTGGTCCCCCTGCAGCCAGCTGGACGGATCCCCGTAGTGCTCCGCCAGGATGATGGCGTTGGGATTGGCCTCCTTCACAGCTTCCCGGAATTTCGCCCAGAATTTGTGGTTGTACTCCGCGGAATGCCCCAGGTCCGCGGCCACATCCAGCCGCCAGCCGTCCGCGCAAAACGGGGCGGAAACCCACTTTCTTCCGATATAGAGAATATAATCTTCCAGCTCCCGGGATCCCTCGTAGTTGAGCACCGGCAGCGTGTCGTGCCCCCACCAGCCGTCGTAGGTGGGGTTGTAGGGAAAACGGTTCTCGTCGTGGAATTTGAAGTAGTTGTGATACGGGCTGTCACCGGAGACATAGGCCCCCTTCTCGTAGCCGGGCGCGTTCTCGTAGATCCGTTCCCGGTCCAGCCACTTGTTGAAGGATCCGCAGTGATTGAACACGCCGTCCAGAATCACCCGCATCCCCCGGCGGTGGGCCTCCTGAATCACCCGGATCAGCATTTTGTCGCTGGCCTCCAGGTTCTCCGGATCCGTCACCCTGCAAATATAGCGCCCGGCATGCGTATTCTCGGTCTCCCAGTCCTCCAGCAGCCTCCCGTCGTCCTTCACGATCTTCCCGTAGTGCGGGTCTACATGATCGTAATCCTGAATATCATACTTATGGTTGGACGGGGAAACGAAAATGGGATTGAAGTAGAGCACTTCGACGCCCAGCTCCTCCAGGTAGTCCATTTTGTCCAGCACGCCCTGCAGGTCTCCGCCGTAAAAATCCCGGACGTCCATGGGGGCCGGATACTGATACCAGTCCTCGATATGGCGGCTCTTATCCCCGATATACTGATATTCATTGGTCAAAACGTCGTTGGACGGGTCCCCGTTGCAAAAACGGTCCACATAAATCTGATACATGACCGCGCCCTTCGCCCAGTCCGGCGTATCGAACCCCGGAATGATCACGAAATTGTAGTGCTCGTCGGGCCGCTTCACCACGCCCCGGAAATCATAATAGCAGGTGATGGCTCCCACCTGTACTTCAAAATAATAGGAAATTTTTTCGTTATCCAGCTGCAGCCTGACTTCGTAGTAGTCGAACTGTTCATCCGAAACGACCTTGAACATCAAATGTCTCTGGCCTTTGCACACTAAAAAAACCCGGTCGATGTTGCTCCGTTTGGAACGGAACCTGATCTTGATCCTGCTGTAGGGAGCAGGCTCGGCCGGCGTCACAAAATTTTCGGTTGTATCCGTGTAAAGCGCCCTCTTGCTGAAAACGGGACGCATTTCGTTCAAGTACAGCTGGTCTTTGAATAACCTTTCAAGATCCATAGTACACACCCCTTATTCATATTATTGTATAATACATCCGTTTCATTCGCAAGCATTTCGTGGGCAAAAAAAGACAGCGGGGGAAACCGCTGTCCTTTTTTAGAGAAGGTATTTCTTCTTATGGGGTATAGCAAAAAACTTAAAAATGTATTGGGGGGGGGTTACGAGTATTATAA
>OEQQ01000225.1_pt1 | contig 12531 bp, 8 predicted proteins | sample 1539741 | NCBI WGS metagenome assembly OEQQ01 (sample SAMEA3891876, study PRJEB23780) | metagenome | biome: terrestrial biome; feature: animal house; material: Caecal content | place: Italy | collected 2015-05-05
ATTGTATTCCTGGAAAACAAAGCCTAAATGTCTGCGGCGAAATTCTGCGGTGGCTTCGTCTGGTATATCCACTATATTCTGCCCGCTTATCCGTATTGTCCCATTTGTGGGCTTGTCTATTGTGGCTATTAAATTGAGCAATGTTGTTTTCCCACAACCGGAAGCACCCATAATTCCAACAAAGCTACCGTGTGGTATCTGAAAGCTTACATCATTTACAGCTAATACTGAATTATTTTCCGTTTCATAGAGTTTTGAAACATTTTCAACTTCCAAAACATTTTCGGGGGTTGTATCACTTTCTTTTGATTCCCATTTATCGTGTCCTAACCAATTTGTAATCACATCCATAAGTACCTCATCTGCTTTTTCTTTCAATTTTTCTTCTGCAATGCACTCACCCGCAAATAGCTCATTCAAAGTAACGTCTAAAAGAGTGCATAAAGGCATAAACAAAGATAAATCCGGCATAAAAATGAACACCTGCCAGCGGTAGAGTTGGATAAAATGGGGATTTTAACTCTACTGACAGTATAATTCTGAACGGACTTTAACAAAATATAAGGAAATATAAACATTCAGATTATATCATTCCTGAATTTGGGCAAAAAAAGCGGCGTTCTGTTCTCCCCGCAGGGAAAAGAACGCCGCTCGTGCGGTGTCATATTGCGTATGAATCCCGTTTTCAGGCCGAACGGCCCCTTATTTCACCACCCTGACCCGGAATACCCCGTCGATGGTCCTCAGCTGGTTTAAGATGCTCTCGTTGGCCGTATTTTCCAGATCCATCATCGTGTAGGCCACGTCCCCTCTGGATTTGTTGGTCATGTTCACGATGTTCAGATTGTTCCAGCCCATGACCGAGGTGAATTTCGCGATCATATTGGCGATGTTCTTATGGAAGATCACCACGCGGCTGGCGGTGCTGCAGATCCCCATGTCGCAGTCCGGGAAGTTGACGCTGTGGGAAATGTTGCCGTTTTCCAGATATTCTTTGAGCTCCTTCACCGCCATCACCGCGCAGTTCTCCTCGGATTCCTCCGTGGAAGCGCCCAGGTGCGGGATGACGATGCACCCCGGCTTGCCCGCGGTGACGGGGTTGGGGAAATCGGTCACATATCTTCTGATCTTTCCGGATTCGATCCCGTCCAGCACGGCCTGTTCATCCACCAGCAGATCCCTGGCGAAATTCAGGAGGATCACCCTGTCCTTCATCCGGGAAATGGCTTCGGAACCGATCATCCCTTTCGTGGCGTCCATCAGCGGGACGTGGATGGTGATGAAATCGCAGTGTTCGTAGATTTCATCGGCGTCGAGCACGTGCTTGACGTCCCGGCTTAAGTTCCAGGCCGCGTCCACGGACACATAGGGGTCGTAGCCCCACACCTCCATTCCCAGGTGCCTGGCCACGTTGGCCACCTTCACGCCGATGGCCCCCAGGCCGATGATCCCCAGGCGCTTCCCCATCACTTCCGTCCCGCCGAATTTTTTCTTCTCCTTTTCCGCGGTTTTGGAAATGTCCGGATCCTTCGCGTTTTCCTCCACCCAGTTGATCCCGTCCACCACGTCGCGGCTGGCCAGCAGCATGCCGGCGATCACCAGCTCCTTGACGCCGTTGGCGTTGGCTCCCGGGGTGTTGAAGACCACGATCCCCTTCTGCGCGCACTGATCCAGGGGGATGTTGTTCACCCCGGCGCCCGCCCTGGCGATGGCCAGCAGGTTCTCCGGCAGATCCAGGCCGTGCATGGAAGCGCTTCTGACCAGGACGCCGTCCGCTTCCGTCAGCTCCTCCGTCTTTTCATAGTCTTTGGTAAAATAATCCAGTCCCGTCCGGGAAATGGGATTTAAACACAGATAACGAAACATCGCCCTCACCCCTCACAGATTGTTCTTCTCGAAAGTTTCCATAAACTCCACCAGCTTTTCCACGCCTTCCATGGGCATGGCGTTGTAGATGCTGGCCCGCATGCCGCCCACGCTCCTGTGGCCCTTGAGGTTCTCCAGGCCCGCCGCTTTGGCTTCCGCCACGAATTTCGCGTCCAGATCCGCGCTTCCTGTAACGAAAGGCACGTTCATCAGCGACCGGTCCTCTTTTCTCACCGTGCCGGAGAACATCCTGCTCCGGTCCAGGTAATCGTACAGAAGGCCCGCCTTCCTTTCGTTGTATTCCTTCATGGCCGAAAGGCCGCCCTTCTTCTGAACCCAGCGGAACACCTTCCCGCAGATGTAGATGCCGTAAGCGGGCGGCGTGTTGTAGAGGGATTTCGCCTCGACGTGAGTGCTGTAGCGCAGCATGGTGGGCGTGCCCGGCCATACGTCTTCGGAAATCAGATCCTCCCGGGCGATGACGATCACCACGCCCGCCGGGCCGATATTCTTCTGGGCCCCCGCGAAGAGCAGGCCGTAACGGCTCACGTCCACCGGCTCCGACAGGATGCAGGAGGAAACGTCCGAAACCAGAGGTTTTCCCTTCGTATTCGGCAGGGTTTTGAATTTCGTCCCGTAGATGGTGTTGTTTTCGCAGATGTAAACATAGTCCGCGTCTTCGTCCACTGGGAGATCCGAACAGTCCGGAATATAGGAAAAGGTCCGATCTTCTGACGAAGCGATGGCCTTCGCGCTGCCGTACAGAGCCGCTTCCTTCCACGCCTTCTTCGCCCACTGGCCGGTGACGATATAGTCCGCCACCCGGTTTTTCATCAGGTTCATGGGCACCATGGCGAACTGCTGGCTGGCCCCGCCCTGCAAAAAGAGCACCCGGTAGTTGTCCGGGATGTTCATCAGGGCGCGCAGATCGGCTTCGGCATCCCCGATGATGGTTTCGAAGGCTTTGGAACGATGGCTCATTTCCATCACGGACATGCCGCAGCCCCTGTAATCCATCATCTCCTCCGCCGCCTCCCGCAGCACTTCCTCCGGGAGCACCGCCGGCCCCGCCGAAAAATTATATACTCTGGACATCTTCTCTCCTCCCAACTCGCGATTGTATAAAATGCAGGTACTGCCTTTCGGACTATTGTACCTGCATTCGTTACTTTAGTCAACTACTACGTTAAAATATCGGTTTCAGCCTCCGGAATTTTTCAGATCGTCTCCGTCGAACACTTCGTCCAGCGCGGCTCCCGCAGGCACCATGGGAAAGACCTTATCGTCCTTTGGGATGATGCAGTCGATGAGCGTCGGACGGCCCGAGGCGATGGCCTTTTCGATGGCCGGGGCGACTTCTTCCTTTTTCGTCACCCGGATGGCCAGGCAGCCCAGCCCTTCCGCGACCCTGCAGAAGTCCACGCTGTCCTCCAGCACGGTCTGGGAGTAGCGCTTCCCGTAAAACAGGGTCTGCCACTGCCGCACCATGCCCAGCACGTGATTGTTGATCACGATCTCGATGATGGGGATCCCGTACCGGCTGGCGGTAGCCAGTTCGTTCATGTTCATCCGGAAACACCCGTCTCCGGCGATGTTGACGCAGATTTTTTCGGGCCGGCCCATTTTGGCCCCGATGCAGGCGCCCAGGCCGTATCCCATGGTCCCCAGCCCGCCGGAGGAAAGGAAGGTGCGGGGTTTTGTATAATGGTAATACTGGGCGGCCCACATCTGATGCTGCCCCACGTCTGTGGTGACGATGGCTTCCCCTTTCGTGATCCGGTCCAGCTCCTCCATGATATAAGGGCAGCTCAGTTCCGACGGGTCATATTTGAGCGGATATTTTTCCTTCAGCTGTTTCACACAGGCTGTCCACGCCGGATGGCTCTGCCGGGACACCCGGGCGTTGAGCTCCTGAAGGACTTCCTTCAGATCCCCCACCACGGAAACGTCCGCATGGATATTTTTGTTGATCTCCGCCGCGTCGATATCGATGTGCAGCACCTTCGCGCCGGCCGCGAACTTCGCCGCATTTCCCACCACCCGGTCGGAAAACCGCGCGCCCAGGGCGATGAGCAGGTCGCACTGGCTCACCCCGAGGTTGGACGCCTTCGTTCCGTGCATGCCGATCATGCCGGTGTAGAGCGGGTCGTAGCCGTCGAAGACGCCCTTCCCCATGAGCGTATCGCACACCGGGGCGTCGATCTTTTCGGCGAAGGCCCGCACTTCCTCCGCGGCCTCCGAAAGGATCGCGCCGCCTCCCACGTATAAAAACGGCTTTTTCGCCCCCTCGATCAGCGCCAGGGCGCTGTCGATGTCGTCTTTCGTATACCGGCTGCGCCGCCTGACGGGCGCCGGAGCCATGGGCGAAAATTCGCAGGTATCGGCCGTCACGTCCTTCGTCACATCCACCAGCACCGGGCCCGGACGCCCGGATTTCGCGATTTCGAACGCCCTGCGGATGGTGGACGCCAGGATGTTCACATCCTTCACGATGTATCCGTGCTTGGTGATGGGCATGGTCACGCCGGCGATATCCACCTCCTGGAACGTGTCTTTCCCCAGAAGCGGAAGGTTCACGTTGGCCGTGATGGCCACCATGGGCACGCTGTCCATATAGGCCGTGGCGATGCCCGTGACCAGGTTGGTGGCGCCGGGGCCGCTGGTGGCCATACAGACCCCCACCTTTCCCGTGGCCCGGGCATAGCCGTCCGCCGCGTGCGCTGCCCCCTGCTCGTGTGAAGTCAAAACATGAAAGATCTCATCCCTGTGCCGGTAAAGGGCGTCGTAGACGTTTAAAATCGTGCCCCCGGGATAGCCGAAGACGGTATCCACGCCCTGTTCCTTCAGGCATTCGATGATGATTTCCGCACCTGTCAATACCATATGTATCTACCCCCAAAATCGTGCTTTTATTTCCGGATCTCCAGGATCGCGCCGCGGTTGCCGCTGGTGACCATCTCCCGGTAGCGGGCCAGATAGCCCGTGGTGACCTGAGGCTCCCTGGGCTGCCATTTCGCCCTTCTGGCCTCCATCTCCTCTTCGGAAATCTTCACTTCCAGCTTATGCTCCGGAATGTCGATGCTGATGATATCCCCTTCCTCCACCAGGGCGATGGGGCCGCCCACGGCCGCTTCCGGGGAAACGTGTCCGATGGAAGCCCCCCTGGAGGCGCCGGAAAACCGGCCGTCCGTGATCAGGGCCACGCTGGATCCCAGCCCCATGCCAGCGATGGCGGAGGTGGGATTGAGCATCTCCCGCATGCCGGGGCCGCCTTTGGGCCCTTCATACCGGATCACCACCACGTCGCCCTTCACGATCTTTCCGCCCTTGATGGCGGCGATGGCGTCTTCCTCGCAGTCGAATACCCGCGCCGGCCCTTCGTGCACCATCATCTCGGGCACAACGGCGCTGCGCTTCACCACCGCCGTATCGGGGGCCAGGTTGCCCTTGAGCACCGCGATGCCGCCGGTCTGGGAATAGGGATTCTCCACAGGGCGGATCACTTCCGGATTCCGGTTGACGCAGCCTGCGATATTTTCCCCTACCGTCTTCCCCGTAACGGTCATCAGGTCCGTGCGCAAAAGCCCCTTCTTATTCAGCTCGTTCATCACCGCGTAAACGCCGCCGGCTTCGTTCAAATCCTCGATGTATGTGGGGCCCGCCGGCGCCAGATGGCACAGGTTGGGCGTCTTTTCGGACAGCTCGTTGGCGATCTCCATATTCAGCTCCACGCCGGCTTCATGGGCGATGGCGGGCAGATGGAGCATGGAGTTGGTGGAGCAGCCCAGGGCCATATCCATGGTCAGGGCGTTCAGGAAGGCGCCTTCGGTCATGATATCCCGGGGGCGGATGTTCTTTCTCACCAGTTCCATCACCTGCATGCCCGCATGCTTTGCCAGGCGGATCCGTTCGGAATACACCGCGGGGATCGTCCCGTTCCCCTTTAAGCCCATTCCCAGCGCTTCGGTCAGGCAGTTCATGGAATTGGCCGTATACATGCCGGAACAGGAGCCGCAGGTAGGGCATACCTTCTCCTCATATTCCGCCAGCTCTTCCATGGACATGGTGCCGGCGGCCACGGAACCCACCGCCTCGAACATGGAGGACAGGCTTCTCTTCTGCCCGTGCACCCGTCCGGCCAGCATGGGGCCGCCGGAAACGAAAATGGTGGGGATGTTGATGCGGGCCGCCGCCATCAGAAGGCCGGGGACGTTCTTGTCGCAGTTGGGAATGCACACCAAGCCGTCGAACTGGTGGGCCAGGGCCATGCACTCCGTGCTGTCGCAGATCAGATCCCTGGTCACCAGGGAATATTTCATCCCCACATGCCCCATGGCGATTCCGTCGCAGACCGCGATGGCGGGGAACACCACGGGCGTCCCTCCCGCCATGGCGACTCCCATCTTCACGGCTTCCGTGATCTTGTCCAGGTTCATGTGCCCGGGAACGATTTCGTTATAAGAGCTGACGATGCCGATCAGCGGCCGGTTCCGCTCCTCCTCCGTCATGCCGAGAGCGTTCATCAGACTTCTGTGAGGCGCCTGCTGTACGCCTTTTGTCACGTTATCACTTCTCATTTCTTCTCCTCCATTTCGAAGCGCCTTCGCGCCTTTGCATTCTTCCTGAAAGGGTCAGTGCGAACTGCGGCGTCAGCAAATCCTCTCCGCCAGCAGATCTCCCATCTGCCTGCAGCCCACCTTCCGGCAGCCTTCCGACCAGATGTCCGCCGTCCGGTAACCGTCCTGCAGCACCTTTTTCACCGCCCGTTCCACAGCGTCCGCTTCCCGGTCCAGATCGAAGGAATACCGCAGCATCATGGCGGCGCTGAGCACCGTGGCGATGGGGTTCGCGATGTCCTGGCCCGCGATGTCCGGCGCGCTGCCGTGGCTGGGCTCATACAGCCCGAATTTCGTATCGTTTAAGCTGGCCGAGGGCAGCATCCCGATGGAACCCGTCACCATGCTGGCCTCGTCGGACAAAATGTCCCCGAACATGTTCTCCGTCAGGATCACGTCGAACTGGGCGGGATCCTTCACCAGCTGCATGGCGCAGTTGTCCACCAGCATATGGGACAGCTCCACGTCCGGATACTGCGCCGCCACTTCCTCCACCACGGATCTCCAGAGCCGGGAGGAATCCAGCACGTTGGCCTTGTCCACGCTGGTCACCTTCTTTTTCCGCTTGCGGGCGATCTCAAAGCCCTTCACCGCGATGCGGCGGATCTCGTTTTCATTGTAAACCAGGGTGTCCACCGCCCTGCGCACGCCGTCCTCCACCGTGGTCCTTCTCTCCCCGAAGTACAGCCCGCCGGTGAGTTCGCGCATGATCAGCAGATCGAAGCCCCTGCGGCTGATCTCCTCCTTTAAGGGGCAGGCCGCCGCCAGCTCCTCATACAGCAGGGCGGGCCTTAAGTTGGCGAACAGGTTCAGGGCCTTGCGGATCGCCAGAAGCCCCGCCTCCGGCCGCTTTTCGGGGGGAAGGCGGTACCAGGGGGAGGTGGCCGCGTCCCCGCCGATGGAACCCATCAGCACCGCGTCCGCCGCCTTCGCCTGCTCCACCGCCTCCTCCGTCAGGGGAACGCCGTGAACGTCGATGGACGCGCCTCCCATCAGGATATCCTTCCACTCGATGGTATGGCCGTATGTTTCCGCCACTTTATTCAAAACCTTTTTCGCTTCGGCCACGATCTCCGGGCCGATCCCGTCGCCGGGTATGCTGACTATATGAAGCTCCATCTTTCAACCACTCCTTTTCCCGCCCCGCAGGGCAACTGTTATTTTCCAGTTTAACGTACCGCTGTTTCTTTTTCAACCGAAACCCCAAAAAAGACCATATCCTTTCGGTATGGTCTTTATAACTTGAGAGAATGGAAATATTTGTTTATATTCTCTTCAGGCATGGGACAGGGCCGGAAAACGCAGGGGCCGGCCCGCAAACGGAGTCTCCCGGCTTCCGTAGAAAAACAGCGCGTCGTCGTCCCCCACAGCCTCCTCCCCGAATCCGCCCGCGTCCTGCGGGGTGAATCCCAGGACGATCCGGGAAATCCCGTTTCCGATCCCCTCCGCCGCATCCAGCGCACCGTGCAGCGGGCGCCGGCAGGATCCGAAGAGATCGTCGCAAAAGAGGGTATCCCCTTCCTGCCAGGCGACGCAGACCAGATCCAGGGATCCGGAATAGTAAACGCAGTCCTTCAGCACCCCAGCGCAGTAGAACATCAAAAGCCCTTCGTTTTCCCGCATGGAGAGAGCGGCGTAGGGATGGGGAAGGCGGTAGCGGTCCAGCACCAGCTTCCGGCATTCCGGCAGGTCCATGTCCAGCTTTTCGAAATCCCCCCGGCAGCTCCTCCCGGCCCCGGCGGGGCGGATCAGCCGCGTTTCCGTTTCCCGGCGAAACCCGAACCGGGGATAGAAGTCCAGCGCCTTATCGTTGGCGAACAGATAGATTCCGTCGCAGGAGCCCTTCCACTCCTCCACAATCCCTTCGATCAGGCGCGACGCCAGCCCCCGGTTCCGGTGCGCCGGGTCCGTCATCACGGTGCCGATCTGCACCAGACGCTTCCTCTCCCCGTCCAGCTCGAAATCCATCCGGTTCGCCGCCGCGCAGGACAGCACCCGGTTTCCCTCCGCCATCACATACGGGATGTAACGCTCCGACCAGAACCCTTCCCGATACCAGTTTTCAAAGGACAGGCCGAACACCCTTCCGGCCAGACCGTCAAAGCTTAAGCGCAGCTCTTCCCGGTCCCGGATCTGCCTGATCCGTTCATATTTCTGTTCCATCCATTCCTCCGTAATCCACCCGCATGGCGTCCATGTCCCAGCAGGTCATCCGACGGACGCTTCCGGACACGCGGACCGTTCTGCCTTCCCCTTCCGGATAATAGCGGGCGGTAAAAACCTGCCGTCCCCGGTCGAGGAAAATCTCCACCATGGAGGTATCCGCCAGAATCCGAACGCTGCGCAGGCCAGAGGTCAGCGCTCTGCGCGTTCCCCTTCCCCTGCCGATGCCCGAAAACCCGGCATTCTCCCCGTCCCGCTGAAAGGAGAGCTCCGTCTCCCTGCCATTATAGCGGAATGTGAGCCCTTCCGCAATGGAAACGGAGAGGAAATCGGCCCCTTCCTCCAGATCGATCTCCAGATCGAAGGCCTCCGGCGCCGCGAACTGCGTCCGGCCCGTCAGCTCCCTCCCGTCTTTCCGCAGGAGGTCGATTTCGCGCACCGGAAAGGACAGGAGCTCCCCGTCTTTTTCCGAAATCTGCCTGGGAACGGTGAGGGCGTGCTGCCATCCCCGCTGCGCCGTGGGGTTTTCATACTCGTCCCGGATGTCCGGCAGCCCGGCCCAGCCGATGAGGATCGTCCTCCCCGATTCGTCCCGGAACGTCTGGGGCGCATAGAAATCGAACCCCTTATCCCATTCCGTAAACCCTTCCAGGCGGCAGTCCCCGCGGAAATCCCCCTTCACCGAAAACCATCCGGCCGTATAGACGTTCTGGGATTCGTACTTTCCCCGGGCGAGCCCCTGAGGGGATACGGAAAGGAACCAGCCGCCTCCGGTTTCGAACAGATCCGGACATTCCCACATATAGCCGAAGGGCGTTTCCGTTTCCAGCTCCCGTTTCAAAGACCAGCGCTCCAGATCCTGGCTTTCGTACAGGAGCGCCGCGCCGGCCCCGCTCTTTTTCCTGCCGCCCAGCACCATATAGTAAACCTGATCCCGGCGGCAGATCTTCGGATCGCGGACGTGCAGGGTATAGGACTCCGGAAAATCCTTTTGGGTCAGAAGGGGGCGCGGGTTCTTTTCGAACCGGATCCCGTCCCGGCTGCGGGCCGCCGCCACCACGGCCTCCCGTCCGGAAAGGATGTAATCGTAATCCCCCCTGTGCTTCACGTTTCCGGTATAGAAGAGGGAAATCCCGTCTTCCTGCGCCCAGGCGCAGCCGGAATATACCCCGTCGCGGTCGAAGGGTTCGTCCGTCACCAGAGGCGTCCCGCAGTACCTCCAGTTCAGCAGGTCCGCGCTTTCGTAGTGCCCCCATACCTTCGTCCCCCCTTCGGGATCGAAGGGAGCGTACTGGAAAAATACATGATAGATTCCGTCCGCCTGGCACAGGCCGTTGGGATCGTTGAGCCAGCCCACGGGCGGCATCAGGTGAAACCGCAGCCGCCAGGGGTCCTCCTTTACCATGGGGAAGCGCGCCTCCTCTTCCCTTCGGATCGCTTCCGCCAGATCCATGCCCTTTTCGTTCATAAATACCTCCGCTTCCCCGGCGCCGCAAAGCCGCTCCGCCTCATTTTTCCAACACCAGAACCGTCTCCCCGGGCTCTACTGCCCCGCTCTTTTCCTGCCGGATTCCGGCATAGTCCCCGGAATTGGTCACCACCACGGGCGTGGTCACGTCATAGCCCGCTTCCATGATCTTCTCCCGGTCGAACTCCACCAGAAGATCGCCCCTCTTCACCGCGTCGCCGTCCTTTACGCGGGCCGTAAAATACTTTCCGTCCAGCTTCACGGTGTCCATGCCGATGTGGATCAAAACCTCAGCGCCGTCGCCGCTCTTTAGGGCCACCGCGTGTCCGGTGGGGAAAATGGTCTCCACCGTCCCGTCAAAGGGGGCGAAAACCCTTCCTTCCGACGGGATGATCGCCATGCCCTTCCCCAGAATTTCCCCGGCGAAGGTCTCGTCCTTCACCCGGGACAGGGGGATGGCCTCCCCCGCTACAGGGGCCGAAACCGCCGTTTCTCCCGACGTTTCTCCCGACGTCTCTTCCACAGGTTCCGCTTCCGGCGCAGGAGCGGGCGCCGCTTCCGCCTTCCCTTTTGCCCCGCCGGCTCCCTCTTCCCGGAACAAAAGCCAGGAGAGGGCGAACGCCACCGCGAAGGAAACGGCGATGACCAGCGTATACTGCAGCGTATAGTCCGTGGTGATCAGATACCCGAACAGCCCGGTCACGCCGTAGGCGGATGCGCCGATCCCGCACCAGCCCGCCACCAGCGCCCCGCAGGCGCCGCCCGCCATGCCAGCAACGAAGGGCTTCATGAAACGGATGTTCACGCCGAAGATGGCGGGTTCCGTGATCCCCAGGAACGAAGAGAGGGAGGCGGGAAGGGCCATGGATTTCATCTTTTTGTTCTTCGTGCGGATCGCCAGCGCCAGGGCCGCCGCGCCCTGCGCCACGTTGGCCGCGGTGGCGATGGGCATCCAGGTGTTCACCCCGGTGCCGGACAGAAGCCCCGCCTCCAGGGCGTTGTACATATGATGGACGCCGGCCACCACGGTGGGCGCATAGAGGGCGCCGCACAGCGCGGCCCCGATCCCGAAGGGAAGGGTGATAAGCCGCTGGACGCCGGCCAGAACGCCGTTTTCCAGCCAGGAAAAGACCGGGCCGAACACGGTCAGCGTCAGATATCCCGTCACCAGCACCGTCACCAGAGGGGTTACGAACAGGTCGATGATCTCCGGAACCAGCTTATGTAACCGCTTCTCCAGCGCGCTCATGAACCAGACCGCGATGACCACCGGGATCACATGCCCCTGATAGCCCACCAGATCGATCCGGTACAGGCCGAACCACACGTCCGCCGCAGGAACGCTCTCCGCCCCCGCCACGCTCCAGGCGTTGAGCAGGTCGGGGTGGATCATGATCATGCCGATGACCGCTCCCAGAAACTGGTTGCCTCCGAATACCTTCGCCGCGCTGACCGCGATCAGCACGGGCAGGAAGGTGAACGCCGCGTTGGAGAACAGGTGCAGGATCGTGTAGGTTCCCGATTCCGCCATGGCGGGATAGACCTTGCTCAGGCCCTCCAAAAGCCCCATCAGAAGGCCGCTGGCCACGATGGCCGGGATGATGGGAACGAACACGTCCCCCAGCGTCTTGATCGCCCGCTTCCAGATGCTGGTTTTGGCGCTGGCCGCCTGTTTCACCTCTTCCTTCGTGGCCGCCCCAATCCCGGCGATCTGAATGAATTCGTCGTAAACCTTGTTGACCGTGCCCGTTCCGAAAATGATCTGGAGCTGTCCCGACGCGAAGAACACGCCTTTCACTCCGTCGATGTTCTCCACCGCGTCCTTATCGCACCTGTCGTTGTCCGCGATGACCAGCCTGAGCCGGGTGGCGCAGTGCGCCGCGCTCACCAGATTTTCCCTGCCTCCGATGCAGTCGAAGACTTCCCGGGCCGCTTTCCGGTAATCCATAACTCCCTCCGTTCCGTCCCATGCGCTTAATGGGATCGTTCTCATTAAATATGACTGTTATTTTCGAAGATCTCATATATTTATCGACATTTATATATGAGATCGTTCTCATATTGTGCCTTTATTTTATTCCTCCTTTTCCCGCTTGTAAATCCGCTATTTTCACAAATTTTGTTTCTTCTTTTTGGCTAATTTTGCTTTTCCGTTCCTTCGGTTGACAAAGCGCCGCCGGAATGTTATGTTGTAGACGTGCTCAGAGCGACACAGGAGGAAAATCAGTTGAAACAGGCGCGCGCGTTATGGGCGGACCGGCATCAGGCCAGGGTCTTCCCATTTTTGCTTTTCTTTTTCTTAATTTTATCCACAGGCTGCACGCTCATCGATCTGGCATCCCTGCCGGCGGCGGACGGCCCCGCGGTCGCGGATGTTCCCGGGACGGCGGCAGAAACCGGATCCCCCGCTTTCCGGCC
>OEQQ01000226.1_pt1 | contig 12417 bp, 11 predicted proteins | sample 1539741 | NCBI WGS metagenome assembly OEQQ01 (sample SAMEA3891876, study PRJEB23780) | metagenome | biome: terrestrial biome; feature: animal house; material: Caecal content | place: Italy | collected 2015-05-05
CCGTTCCGTTTCGAAGCAAAGCCTCGTTTCGCCGGAGGTGATGCGGCGGCAAAGATCCGCCAGAAAGGCGATGTCCGCCGGGGAACCGTTCTCCGCCGCCATGGAAAAGGCTTCCCTGCCCTCCGCCACGATGATCCCCTGGCAGGCAGCGGGGAGAAAACGTTCGGCTTCCAGCGGGACAAAATCCAGCTCCGGAGCCGTTTCGGGGCCGATTCCCAGCCGGTCCAGCCCGGCCTTCGCCAGCAGGATCCCGTCGTATTCCCCGGCTTCCAGCTTCCGGATCCTGGTCTCCACGTTGCCCCGGATCAGGCGGCAGGAAACCCCTTCCCAGGCCAGCCGCGCCTGCAGGATCCGCCTCTGGCTCCCGGTGCCCAGCACGAATTCCTCCCCCCGTCCGGGCCGTTTCCCGCCTTTGGGCAAAATCAGCACGTCCCGCACGTCGCCCCGGGGGAGCGCCGCCAAAATCGTCAGCCCGGGGGCCAGGCGAACCGGCAGGTCTTTGGCGGAATGGACCGCCAGATCGATCCGTCCCTCCGTCAGCGCCCGCTCAAATTCCGAAACGAACAGCCCCTTGTCCCCGATCTCGGACAGGGGGCGATCCAGAATCCGGTCCCCTTTCGTCTGCAGGACCACCAGCTCCGTCTCCACATCTTTCTCTTCCCGCCGGATCGCCGCTTCCACCAGCCTGGCCTGGCAGAGGGCCAGGCGGCTTCCTCTCGTCCCGATTCTGATCTTCATCCCGTCCCTCCTGTCATCCGTCCCGTCGTCCTTCCTGCCGCATTCCGTGCAGCAGATCGCGCAGCTCCTGCAGCGTCACTTCTCCGCCCCGGCGCAGGCTGTAGAGAAACAGCTTTTCCATCGCCTGAGCCCGGTCGTTCTGCCGGTCGATCCCTTCCGCCACCTCCGGCCGCAGCTGGCCCAGAAGGTCGATGACCGCGCCGATCCCTTCCGGCAGGCAGCGCACCACCTGTTCCCTCAGAAAGGCCGACGCCGCGGGGCATTTTCCGTCCGTGGAAATCCCCACGGTCAGCGCCCCTTCCTTCACCAGGGCCGGAAAGAAAAACGTGCATTTTTCCCGGTCGTCCACCACGTTCACGGGAACGCCCCGCCTCCTGCACCAGTCCGAAATCCTCCCGTTTACCGCCCCGTCGTCCGTAGCAGCGACGACGAAGGCCGCGCCCTCCAGATCTTCCGGCTCGAAGCTCCTTTCCACCAGCGAAACGGGATATGTTCGCGCGATCTTACGAAACGCCCCGCAGAATTCGGGCGACACCGCCACCAGCCTGGGGCCGAAATCCCTCAGCTTCTCCGCCTTCCGGGCCGCCACGGCCCCTCCCCCGACGATGACGCCCTTTTTGCCTTCGATATCCATAAAAAAAGGAAAATATCCCATCCCATGTCCCCTCTTCGTCTTTTCCGTTATCCCAGCGCCCGCAGAAGGGCCTCGAAGGATCCGCTGTCCAGCTCGTCCCGCAGCCGATAGAGCAGCTTTTCAAAGGGCCTGCCCTCGTAGCGCTCCTTCCATCCGGCGATCCGGTCCGCCGCCCCGTGCAAAGCCAGCGCCTTGAACAGGGTTTCCGCCTCCTCCTCCACGATCTGGGCGGCGTCGGCCGCAGCCTGCCGCTTCCTTTCGTTGTTTTGGGCCGCCAGCCTTTTGAAATCGTCGATGGACAACAGCCTGCAGCCCGGCAGCCGCCCGATTTTCCCATCGATGTCCGGCGGCACGGAAACGTCCACGAACAGCCTCTCTTTGCCGGCCTTCATGGCCTTTTGGGCGCGTCCGGCGGTGATGGTATAGTTCGGGCTGGCGGTGGCGGAAATCACCGCGTCCGCTTCCTCCAGCCAGTCGTAGCGATCCCGGTAATCCACGTTTTTCACCCGGCCGCTGCCGTCCTGATACAGCCCTCTGTGGGTTCTGGTGGTGGCCACCACCCGGATTTCCTCCCGGCTGAGCAGATTTTTGAGAATCGTCCCGCCGATTTTGCCGCTGCTGCCGATGAGCAGGACGGTCTTTGCCCCCGGCCGGAGATGAAACACCTCCGCCGCCGCCAGGGTCGCCACCGAAACGGAACTTCTGGAGAGGCCCGTCTCCGTTTTGATCCGTTTGGCGCAGGCCAGAGCCGCCTGAAAGATCGCGTGGACCTCATATCCGGCCGCACCGCAGGCTACAGACCTCCCGTAGGCGTCGCGCACCTGACCCAGGATCTCGTCCTCTCCCACCACCATGGAATCGATCCCGCAGGTCACGGAAAAGAGGTGGCGCACGGCCCCCTTCCCCTCATAGCGGCGGGCCGTTTCCCGGATGCTCTCCGCATCCAGCCCCGCCCTGGCCGCCAGCAGCTCTTCCAGCAGACCGAAAACGCCCAGCCGTCCCTGCACATAGAGTTCCGTCCGGTTGCAGGTGGACAAAAGCACCGCCTGCCCGATTTCCTCCCGTTCCATAAGCCCCTTCACAAACGCTTCGGCCTCCTGTCCCGAAAAGGCGAAGCGCTGCCGCAGGCCGGCTCCGGCCGTTTTATGACTGATACTGATGCATTCCATAATCCCGTTTCTCCGTCAAACGGGGCCTTCGCGGCGACCCGTCCGTTTTCCGGAATCTTTCGCGAAGGCCCCTTCTCCGTTTTTCCCCGCCAGCCGGCCGTCAGCAGGTGGCGCCGCCCTTTAAGTGCAGCTGAGCTCCGACGATTTCCTCTTTCCTGCTCAGGATATCGTCCGAAAGAAGCTGCTCCTGTACGTTTTCAAAGCCGATCCTGTCGATGGTGTCCGCAAAGCGCTCCCCGGTCCTGCCCTGTTCGCGGAAGAGGAGGATGGCTTTCTCCAGCACGGAAAGGACTTCGTCCTCCCGCAAAAAGATCCGGTCCAGCATCCGGCCCTTCGCCACCTTCTTGCCCCAGCGTCCTCCGATATAGACCCGGTAGCCGTAGGTGCCGTCCGCAACCGCGGAGAACGGACATTTGCCGATGCAGCGGCCGCAGTTGTTGCACTTTTCCGGATCCACCACCAGCTTGCCGTCCACCACCTGGGAAGCCCCCACGGGACATGCCAGGGAAACCTGGCAGCGGCCGCAGCCTCTGCACTTCTCCAGATCCACCGCGGGCACCCTCTGCCCCACGATGCCGAAATCGTTGAGGTTGGGCTTCACGCAGTTGTTGGGACAGCCGCCCACCGCGATCTTGAATTTGTGAGGCAGCTTCACGGACGCGTAGCCGTGATAGAACCGCTCGTGAATCGTCTCGGACAGGGCGTAGCTGTCCAGCAGGCCGTACTGGCAGGTAGTTCCCTTGCAGGCCACCACCGGGCGGACTTTGGAGCCCGTTCCCCCGGTTTCCAGCCCTGCTTCCGCCAGAAATGCGCGCAGCTCTTCGATTTTTCCGAAGGGCACGCCCACGATTTCCATGGTCAGACGGGTCGTCATCACAACGTCCCCGCTGCCGAATTTCTCCGCCGCTTCCGCGATCTTCATCTGCTCGGCGGCCGTCACCTTGCCGTTGCGGGTGATCACGCGGACGTTGAAGTTGTCTGTCCCCTTGTTGTGCAGGCAGCCCAGCGCCTTCACGCGGGTGATCTCCTCCGCGGGCACCGTCACGGCCCCGGGCTTCTTCTCCACCCGGATCTCGTTGAAGAAGGAGGATCCCTCCAGAACCTTCGTATTGGTATAACCATAGTGCTTCAGGCGGTTTTGCAGCAGATAGGCGCGCCTTCCCTTCGCGCACACCAGCAGCAGCTTCTCTTCCTTTCCCAGCCCCGGCACTTCCCCGTTCACCGAAATCAGATCCACATAGGTAGCCCCGGGGATGACAGGGCCTGCGGCGTTGACGTCCACCACGCGGTAGTCTTTGGCCGCGCCGGCCAGATATTCCGCCGGGGTGAAGCTGTCCATATCCCCGTTGAGCTTATTCAAAAGGACGCATACCGCCTGCACGAAAGGATGGATGGACGTGGAAAACGGCGGCGCGTAGGACAGATCCAGGCAGGTCAGATCTTCCAGGCAGGCTTTCATGGTCACCGCAGTCACGCCGATATCCGTCACCTTGTCCACCGCTCCGGGGCCCAGCACCTGTACGCCCAGCAGCCTGCGGGTCGTCCGGTCGGCCACCAGCTTGATGGCAAACCAGGCCGCTCCGGGATAATAATGCGCCTTGTCGTCCGTCACCGTCAGCGCGCAGACCGGATCGAAGCCCGACGCCTTCGCCTGTTCCTCGGAAAGCCCGGTCCGTCCTCCGTTTAAGCCGGGCAGCTTCACCACGCCGGTCCCGAGGACGCCCGGCCAGGAGACGTCGCGTCCGCCCAGCGCCAGGGCCAGGGTGCGGCCCTCCATGTTCGCGGAGGATCCCATGGGCGACCACTGCCGCTGTCCCGTAATGCGGCTGGTCACCATGGCGCAGTCCCCGGCCGCATACACGTCCCTGAGGCTGGTCGCCAGCCGTTCGTCCACCAGAATCGCGCCTCTGGACATCTCGATGCCGGTTGGCTGCAAAAACTCCGTGTTGGGGCGGATGCCCAGAGAAAGGATCACCAGATCCGCAGGAAGCAGCCCGCGGTCCGTCTGCACGCCCTCCGCCCTGCGGCTTCCGGCCACCCCCTCCAGCCTGGTGGAGGTCAGCACGCGGATCCCCTTCTTCTCCAGATGCCGCGCGGCGAAATCCGCCATCTCCCGGTCGAAACCGGGCATGATCTGGTCGGCCATATCGATCACCGTCACGGAAATCCCCTTCGCCAGCAGATTTTCCGCCACTTCCAGCCCGATGAACCCGCCGCCTGCCACCACGGCGCGCTTCACGCCGTTTTTCTCCATATAGTCCCTGGCCTCGATGGCGTCGTCCGGGGTGCGCATCACGAAAACCCCGGGAAGGCTCATTCCCGGCAGGGGAGGCACGACGGGGGAAGCCCCCGTGGCGATCACGCAGGCGTCGTACTCATACGTTTCCTCCGCTCCGGTGCGCAGATTCTTCGCCACCGCCTTCTTTCCCTCCGGATCCAGGGCAATCACTTCCCGTTCGGTGTAGACCATGGCGCCGGTGAGATCCCCGAATTTTTCAGGGGTATTTACGATCAGCTGATCCCTGTCCTCAATGGCGCCTCCCAGATAGTAGGGGAGGCCGCAGCCCGCATAGGAAATGTCCTTTCCCTTCGTCACGATCGTCACTTCCGCGCCCGGATTGACGCGCCTGAATTTTGCGGCTGCTTTTGTTCCGGCCGCCACACCGCCGATTACCAGTAATTTCATCCCGTAACCCTTCCTCTTTCTTTTTTCTTTTGTGTTTCTATTTCCCGTAGTTTCATATCTATTGTACGCCCGATTTCATATAATGTAAAATAATTAAATCTATGCTGTCCATAAAGTTTTCTTTTTAAAAGGGAGGGGCGCAGATGACCGGATTTTCATCTGCGCCCCCGGGGACTCTCTGTGTATCATTTTGTCACAAAGCCCGCTCAAATCTGGCAGTAACTTTTTTCAACCACTCCCGGACAGGAAGGTGTTGCGGACACATCTTTTCACATTGTCCGCACCCAATACATTCGCCTGCTCTTCCATACTGTTCAGAAAAATGGCTATAAAGCATGGTCTGTGCTGTCCATGCCTTTGTTTCCAACTCCTGCATATCCGCATTGTAGAGAGCAAAATATTTTGGAATGGCTATATTTTTCGGACACTTATTGATGCAGTAGGCGCAACCCGTACAGGGTATGACAATATTGCCATTGATAATGTCTGCCGCTTTCTGAACCAACGCATATTCTTCCTCTGTAAACGGGATGAAGTTTTCCATATAGGACAAGTTATCTTTGACCTGTTCCAGATTGCTCATGCCGCTTAAAACCAACATCACATTCTCATGGCTTGCCGCAAAGCGGATTGCCCACGAAGCGGCAGACAGATTGGGGAGACAGGCATGAAACAGATTTTCCGCTTCCTGTGGGATATTGGCAAGCGTCCCTCCCTTTACCGGCTCCATAACGATAACGGGCTTCCCATGTCTTTTTGCGGTTTCATAGCATTTACGAGATTGGATTGTGTCGTTTTCCCAGTCAAGATAATTCAGTTGTATCTGAACAAAATCGACTTCCGGGTGTTCAGACAATATCACGTCCAACACGTCGGCAGTATCGTGGAATGAAAATCCGATATGCTTTACAAGTCCAGCTCTTTTCTTCGCGGAAAGGAACTCAAAGATATGCGTTTCTTCCGCCGCTTTGCGACGGTTACCGCCCATGTCATGGATTAAATAGTAATCGAAATAATCCACACCACACCGCTCAAGTTGTGTATTGAAATATTCCTCTAACTCACTTTCTTCGCGGATAAGGATAAGGGGCATTTTATCGGCAAGCAGAAAAGCAGAACGGGGATAACGCTCCACAAGACACTCTTTCACGGCGGCTTCCGATTGCCCGTTGTGATAAAACCATGCCGTATCAAAATATTGAAATCCTTTTTTGAGAAAGAGGTCAATCATATCGCACAACTGTTTCTTGTCCGGTTGTGTGAAATCGTCATTTACAAGCGGCAGGCGCATAAGCCCAAAGCCTAATTTTTTCATATTCTCTCCTCCATTCTGAAATGCCGAAAGCCCTTTGGGCATGGTTTAATCTCTGCCGTCCTTCCTGTCATGGAGCTATTGTACCGAAGGACGTCAGGATCGTGCGTAAGCCCCTCCTTAAGGGAACAGCGGGGGCATCATGAGCCCTTCTTCCTCCGGCAGGCCGAACAAAAGGTTCATGTTCTGAACCGCCTGGCCCGCGGCGCCCTTCACCAGATTGTCCATGGCTCCCATCATGATCACCCGCTTCGTGCGGGGATCCACCGCGATGTTCACATCCACGTAATTGCTGCCCTCCACCCAGCGGGTTTCCGGACAGATCCCGGCGGGCAGGAAGCGCACGAACCTCTCTTTTCCATAATATCTTTCATAGACTTCCCTCAGCTGCGCTTCCGAAGGAAGGCTAATGCCGCCCTCCGGGCCCGCGGCTTCCTTCAGGGAAGCGTAGGCCGTCACCAGGATGCCCCGGTTCATGGGGACCAGATGCGGCGTAAAATTGAGGATCACAGGTTGCCCGGCAGCCCGGGACAGCTGCTCCTCGATTTCCGGGGTATGCCTGTGGGACGCCACTCCATAGGCCTTGATATTTTCATTCACCTCGCAGAAAAGATTCTGGACCTTCGCTCCCCGCCCCGCTCCGGACGTCCCGCTCTTGGCGTCGATGATGATGGTGTCCGGATCGATGAGCCCCTCTTTCAGAAGCGGCCAGATGGAAAGGATGGAACAGGTGGGGTAACAGCCCGGATTCGCCACCAGCCTGGTTTTGCGGATCCGGTCCCGGTTGATTTCGCACAGCCCGTAGACCGCCTGATCGATCAGCTGCGGAGACCGGTGAGGAATCTGATACCACTGTTCGTAGACGGACACGTCGCTGATCCTGTAATCCGCGCTCAGATCCACCACCTTCACCTTATTGAGGAGCTCCTCATCCAGCACGGAAGCCAGAAATCCCTGCGGGGTGGCGGTGAAAATCACATCCACCTGCTCCGCCAGCTCCTTCATATTGTCATCCCTGCACACGTCGTCCACGATCTGAAACAGATTCCGGTAGACGGATGCATACTCTTGCTCAATATAACTGCGGGAACCATACCATTTGATCTCCACGTCCTTATGCCCCAAAAGCAGCCGGACCAGCTCCCCTCCCGCATATCCTGTCGCTCCGATAATCCCTGCGCGAATCATATTTTCCTCCTTGCTGCCGCCTGTGCGGCCCATAAATTCAGACTGTCAAAACGCCGTCCGATCCGGCCCGGCGTTTGGTGATATCATACTACTCGAATGAATAATATTCAAGTATTTTGCATATTTTTTCACTTGCAATTCCCCCCCTGCTGTTGTATAGTATGGAATGGACAAAGAATCCCGCCTGTGCGACGGAATTGTTGCCTCTATTATATCACAGTTTGAATCCGATAAGGAGGACATTCTAAAATGAAAGAAAAAGTAATTCTGGCTTACTCCGGCGGCCTGGATACCACCGCCATCATCCCCTGGCTGAAGGAGAACTTCGATTACGAAGTGATCTGCGTCTGCATCGACTGCGGACAGGAAGAAGAACTGGACGGACTGGAAGAGCGCGCGAAATCCTGCGGCGCTTCCAAACTGTATATTCTGGACGTTACGGATGAATTCTGCGACGAATACATCGTTCCCTGCGTGCAGGCCAACGCCGTATATGAGAACAAGTATCTTCTGGGCACCTCCATGGCCCGTCCCCTGATCGCCAAAAAGCTGGTGGAAATCGCCCGTCAGGAGGGCGCTGTCGCCATCTGCCACGGCGCTACCGGCAAGGGCAACGACCAGATCCGCTTCGAGCTGGGCATCAAGGCCCTGGCTCCCGACATCAAAATCATCGCGGCCTGGAGAAACGACAAGTGGACCATGGATTCCCGCGAATCCGAAATCGCCTACTGCCGGGCGCACGGCATAGATCTTCCCTTCTCCGCGGATTCCAGCTACAGCCGCGACCGGAACCTGTGGCACATCAGCCATGAGGGTCTGGAACTGGAGGATCCCGCCAACGAGCCCAACTTCGACCACCTTCTGGTCCTCGGCACCACGCCGGAAAAAGCGCCCGATGAGCCCGAGTACGTGACCATGGCCTTCAAAAAGGGCGTGCCCGTCAGCGTCAACGGCCAGCGCATGAAGGTTTCCGACATCATCCGCACCTTAAACGCCCTGGGCGGCAAACACGGCATCGGCATCGTGGACATCGTGGAAAACCGCGTGGTTGGCATGAAGTCCCGCGGCGTCTATGAGACCCCCGGCGGAACGATTCTGATGGAGGCCCATCAGCAGCTGGAAGAGCTGATCCTCGACAGGGATACTTATGCGGTGAAAAAGGACATGGGCAACCGGATGGCCCAGATCGTCTACGAAGGGAAATGGTTCACCCCTCTTCGCGAGGCCGTGCAGGCTTTTGTGGAGAAGACCCAGGAATATGTGACCGGCGAAGTGAAGTTCAAGCTCTATAAGGGCAATATCATCAAAGCTGGCACCACTTCTCCCTACTCCCTCTACAACGAGAGCATCGCTTCCTTCACCACCGGCGATCTCTACGACCATCACGACGCGGAGGGCTTCATCAACCTGTTCGGACTTTCCTGCAAGGTACGCGCCATGAAAATGCAGGAAGCGGCCAAAGAAAACGGCTGACGGTCCGGGGATTCGGACGGCCGCCAGAAGGCGGAAGGACAACTGCAGATTGCGCGCCGGTTTCGCGGCGCGGCTTTTCGGGGGGCGGGCACAAAACTGTGCGCGCCCTTCACAAAAATAAACGGGAAATTTTGTATATGGATGTCATTTTCATTTTTATCCTTTATGGTATAATAGTAAACATAGCCGGGTTTGCCGCCATGGGGATCGACAAGAGCCGTGCGAGGCGCAAGGCCTGGCGCATTCCGGAATCCACCCTGTTTCTCATCGCCCTTCTGGGCGGCAGCATCGGTTCGCTGCTGGGCATGTACGGGTTCCGGCATAAGACGCGGCACTGGTATTTCGTCTGGGGAATGCCCGCCATCCTGATCCTTCAGGCAGCGGCGATCCTCTATCTCCTCTTTGCCTCGCCGTTTTCCTTTACGATCCTGTGATTTTTCCGGAGGTACCGCTATGCATCTCGCGATCTGCGACGACCACATTGCTGACAGAAAACAGATGGAGCGCCTTTTGGGGCGCGAATCCGACCGGCGCATTCCCACCACGGGCGTTTTATACGTGGACTCCTATGGCAGCCGGGAATCCATCCTGACAGCTCCCATGATCTACGACGCGCTCTTTATGGACATGACGGAGGACGGCTGCGACGCCGTGGAGCTGGCCAACATGCTCCGTACGGACGGCACTTCCGTTCCCATCGTGTTCTGCTGCGGCAAGATAAACTACCGCAACTCCCCCAATTTACCGGATCAATGCCTGTTTCTGGACAAGCCGATCCAGGTCGCGGAGCTGTCCGCGATGATCGACCAGCTCCTCGCTTACAAAAACAGCCTCGTGAAAAAGCTGGAATTCCGAAACCGCTTCGAAACGTTTTATCTGGAGGAAGAAGAACTCCTCTACGCGGTGCCGGACGACCGCACCATGCGCCTGACCCTCACCAACGGGGAAGAGCACGTGGCCGAGATGACGGCCGAGACCTTCTGCGGCAACCTGAATGACTGCGACAGCTATATCGAGCTGGTCAGCCATACGGTTCTCAACATGCGCTATGTCAGGGATATCAACTTCTTTCGGGTGACCATGCGGGACGGAAAACAGTTCCGCCTCTCTTTCGGGGAATCCCGCCCTCTCGAAAAGGCGGTGGAAACCTGGCGGAAGGAATACAGAGGAGCCGGGACGGTGGGCTGATAGCCTTCCATCCCGGCTCCTCTTTTTCCTTCTGTTTTCGCCCCCGTTCGTCAAAGCGTGACGATCACTCCGCCGTCGTTGGCATACATGCTGCTGATGCCGGCCGTATCCATCACCAGCACATCTTTTACCCGAATCTTCTCCAGGATCAGTTTCTTCATGTACTCCGCCCTTTCCCGGTTGTTGCAGTGGGTGATCATGAGCACCTTCTCCTGCGCCTGCACCGCGCTCCTGGCCACCGCGTCCGCCATCTTCTGCAGGGCTTTCCGGATCCCGATCCCCTGTCCGATCTGCTCGATGGTCCCCTCTCTGGTCCCCGCCATGACGGGCTTGATATTCAGGGTGGAGGCCACCAGCGCCTTGACCCCCGTGAGCCTTCCGTTCTTCCGGAGCGTCTCCAGATTGTCCAGGACGAAATAGGTGTGCATCCCGTTCCTGAATTCCTCCAGCCGCTCCGCGATCGTCTCGAAGGGAAGCCCCTGCTCCTCCAGCTCCATGGCCTTCAGCGCGATCTGGGTCTCCCCGCAGGAGGCCGATCTGGAATCCACCACATGGATCCGCTTCTCCCCGTCCTTCTCCAGATAGAGGTTCTTCCCGAGCACGGCGCTGTTATGGCTCCCGCTCAAATTGGAAGACAGGGTCACGATATAGACGTGATCCGCATCCGTCTCGCAGGCCTGCATGTAACGCTCGGGAGACGGGCAGGAGGATTTGGGGCAGGTGGGGCATTCCGCCACCTTCTGCAAAAACAGCTTCTGATCGAAGCTCTCGTCGTCCATGATCCGGTAGTCCCCTACCTCCAGCCCCAGCGGCACGATCTCGAATCTGGGGTCCTTCCGGAGATCCTCCGGCAATTCGCAGCAGCTGTCCACAACAATCTTATAACTCATAGCTTCCTCCAGGCTCACCACATTCAATGTAGTTTTCATTACTACATATAATAACACGCGTCCCTTTCTCTTGTAAAGAGATTCCCCCAATTCTGTCTGGCTTTTTTGAAACCTTCTGTTATACTATTGATATTGGAGGTATCGACATGACATCTTTCCAGATTACAGAGCTGAAAAACTTCATGGGAAAACTGCTGGGAACGGACTGCTTCGATTCGTTCCTCCTGGCCGGCGCCCAGGTTGTCACCGCCGTGGAATACACCATCGACGGGCGCATCCATTCCGAATTCTACAGCAGGGAAGAACGGGAGGACCCTTCTGTCTGCCCCTTCGAATTCGCGCCCTGGGCCGATATGCGCCCCGTGCTGTTCCAGATGATCCGGGGCAGGCGCAGCCCGTCGCGCTTTAAGCTGATGCTCCATCTGCGCCCGGATTATGTACCCGGCGTCCTGAAAGGCGCCGATCCTTCCCTCTCCCCGGAACAGGTAAAGGCGCTGGTCATCACCGTCCGCTACGAGGAAGGCCGCGCTTCCATCGTCACGGGAACCGCGTTTCATTCCTTCGTTTTGGACAAAACGCTGGACGCCTGTTGGGATAAAACCATGCGCCAGTTTTTAACCGCCAGACAGATCTCCTATACGGAGAGTTGAGAAGCCGGGCGGTGAGCCCTCTCATTTTTTCATCTTCGGGTTGAAAATCAGGCTGGCCAGATAGCCGAATATCAGGGCCGCAGAAGTGCCCACGGCTCCGGCCTTCAGCCCCCCGGCGAACAGCCCCAGAAATCCCTGTTCATCCACCGCTTCTTTTACCCCTTCCATCAGCACGTTTCCAAACCCCAGCAGCGGGACGCTGGCCCCCGCCCCGGCGAACTCCAAAAAGGGCTGATACAGGCCCAGGGCTCCCAGCACGGCTCCCGTGCACACCAGCAAAACCATAATCCTTCCCGGCATGAGCTTCGTTTTTTCCAACAGGATCTGGACCAGGGCGCAGATCAGGCCGCCCACCCAGAAAGCGTTTAAATAGTCCATCCAGACCGCCTCCTTTTTCGGATAGGTTGCCCGGATCTTCTCCCTTTTATGCGGTGACAGTTCAGATATACACTCCTATAGGGCGGACGCCCGACAGGAATCATTTGACGG
>OEQQ01000228.1_pt1 | contig 12384 bp, 24 predicted proteins | sample 1539741 | NCBI WGS metagenome assembly OEQQ01 (sample SAMEA3891876, study PRJEB23780) | metagenome | biome: terrestrial biome; feature: animal house; material: Caecal content | place: Italy | collected 2015-05-05
CGGGTGGGTTGGGAAGCCTGTCCTGAAAAATGGAGGTGATTGATGGATGGGACTGACCCTTACATCGCAGATCAAAACTGTACTTCAACGGGTCAAAACATACTCGGTCGGGCACATCGCTGAGCTGGCGCAGACTGTATCCAATCTGCTCGAAGAGGTGGATAAGGTCAAGGCCGACAAGCCGGAGTACATCGACATTATCATCCCCGCAACGGGCTGGCAGACGGACAGCACTGTGACGGGCTATACGCACTACCTGGACATCCCGATCAGCAACCTGACGGAAAATGACGAGGTGGCTGTGACTGTGGTACCGGCCAGTAAGGCCGTGGCCGATGCGGCACGCTTTACGGCTACGGAGAGCCTGGCAGGGGTCTTGCGGCTGCGGGCGGCCAACGTGCCGTCGGCTGCGATCACTGCACAATATCATATTTCTGCCGGCTATATCCCGGCGGAGGAAACGGAGGCGACCTAAAAATGGCATGGGGTTCTTTTAGCACTGGTGGCGGTGGTGGTGGGGCGGATACGCCCACCACGGCCGCCAACGTAACCTACGACAACAGCACGAGCAAGATCGACGCGGGCAATGTGCAGGAGGCGCTGGACTTTGTGGCCGGGCTGACTCTGCCCCGGCTGACGGTGACCATCGACGCCGGGTCGCAGCTGACCATCACCTGCGGCGATGAGGAGATCACCGGCCAGACGGACGGGGAGGGCACCTTTACCACCAACCTGCCCATGTTGGGCACCTGGCAGGTCAAGGCCGAAAAGGACGGCCAGACCGCCACCCAGACGGTGGAGGTGGAGCAGGTGGGCCAACTCTACACGGTGGAGATGGCCTATTTTAGCGCCACCCTGACCGCAACGGCGGTGGCCGGGGCGACCGTCACCGCCACCTGCGGCGAGACGGTGGTGACCGGCCAGGCCGCCGGCAACGGCCAGGCTGCACTGGAGATCAAACTGCCGGGCAACTACGTCGTGCAGGCGCTTGTCAGCAGCAGCTACGGCAATGCCAGCTCCAACAGCCAGGCGGTCAACGTCACCGACAATGGCGGCAGCTACACGGCCACCGTTAAGTTCTGCCGGCTGACCGTCACCATTGACGCGGGGTCGGCAATCACCGTTGCCAAGGGCGATGTCAGCATCAGCCTGACCGGCACCGGTTCGGACATGATCTACCTGCCCAGTACCGGCACTTGGACGGTGACGGCCAGCAAGGACGACCTGGACGCCTCGGCAGAGGTCGAGTGCAGCGGCTACCAGGACTACACCTGCGAGCTGGCCTACATCCAGGAGGTCCTGGCCGATAACTCGTGGGAGATGATCCGGCGCGTCAGTGACGCCGATGAAGGCGCCAACTGGTGGAGTGTAGGCGACACCAAGCCTGTTGCCCTGAATGGGACGGTTGGTATCCTGACCCTGAACAATCTCACGGTGGATGCGTTCATCCTGGGGTTCAACCATAATTCCGGCAAGGAGGGCACCCATCGCATCCATTTTGCCCTGGGCAAGATCGGCGGGAAGCTGATCGGCCTGTGCGACAGCCAGTACAACAACTATGGGAGCTCGATGCGCTTCTACATGAACAGCAGTGACTCGAACAATGGAGGCTGGAATCAGAGCTATATGCGGCGTACTATCCTGGGGAATACGGGCACCCCTGATTCTCCCCCGGCCAACAGCCTGCTGGCGGCTCTTCCGGCTGACCTGCGAGCCGTGATGAAATCCGTGACCAAGTACACGGACAACACAGGAAATAGCGGCAACAGCAGCGGCGCGGTGACGGCGACGCAGGATTATATGTTCCTCTTGGCCGAGTTTGAGGCATATGGCCGTCGGACGTATGCGAACCAGTATGAGCAGAACAGCCAGCAGCAGTATGACTATTTCAAGGCAGGCAACGCCAAGTTGTTCTATAACCACGGATCCACCGGGTCCGTGGTGTGGGCGTGGTCCCGCTCTCCTGATTACTACCGCGGCAATTCCTTCGTTATCTTCTACACGGACGGGACCGCCAACTGTGACATTGCCAGCTATTCGGGGGCGGTCTGCGCCGGCTTTGCTGCCTAATCCCCCCGGGGGTATCCTGTGCATCTCACCCGCGCAAGCGGGTGACAACGGGAGGCCGACGGCTCGGTCCCTTTTGGCGCGAAGCGCCCGACGCGATTTTTGAAAAAAGGCCGAAACTGCTATCACTTAGCTGTCATAAGACTGCATACAAAAGCCGGCAGAAACCATACAATAATCATATGCAGATGATTGGAGGTTTGAAGAATGTCGTCCAACAAACGGGTCTTCACGCTGCGGCTGTCCGATGAAGTCTTTGACAAGATCGGGATCCTGGCCACCCGTGACCACCGGTCCATTACAAACTACATCGAATATGTGCTGCTGAAACATCTGGAAGAGGTCGAGAAAACAGAAGGCCCCATTCAGGTGGAGAAGCAGCCCAAAGGGTGATTATGTCTGTATTGAAGAAAAAACGCTCTCTGAGCAAGGCGGAGTTCATCAACGTCGCCCACGAAATCTATATCGAAACCATAGATTTTCTGACCAAGCTGTCGGCCCGGTATTCCCGGCTGATGGCCGAGCCGATCGCCAGACTGGCGGGCGAGGTCCAGGACAACGCTGAAAAGGCAAACTCCATCTATCCATCGAGCGACCAGCGCAAGCAGCTGCGGGAAGCGTATCTGCTGAAGGCGAGGGCGTCCCTGATGGCGCTGGACCGAAGGCTGGGCGATGTGTACGAAATCTTATCCAAAAATCCGCAGGGGTGCTTTACCAACTCGAAGGGCGACACGCTGCCCGCGTCGGAAGCCACCCAGAAGCTGGACAAACGTGCCCAGCGGCTGGGTGAGCTGATCGACCGGGAAAACGAGCTGCTCAAGGGCGCGACCAACGCACTCTCAAAATAGGTGTATCTCTGAAAATTTCCGTCCGTGGTGTGGGCGTGGTCCCGCTCTCCTAATTACAACAACAACAATAACTTCGTAATCTTCAACACGGACGGGACCGCCAACAATAACAATGCCAACAATTCGGGGGCGGTCTGCGCCGGATTTTGCACAGCTGGGTCACATGGTGTAGCCTTCGGGCGATAGACGACCCATGCAAAAGGAGAGATGCTCCCTTGGGTGAGAATCCCTAAAATTGCCCTCTGATGTCCCTACACGGACGCTTCTTGCATGGCACAGGTGCATCGCTGGCCTGTGTTTCATGTGCCAGGACTATGCAGGTTAGGTCACAGCGTATCCTCGCATATCTGTACGGAGGGCGAATATTGTATGACATCCACTGAGCGCCATGAGGCGCGATACCAAAGACGCAAGGCGGCCCGGCTGGCCCGCAAGCAGGCGCGGTGCGACGCACTGGGCCCCGCTGAGGCAGTTTTCTCCTATCGAAAACTGTATCGGTGGGGCAAAAAGTGCTGCAACAACGTCCGCTGGAAGCAGAGCACCCAAAACTTTGAGGCGCATCTGTTTTCGGGAACGGCCCGCCGGCGGCGTGATTTGCTGGCCGGGAAGTGGCGGCCCAAGAAGTGCACGCACTTTATCCTGCACGAGCGGGGAAAGGTGCGCCCCATCGACGCACCCCACATCACCGACCGGCAGCTGCAAAAGGCGGTCAGCAAGGAGGTGCTGGTGCCTCTCTACACCCCCGGCCTGATCTACGACAACTACGCCAGCCGTGAGGGGATGGGGCTGCATTTTGCGTTTCACCGGCTGCGGGAGATGCTGCACTGGCACTTCCGGCGCTATGGCCGGGCCGGCGGGATCATCTCCATCGACCTGAAGAAGTTCTTTCCGAATGCACGGCGAGAGCTGCTTTACCAGCGCCATCGGGAGTTGATCCTGGACCCTGTGCTGCAGGCCATTGCGGACACGGTGATCGACACTGCGCCCAGCACGGCCCCCGGCCGGGGGATGCCGCTGGGCGTGGAGCCCAGCCAGCAGGAGATGATGTCCATGCCGTCGGCCATCGACAACTGGATCAAGTGCCAGCTGGGCGTGCACTGCGCCGGCCACTATGCCGACGATTACTTCATCGTTTGCCCGGACCTGGACAAGCTGCGCCGGATCGGCAACGCCATCGTCCGCAAGTTTGAGAGCCTGGGTATCCCGGTGAACCGGAAAAAGTGCAAGCTGACCCCGCTGACCAAGCCCTTCCGCTTTTGCAAGGCCAAGTTCACCCTGACTGAGACCGGCCGGGTGATCGTCAACGGCTGCCGGGACGGCGTCAAGCGGGCCCGGCGCAAGCTCAAACTGTTTCGGCGGGAATGGATGGCCGGGAAACGCACCCTGGAGGAAGTGGCCCAGTACATGACCAGCCAGTTGGCCTATTACCGCAACTACAATGACCACGGGCGCATTTTGCGCCTGCGGCGGCTTTGCTATGCCCTTTTTGATGGGAGGATCGTATGTACAAAATCACGAGCGTAAGTGACGGCGCCGACCTCGGCATGACCGAGGCGCCCGTCTATATCATGCAGGCAGCCAACGGCTGCTTTGTTCTCTGCTCTGAGCCCAAAATGGTTCAGGGCATTTGTTTTGCCGGGACCGTCTACAACCTGCTGGGCAAGCAGGCCATGACCGGTGTGGAAAACACCGTCATGCTTGAGCCTGTCGATGCCGGCGAGCTGCAGGCGGCTGCCAATACCGCCATCCGCGATGCCGATGCGATGAGCGTGGACCAGGAATACCGCCTGACCCTGCTTGAGCTGGGCATCACGGACGACGAGCTGCTGTAACGGAAAGGAGGTGAAACGAATGCTGTATCGCACCATCAAGCGGATGATTGAGCGCAACCAGGTCGAAGGTCTGGAGAGCAAGATCGACATCTTCTTCGCGACCAACAAGTTGACCGAGGAAGAGTACACCGAGCTGATCGGCCTGCTGCCCAAGAAGGAGGCGTAACAGATGGAAAGTCATAAGTATATCACCAGGAAACGCGCCCGGTTCAAGGGGCTTTCCGGCAAAGTGAATATCCCCTACGGGTCGCTTCTGGAATCCAGAGGCGGCTTTCTTTTTTACAAGAACGCCCGTCTCTGTACGGTGACCAGCCAGAACGCCTATGACTATTTTTCCATCGACGATGACGGGCGGGGGCTTGAACGCGGCGGCCTGGTGGACGCGATCAAGACCCGCCTTGCGAAACGTGACGGGTCTTATCAGGCCCGATGGGATAAAGTGTGGAGCGCGCTGGTATGTCAGAGGTACCGGCGCGCTGACCACGATGATTTTTGGTTGTGGAACCATGATTTTTATAATGCGCCGGTGGAGGATTTGCAGTCGATTGCAAGACTCGTCGGTGCAAAAGTGAGGGACAAATGAGTTACAAAGATATCATCGACGTGAGCCGCTATCAGGGCACTATCGACTGGGAGCAACTGGTGGGGAAGATCGGCGGGGCGATGCTCAAGACCGTCTCCACCAACAAGAGCTTCGGCGGCATCTACATTGACCCGCAGTTTGAGCGCAACTATGCCGAGTGCAAGCGGCTGGGTATCCCGGTTGGTGTGTACTACTACACCTACGCCCAGACCAAGGCCACCGCAGACGCCGAGCTGGCAAAACTGCACGAGGCTCTGACCGGCAAGAGCTTTGAGCTGCCCATCGCGGTGGACGTTGAGGACAACAAGCTCAAGCCGCTCTCTGCCGCCGCCCTGTCCGAGCTGGTAGCCTATGCGGCCGATACCATCGAGAGCTGGGGCCTGTATGCTATGGTGTATACCTACACCTACTACAGCAACACCGAGCTGGACATGGACGCCCTGGCCGCCTATGACCTCTGGATCGCCGACTACACCGGCAAGCGGCCCTCCCGCAAACACGGGATGTGGCAGTATACCAGCAAGGGCAGCCTGCCCGGCATCAGCGGTAACGTGGACAAAAACCATGTCTACAAGGACTATCCTGGTATCATCCGCCGGGCTGGCCTGACCTGTCTGCGCGGCTGATGCCGCCGGGCGGGAAGGAGGGCACATGACAGGAGTGGAGCAGTTTGAGTCGCTGTTCGGCAGTGTGACTTTGTCGCAGCTTATCATTGCGGCCGGCGCCCTGGTATTTTTGTGGAGGTCTTTTTCGGAGTTGAAAAAGTACCTTGACAAGCGGTACGCCAGCAAGCAAGAAAAAGACGAGCGCGAAAAAGAACGCTCTGAGCAGCTCCGTGAAGCTCTGAATGCGATCAATGAGTATCCTAAGTATCGTGAGCAGAGTCGAGAAATCCAGGAAAGACTAAACAATCAGATCGAGTCGATCAACAACCGGCTGGATAAACTTGACGCCCGCATGGAGGCGACCGAGGGCATCCAGAAGAAAGAAAAGCTCTCCGAGCTCAAAAACGAAATCGTAAACGCATATAGGTACTATACCGATTCGGTAAAGAACCCGTCCAAGTCTCTGACCCGGATTGAATACGACGCCTTCTTCGGCCTGGTCGAGAGCTACGAGGCCCGGGGCGGGGACGGCTACGTCCACACCGAGATCATCCCGGCCATGGAAAGGCTGACCGTCATCGAGATGGAAAATGTGCCGCCCAGGCAGTTTGTGTCGTCGTATGTACCTGCTTCATCGGAATCGAGGTGATGCCTTTTGAACAACAAGAAACCCTCGGCGGGAACCATTGCCCGCCTGATCTGCCTGATTCTCACCCTGGTGAATCAGGACCTCGTCATGACCGGTCATACTCCGCTTCCGTTTGACCTTGGCGAAGCTGAGGTCTGGATCGCAACCGGTCTTACGGCGGCTGCATCTCTTTGGGCCTACTGGAAAAACAACAGTTGGACCAAAGAGGCGATTGAGGCCGACGACACCTTACACCTGATGAAGAAAAACAAGAGAACATAAGAGAGGAGTATTACCTATGACTGAACTGATTCTTTCCGCCCTGACCGCCGCCGTCCTCGTCGTTGGTGGTTTTGCCGCCAAGGCTCTGGACAAGTTCGCGGCCACCAATGCCGACAACAAGATCGTCAAGGAGATTGCCTCCGCTGCGGCCGACGCTGTGGCGATGGTGAGCCAGACCTATGTGGATGGGCTCAAGGCTGCTGGCAACTTTGACGCAGCCGCCCAGAAGCAGGCGCTGTCCATGGCGCTGGCGGCCTGCCTTGCCAGTCTGAGCCAGTCGGCCCAGGACTACATCGAGCGGACCTATGGCGACGTCAACAGCTACCTGACCACTAAGATTGAGGCCGAAGTCCGGGCACAGAAGCTCGGCGGCCTCCTGACCATCGAAAACTAAGCCATCCCCAGCCGCCGCGTGCCCCTCCTTCACGCGGCCGGCATAACAACGCCCCCGCCTTGCCAGTTGGACCCTGGCAGGGCGGGGGCTTTTTGCGTTGTATGGGCCGCCGTCAAAGACGGCCTTGCGTGGAGGTGCTGCGCTTGGGGTAGTAACGATATTGCCTTGATGCTGGAGAGCCGTTGCAACGCCTGCAAGGGCGGTGCTGGGGCGTGTCCCAGCTCACATGGCGCTGTAGCTCCTTTCATCAGCAGGTGTAGCCCTTCAATTCACCGTTGAGATACTCCCACATAAACCCGGCGCAGTCAAAGCGGATGTAATTCCAGTCGGTCGCATTGTAGACGGGCTGGCGGGTAAACCGGGCCGCGGGCCGCAGCTGGTGGTATTTGTTGACTTCGTAGGTACTGACTTCATGGAGGATAACGACCTTTTCCGGGTCAAACCCGCATTCATCAGCGATGAACGCCTTGGCGTCCTCGTCGCTCATAGCGGTGCCGGACCCGGCGAGGTCCTCATACGCACGCTGGCTCATGTGGGTTCCGGCATCAGGGCAGAGTTGCCATTCCAGTTCGCGGTCGAGCTGGGCCTCCAGCTGCTTGATCCGGTACTCGTAGTCATCGGTTTCCATTCGGTTGGCGTGGTCCAGCTCCAGCAGTTCACTGCGGAGCTGGTTGATCTTCTCGGCCCGGGCCTGGGCGGCTTTGAGGATGCCGCCGTCGGCCAGCCAGTTCTTGCAGAAATCGTCCTTGCTGCCATCGAAGTGATAGTAGGCGTCCTCGATTTCTTCGTATTCCTCGGCGGTCGGCTCAAAGCCGGTGAGCTCGATAAACTCGGACATCATCATGTTGCGCACCCCCTCAGCCTTCCAGTCCGTTCATATAGTTCAGCATCTCGATGCGCTCATCCAGATCCCGCAACTGATTGCAGTAATCCTGGATGCGTTTGGCGTAGCTCTCGATGAAAGTAGCATCATAGCAATGATCAGGCGTCATCTCGGCAGCGGTGCGCTGAATGCTTTCGATGTTCTCCTGAATTTTCTTCTTGAGGGCATCAGTCTTACGCCGATCGGAAGCCAGCTGAAGAGAGATAAAATCCTTTTTGGTTGCGTTCATGTGAAATCCTCCTTGATTTGTCGCCTTACTCATGATAAAATCAAGGTGGCCGGGGTAAGGCTCCCGGCTCGCCTTTTTGGGTGTTTGGGTAGCGGGACTTTTGCGAGGGCCGCTACCCGTTTTTATTTGTCATCCGGCTGGGTTTTGGCCTGCCGGATCAGCTCGGCGGCTTCCTCTACCGTCGTGGCCTTGCTCTCAACGAGCTTGGCCAGCGTTTCGAGGAACGCATCGAGCTGGGCGTTTGTCATATCCATGTACCTCACTTCCTTTCGTAAGAGCTGTGCATCTCTGCCTTACAAGTATATTATACTACGAATTTCGTAGTGTGTCAAGATGAAAACAACATATTTCGTAAATTATTTTACGAAAATCGTTGCAAATTCCGGGGCGATGTGGTATGATGTTGACAAGGAAGGTGTTGCGATATGATAAAAATCAAGTTGAAAGCTCTACTTGCTGAAAAGGGAATGATGCAGAAAGACCTTGTAGAGAAGACCGAGATTCGCCAGCCGACGCTGTCGGCGATGAACAACAACACCGCAAAGCACATCCCTCTGAATGTCCTGGATGCGATCTGTGAGGCGCTGGACTGTCAACCGAGCGACCTGCTTGAATATATCCCCGACAACAAAGCCGACGAATAAGCGTTCACACGCCCCGCCTATGTGCGGGGCCTTTTACTTTCCACCCAGCATCCGTGCCGCGCTCCATTCTTCCAGCGGCATAGGATACCGGGCAAACTCCCGCAGCGCTTCGTCCATGCCGCAGTCGTCGCAGACATATACACCGGCGAGCTGACGGCTCAGGGCGTTGGTATAAAGCTGCGGCTTCATCCTGCGTCCACAGCGGGGGCAGACGGTACAGCCGTCCGCCTGCCGGCAGCGAATGGCTTCATGCAAAGCGTTGGTCTTCATTGGCTCATTTCCTCCTTGGTGGCCGCAAGAGCCTGGTCGAGATAGGCGGTATCGAATCCAAAATCCCGGTAGCCCTCGGTGCAGATGCGGACATAATACGGGATGGGCAGCCCGGCGGGGGCGCTGATGGGGAGCTGATAGGCCATCGCCTCGATCGTGCCGGGGCGCAGTGTGCCGTCCATGGCGTAGAGAGGCAGGCCGCGGTATATGGTCTTGCCGTAGAGTTCCGGGTAGCCCTCATAGCGGTCCAGACTGCGCTCATCCTGCGGCGTGATCCTGAATACCCCGCAGGGGACGCGGAATCCGGCGGCGTTTTCGATACTCAGGTAGTACCCGGACAGAGAGCCGCGGTAGATCAGCCTGGTATCCTCCAGGTAGGTATAGCCCAGCAGCTCGGCGCTGGGGCAGCGGCGGGCCATCTGGCGCAGGTTCAGGTTGGAGCCATAGGCAAGGTACAGTTTGGTTTGCATGATGTTCATTCCTTTCACCCCGTCTGGCCGGTAGGACAGCCTTCGTATTGGATTCAGGCGGCCTGGTCAGCCTCTGCGGTAAAGGCGCTGGTCAGGTGCAGGCGAGCTGTCTTGAACTCAGGGCCGCGCATTCCCAGGCGATTGATCAGCGCCCGCTTCATCAGGGCGGCTTTCTGCTCTTGGGTGTAGTTGGCGATCTTCTTGAAGTGGAGGTCGTCGTGGTCGCAGTTGATGGCCCAAGCGCTCATGGCCAGGCAAAACTGGATGTAAGCCTTGATCTTCCCGGCGTGGGTGGTGCCGTTGAACAGCCGGAACTCGACCGTCCCTTTGGTAAAGAAAGCGTGGAGGTTGATGCCATGGTAGCGGGTCGAGTTGTAGTGTTCATGGCTGATGCCGCCGTTGTAGCCATCGTTCCGGCTGCTGTACCAGATATGCTCGGCGGCGTCCCGGCTTTGCCGGCCGCTGCGTTTCATCTCCTTGAACAGCTCGGGGCTGATCTTGTGGCACCAGCGGTCCGCCCGGCGGCCGATCTGGAGCGCTTCATAGAACAGGTCCTGCCGTCCAATGGCGAAGTTCAGCAGACGGGAGAGGCTTTCGGGCGTGTGGCTGGCGCCGTCCACATGGACGTGGATGCCGCAGGAACTGTTTGCCATGGCTCCCTTTTTGACCAGCGCCCGGACAATGTTCTGCAGGTCCTCGATGTCCTCGTACTGGAGGATGGGGGTGACGACTTCACAGGAATACTGCTGGTCGGCCGGGACGATTTCATCACCGCGCTTCTTCTCACAGCGGATGCTTCCGTCGCGCATGGCTTTCCAGGTGCGGCCCTTGCGGTCGCGGGCACCGTAGGTATCGTAGGAGGCGCCGATGTGACGCGAGGTCTTGCCGAAGTATTCTGCAATCGCAGCGGCAGCCGTTGCACGGGTAATGCCGGTCAGCTCAATCTCTACGCCGAAGTTCTGGCTCTGAATCGTGGTGCTCATACAAATTCTCCCTTTGGTTACTTTTTAATCAGCCTTTTGGCTTTCCTGTAGTCTTCTACAACCTGGTTGTATTCGTCCCGATCATCTACTCTAATGGCTGCCCATCCTTCAACGCCGGTATCGATCTCGTAGCCGAGGTCTCTCAAGTGGTTTGCAATTTTCAAGAAACGGCATTCTTCTTTTTCAGTGTAACTGAATTCCGCTAGGCGATTCCGCCATGCTCTACATCCAACATAATTGATAGTCATTTTGAACTCCTTCCTTATCGGGTTGCAAGGATGGTATAGAAGTTGTCCTTTTCGGTGAGTTTCGCAATGAATTTTTCCATCGCCTCGCTGGTCTTGAAGCTCTTGCGCTTCGTGACGATGCGGTCGCTCTTGTTGAACTCCTGCCAAACGATTTCTTTCATGGTGTTTTCTCCTGATTCTTTGCACGTTGTTTGTTCAGTGGATAAGGTCGGCTTCCATCGCGTTGTCTTCTGCGATCCAGGTGACCGCTTTCTTCGCTTCGTGGAGAGTATGAAATCCTCGAACGTCGTCCCAGCAGCGTCCATTAAACCGCTGGACCTTATAACGGTAAAAGTCCTTCGAGGTAATGTCGAGCAGGATGCGGAGGCCATTGGCTCTCCATTCTTTGAAAAACTGGGTGTTGATGATAGTGAACTTCATGGTCGGTCTCTCCTCTTGGTCGTGTGTTTGTCTTTCTGGTTATATAGTACACCGTTTTGATGTACTTGTCAAGAGGTTTCGTAAACTTTTTTGATTATTTTTTCTTTCGTATGGGTTGACAAACAAATCAAAATCGTGTACTCTTATAGCAAGGAGATGATGGAAGATGTCAATTTCGGCAAAAATCAAAGCGTTGCTGGCCATCCGCGAGAAGAAGCAGATCGACCTGGCCCAGCACTTTGGAATGACCAAACAGAGCATGAACAACAAGATGAGTCGGGACAGTTGGTCGGCTGAAGACCTTGTGCGTGTGGCTGAATTTTGTGGTTGCAAAGTCGCCTTCGTTTGCCCAGACGGCCAGCATATCTATCTTTCGGGGGAAAACGGCGAATAACAAAAAAGCCCGGACGCATAAAGCGTCCGGGCAAGGGAATGTGGCTATTTCGATCTGGGCCGCGGCGGCGCACTGACGTGGGCTTCCAATCTCGGTTCCTCATTTGGTTCCAAAACCAAGAGGTCGGACAGATCACAGTCAAGAGCCTCGCAAATCAGGTCGAAGTGGTCAAGGCTGATTTTGCTCGTAAGTTCATTGTAGTATTCGTTGATCGTTGCCGCCCGAATACCAGTCATGCGGGCAAGGTCAGCCTGTGTCAGCCGCCTTTCGCCGAGGCGGGCTGATAGTAAAATCCTGATCATAAGCCATGCTCCTTTTGCGTAAGATTTTACCGGAGTTCGGTATAAAAATCAGGATAATGTTATATTATTACGAATACGGTAATTTTATTACAGAAAATGCAGGCTTTAGAGCCTGTAATAGCAAAAAATCCCCCGCGGATTCCTCCGCAGGGGATTTTTGCTTAGTCGAAATACCCGAGCATCCGACATGACAAAACGAATACGGCTCCTTTACGTACCAAGGTAACTGTGTTCGTTTTGCTCTGGATTGGTGGAGATAAGCGGGATCGAACCGCTGACCTCTTGAATGCCATTCAAGCGCT
>OEQQ01000229.1_pt1 | contig 12378 bp, 10 predicted proteins | sample 1539741 | NCBI WGS metagenome assembly OEQQ01 (sample SAMEA3891876, study PRJEB23780) | metagenome | biome: terrestrial biome; feature: animal house; material: Caecal content | place: Italy | collected 2015-05-05
ACGAAAAATCTCACGCTGCCAGCTCTTGCCAATTTATTCAGAGCTTCCTTAGAAAAAGCCCGGGAACCCGAAATGCACCAGACCATGAAGGGAAACGAATGGCGTTTTGGCATGAAGTGTCATATCGGTGTGGATGCCGGAAGCGGGTTAGTGCATACGATTACGGTTACGGCAGCAAATGTGCATGATGTCACGCAGGCAGCGAATCTACTCCGGGAAGATGACGAGGTAATGTACGGAGATTCCGGCTATCTCGGCATCCAGAAGCGTCCTGAAATCACAGAAAACGAAAACTTTGCAAAGATTGACTATCGGATAAATCGCCGCCCCGGCAAACTGCCCCGGGTATCTGACAATGCCATTGACTGGGAACGGTATATTGAAAATCGAAAATCCTCGGTACGATGCAAGGTAGAGCATGCGTTCCGAATCATCAAGTGTCAGTTTGGTTATAGGAAAACCGCATACCGCGGCTTGAAGAAAAACGAGAATCGGCTGTATGCCATGTTCGCCTGCGGGAATTTATACTCCCTGGCGATTGCCGGCCGCAAACTTTCCACAACCTGATATAGGGGCAGTCTGCCATTTGGAGTGGAGAGAAGTGAAAAACCTGAGGAATATTGGCTGTTTCTCCCTTGAATTTCCTTAACCAAACCAAAAATCGGTCTTTTTTACCATTTGGAACAGAATGGAGTTATTTATTCAGAGGCTCCCTAAGGAACCTCTGAATAAATCGTCTGCGGCTGAACAGCGGATCTTTTTCCCCATCCATGCAGAATGAAAAACAGGAAATACATACAGTATTCCGCTGTTTTCCATTCTTTTGTCTGAGGAAAAATCTCTCGCTGACAGCTCTTGCCGATTTAATCAGAGTTTCCCTAATTTATATTCTTTCAGAGCGCTCTGGAGACGGGGCGCTCTGTCTGACAAAACAACCACTCAGTCACTTTTTTTGGGAGAACGGTATGATTCAAAAGTATCTCTATGGTGTCCCCTTTGACACCGAATCGGTGGTCGCACCAATCCCTGCAAGCCAGGGCGAACCCCCTGTGGGAACGGTCAAAACCAGCGAGACCGGCTTCTGCTTTGCCTGCCCCCTGGCGGAGGGCGACCGGGTCTACGGCCTGGGCGAAGCCAACCGCGGCATCAACAAGCGGGGCTTTGTCTACGTCAGCGACAATGTGGACGACGGCCTCCACACCGAAAACAAGCAGCGAATGTACGCCGCCCACAACTTCATCGTGATCTCGGGCCAGCAGAATCTGGGGCTGTTCTTCGACTATCCCGCCCGGATTCGGTTTGACATCGGCTTCACCCGCAGGGATTGGCTGGAAGTCACCTGTGAGCGGGCCGACCTGGCCCTTTACGTCATCACCGGCGACAGCGCCTGCGATGTGGTCAAGCAGTTCCGGGCCATCATCGGCCGCAGCTACATCCCGCCCAAGTTCGCCTTCGGCTTCGGCCAGAGCCGCTACGGCTACAAGACCCGAGCCGACTTTGAAGAGGTGGTTGCCAAACACCGCCAGGCCCACATTCCCCTGGACATGGTGTACATGGACATCGACTACATGGACCACTTCAAGGACTTCACGGTGAACCCGGAGGATTTCCCCGATTTTTCCGGCTTTGTATCCAAGATGAAAGAGCAGGGCGTCCGGCTGGTGCCCATCATCGATGCCGGCGTCAAGGAGGAAGCAGGCTATTCGGTCTGCGACGAGGGCAAGGAAAAGGGCTACTTCTGCAAGCGGGCCGACGGAACCGATTTTGAGGGAACCGTCTGGCCGGGGTGGAGCCACTTCCCCGACGTGCTGAACCCCGAGGCCCGGGCCTGGTTCGGCAGCCAGTACAAGGCTCTGACCGACTGCGGCATCGAGGGCTTCTGGAACGACATGAACGAGCCCGCCATCTTCTACTCCCGGGAGGGGCTGGCCGAGCGGCTGGATCATCCGCCGGTTCCCCATGAAGACGGCACCATCGATCAGTTTGGCCAGGCCATCGGCTGGCTCAATCTGTCCAATGCGCCGGAAGACTACGCCTGCTTTTATCACAAGGTGGACGGCAAAATGGTCCGCCACGACCAGGTCCACAACCTCTACGGCTACAACATGACCCGGGCCGCCTCGGAGGGGCTGGCCAGCATTGCCCCGGGCAAACGGTTTCTGCTGTTCTCCCGGTCTTCCTGCATCGGGATGCACCGGTACGGCGGCATCTGGACCGGCGACAACCACTCCTGGTGGAGCCACCTGCTGCTGAACCTCAAGATGCTGCCCTCCCTCAATATGTGCGGTTTCCTGTATGTGGGAGCCGACCTGGGCGGCTTCAACGCCGACACCAGCCGGGATCTGCTGCTGCGGTGGCTGGCGCTGGGGGTGTTTACCCCGCTGATGCGGAACCACTCGGGCAGCGACACCCGCCGGCAGGAGTTCTACCAGTTTGAAGGCCCCGAGGATTTCCGCAGCGTCATCGATACCCGCTACCGGCTGATCCCCTATCTCTACAGCGAATACATGAAGGCAGCCTTCCACAACGATATGATGTTCAGGCCCCTGGCCTTTGTCTACCCCGAGGACGAAATCGCCGTCCAGACCGAGGACCAGCTGATGCTGGGCGACCAGGTGATGATCGCCCCGGTCTACACCCAGAACGCCACCGGACGGATGGTCTATCTGCCCGAGGAGATGCTGTTTGTCAAGTTCGGCCCCGAGGGCAGTATCACACAGGAAGTGCTGCCCGCCGGCACCCACTTTGTGAAGGTGGCCCTCAACGAGGTGCCCCTCTTCATCCGCAAGGGCGCCTGCATCCCGGTGGCGGACGCCGCCCAGACGGTGGCCGAAATCGACCCCGCCACCATCCGGATGATCGGCTGGCCCGGGGCCAGCTATGACCGCTACGACGACGACGGGATCACCATCCCCGCAGAATAAGGAGGCATTGCCATGGACCGCAAATGGTGGAAAGAAAGCATCGTATACCAAATCTACCCCAGCAGCTTCCAGGACTCGGACGGGGACGGCATCGGGGACCTGAACGGCATCCGCTCCCGGCTGGACTATCTGAAGGACCTGGGGGTCGATGTGCTGTGGCTGTGCCCCATCATGGACTCCCCCATGGATGACAACGGCTACGACATCTCCAACTACCGGTCCATCAACCCCCGGTTTGGCACCATGGAGGACTTCGACACCCTGCTGGCCGAGGCCCATCAGCGGGGCATCCGGATTGTGATGGATTTGGTGGTGAACCACACCTCGGACGAGCACCCCTGGTTCATCGAGAGCCGCAAGTCGGTGGATAACCCCTACCGAGACTACTATATCTGGAAGCCGGGCAAAGACGGCCACGAGCCCAACAACTGGGGCGCTTGCTTCGGCGGCTCGGCCTGGAAATACGACCCCCAGACCGATATGTATTACTTGCACCTGTTCTCCCCCAAGCAGCCCGACCTGAACTGGGAGAACCCCAAAGTCCGGGACGAAGTGTTCAACATGATGACCTGGTGGTTTGACAAGGGCATCGACGGGTTCCGGATGGACGTCATCAGTCAGATTTCCAAGGACCAGCGCTTTCCGGATGGCGAGAAACACGGACTGTATGGCAATGGCGGTCCCTACTATGTCAATGGGCCCCGCATCCATGAATTTTTGCAGGAGATGAACCGGCGGGTTCTCTCGAAATACGACATCATGACGGTGGGCGAGACCCCCGGCGCCACGGTGGAAAACGCCCCCCAGTATGCGGGGCTGGACGGCAAGGAGCTGAACATGGTCTTCCAGTTTGAGCACGTCGGCATTGGGGACGGGCCCCTGGGCAAGTGGACCACCAAGCGCTACGACTTTATGCAGCTCAAGAAAATTCTCAGTCACTGGCAGACTGGCCTGGACGGCAAAGCCTGGAACAGCCTGTTCTGGGGCAATCACGATCAGCCCCGGGCTGCATCCCGCTGGGGCGATGACTCGCCCCTCTCCGCCAAGATGCTGGCTACCTGCCTGCTGAGCCTGCAGGGTACTCCCTACATCTATGAGGGCGATGAACTGGGGATGACCAACGCCTATTTCAAAGATCTCAGCCAGTACCGGGATATCGAAAGTCTCAACGCCTTCAAGGAGCTGACCGGCGCAGGCTTGATTTCTGCAGACGAAATGATGGCGTGCCTGGCCCTGCGCAGCCGGGACAACGCCCGCACCCCGGTGCAGTGGGACGACTCTCCCAACGCCGGCTTCACCGCCGGTACCCCCTGGATCCAGGTGAACCCCAACTACACCGCCATCAACGCCGCCGCCGAGGCCAAAGACCCGGACTCGGTGCTCAACTACTACAAGAAGATGATCGCCCTGCGCAAAGCCCATCTGGGGCTGGTGTACGGCTCCTTCCAACTGCTAGCGGAGGCGGATCCCCAGCTTTTCGCCTACCGGCGCACCCTGGCCGAGACCGGCGAGGACTACCTGATTGCCTGCAATTTCTCGGATCAGGAAGCGGCCTTTGCCATTCCCGCCGACTTTGCCGGGGCCCGGTGCCTGATCGACAATTACCCCGGCAGCGCCCCCGACGGCGCCGTGACCATGCGCCCCTTCGAGGCCTTTGTGCTCCAGAAGTAAACCAGGTGATACCCTATCAGAATGGCGGAAAGTACATCCGCCCCATTGCCCTGTTTCAGGCCCAGCCGAAGGTGTTTGCAATCCGTATGTGCAAGAGCAACGAGCCGAAGGGTTTTAAGTTCTCCAAGCCGCGGGGCGAACAGAAGGGCGTTGTGACGATTTCCAGCAAGAATTTGCTGGAACCGCTCCGCGCCGCTGCGGGCGAGGATTGGGTCCCGGGCAAGCGGTACCGCGTTCGCGGTTTCTGGGTTGCTGACGCGAAAACTATGTGCTTTGATCTGAACGAGGGCGTTCAGGAAGATTTCCGTCCGAATCCTACCAATAGCGATGCCAAGTAAGCACAGAACCGTTTGACCATATAAAAAAGATGAGCACAGCCCGTTTGTATAGGCCGTGCTCATCTTTGTTCTTTCTCAAAGTAGTAGTGCTCTTCTTCATCTGCAAAACAGCCAATTTCTCTACGCCATTTTTACGCCATTTCCGCGTGGGGCTGCATAGAGAAATATGAACTTATAATTTGGTTGGTTTTGCGTAAAACCGCGCTGTATCAGGCTTTGGTGGCGTTTATGGAGTAGTATAGAGATATGGAATCCGGCGTTTGAACGCCGATACCTAATTTCATATAACCTTGCTCTCCTTCAGTTTGCAGAGGTAACACACCCCTGTCTTTATCAATTAACTATACCACAAACTCCCTGTTTTCTCAAGGCAAAACCGGAATCTTTTTTCGTCCAGACTACCACAACCTAAAATGCAATGTGGGCAAGGCGGGGGGTAAAGACTGTATAAGGACCGAGATCCCGTAAAAATAGATGTCCAGAGTCAGGGCGCCTTCGTTTGCCGTGTCACCGGTATCCCACAAAAAACTGGGAATCAACTTCTGACTGCATTATCAGACCAATCAGAAATCGATTCCCAGTGATTTATTCGATATCCAAATCCGGAGGAACATCCAGCTGGTGGGGGACCGGACGCCCGTTCTTTTTTCGCTGGCGAACGCACTCAGTAAGCAGATACTCAATTTGCCCGTTTACTGAGCGGAAGTCATCCTCTGCCCAGGCAGCAATTGCTGCGTACAAAGCAGCAGACAGACGCAGCGGGATTTGCTTTTTCTCCCCGGCCATCAGTACAAGCTGCCGGAATTCACTACCGGCTGCGCATCCCGGTTGCCGCAGAGAACCACCAGAAGATTGGAGACCATTGCGGCTTTTCGTTCTTCATCCAGCGTCACCACCTGGTTTTCGTTCAGGCGTTCCAGAGCCATCTCAACCATACCAACTGCACCGTCTACAATCATTTTACGGGCGTCAATGATTGCCGATGCCTGCTGGCGCTGGAGCATGGCTGCCGCAATCTCCGGCGCATAGGCGAGGTAGGTGATTCTTGCTTCCAGAATCTCCAACCCTGCCTGGTGAACCCGCTCCTGAATTTCGTCCTTGATTCGAGCGGCCACAACTTCGCTGGAACCCCGCAGGCTGCCGTCATCTGCCAGGCCGTCACCGGTGGTATCCACATTCGGCGCAACGTCGTAGGGGTAAATCCGGACAATGTTCCGCAATGCGGTATCACATTGCAGGGACAAAAACTCTTTATAATTTTCCACATTGAACACGGCCTTGGCTGTATCCACAATGCGCCAGGTTACCGCAATACCAATCTCTACGGGATTGCCCAGGCAGTCATTGATTTTCTGGCGATTGTTGTTCAGGGTCATTACTTTCAGGCTCAGCTTGTTTCCGGCAGGTTCCATGCCGGCTTTGTTCGTGCCCTGGGCAACCTCGCGCACATCCCCGCTTTGGTTCAGCCGGGTTTTTGCGGCAGGGTTTACGCCGGAGCAGAAGGGATTTACAAAGTAAAATCCTTCGCCTTTGATGGTGCCAATGTAGTCGCCGAACAGGGTCAATACCAGAGCTTCCTGAGGACGCAGCACCTTCAGACCACAGGCCAAAATCAGACCAAGAACGCTCCAAATTGCGGCCAAGGCCAATACCACAATATTGGCAAAGGTCCAACCGATGGCGGATTGGGAGGTTCCGGACCAGATAAACCCTGCGATGGCAGCACAGTAAAGTACGAGAATGGAAATCAGCACAGGCATACCATTTTTCTTGTTTTGCAGTATTATTTCACGCATAGCTTTTCTCCTCCTTGTCATATGCGATTTTGATATCAAAATCATATCACATAGATTCTTTCCTGTCAAGATAATGAGGAGAGAAAATATTTGCCCAGCGTGTCCGCTGGTAGTAGCTCTTGCTTGATGTCCTTTCTTTGCTGTGTGGGTACAGTCTGTGATGTCATGGATTGGAAGCGTTCGATTCTTCTGAATACACAAAAACAGCCAACACCGGGTAAGCTGCCGGTGTTGGCTGTCGTATATTGTATGGCGGGATGGTTCAGCAGGGGGGTGATTCCCTTTTTTATCAGGAGCCTAAGTTGGGAGTACGCCGGGCGTACATCCGGGCGAGGCCGCCTTCGCTGGTTTCCTTGTAGAGATGGCTCAGGTTCAGGCCGGTTTCCTTCATGGCTTTGCACACCATGTCGTAGCTGATGTTCCGGGTGCCGCAGAGGAAATAGCTGAGGTTGCAGGCGTTCATGGCCCGCATGGCAGCCACGGCGTTGCGCTCGATGCAGGGGATCTGCACCAGACCGCAGATGGGGTCGCAGGTCAGGCCCAGATGGTGCTCCATGGCCATTTCTGCGGCGTATTCCACCTGATCCAGGTTCAGGCCATACAGCTCCGCCAGAGCCGCCGCCGCCATGGAGCAGGCGGTACCGATCTCTGCCTGGCAGCCGCATTCGGCACCGGAGATAGAGGCGTTCCGCTTGGTAAGAGAGCCGATGATGCCGGCGGTGGCCAGGCCCCGGCAGATTTCCTGGTCGGTGAGGTTCCGTGTGTCCTGGATGTATTTGAGGACTGCGGGCAATACGCCGCAGGCGCCGCAGGTGGGGGCAGTGACGATGGTGCCGTTGTCGGCGTTCTGCTCTGCCACCGCATAGGCATAGGCGCAGATGAGCCGGCACTCCCGCACCTGGGGCACTTCCGTGGTCAGCTCCTGCTCATACAGGTACTTGGCCTTCCGCTGCACCCCCAGCCCCCCGGGGAGGGTTCCGGTGGCGGCAAGGCCGTCGGCGATGGTCTGCTTCATGGTCTGCCACACTTCCATGAGGAAGTCGAGAATTTCCGGCCCCTCGTTCATCAGCACATAGTCGCTGAGACGGTTGATGTAGCGCCATTTGCAGAAATCAGCGATTTCCGCAAAGGAGTTTTCCGGGTAAATGTCCTTGCCGGAGACCTCCGGGTGGCCTTCAATGGAGATGTCGCCGCCGCCGATGGACTCCACCCGCAGATACCCCAACTCCTGCCCATCTTTCAGAGCGTAAAAATCCAGGGTGTTGGGGTGGCAGTCGGGAAGATTCTCCTGGGAAAAGACGATTTCCGTAGGCAAAGGGGACAGGACCTGCCGCAGAACCCGGTCGGTGCCGTGTCCTACGCCGGTTTTGCTGAGAGAGCCGTAAAGAATCACCCGAAAGGCATCCGCCTGGGGATACTGGCTCCGAAACAGCTGAGCCGCCCGTTCCGGCCCCATGGTGTGGGAGGAGGAAGGGCCCTTGCCAATCTTGTAAATTTCACGAATGGATTTCATAGAAATACCTCAGTTGCATTAGTTACTCATCAGTATAGCAAATTTTTAAGGAAATTACAACGCCTTCCCGAAAATTATTCCCGGGACAGGGCCTCCAGGGACAGCTCCCCTGCCAGCTTGAAAAGGGCGTCGGCCATTACCTGCTCCGGGGGTTTGTGCAAGGTTTCTGCAATCCGGCTGTAAAAGAGAACCACACAGGGCTCCAGCAGCAAAGTCACCTGTTTCATGGGAACCTCCTGGAAAAAACGGATAAAAATGGTTGCTTCATCCTATGCAAACCCTTGACAGGTGTGCTACAATAGTAGCAAAAAAACACAAGTTCGAGAGGATGTCACCTATGGCAAAGGACAAAAAGGTTGAGCAAATCACCGACATGGAGGTGGATTTTGCCCAGTGGTATACGGATGTATGCAAGAAGGCTCAGTTGATTGACTATTCGTCCATCAAGGGCGTGTTTATTTACCGTCCCTATGGCTACGCCATCTGGGAGAACATTCAGCGGCTGATGGATGCGGAGTTCAAAAAGACCGGTGCCGAGAACGTGTATATGCCCATGCTGATTCCCGAGAGCCTGCTCCAGAAGGAGAAGGATCATGTGGAGGGCTTCGCACCGGAGTGTGCCTGGGTCACCTACGGCGGCAGCGAGAAGCTGGAGGAGCGGTACTGCATCCGCCCCACCTCCGAGACCCTGTTCTGTGAGCACTTCCGGGACATTATCCAGTCCCACCGGGATCTGCCCAAGATGTATAACCAGTGGTGCAGCGTGCTCCGCTGGGAAAAGACCAGCCGTCCCTTCCTGCGGCACAGAGAATTCCTGTGGCAGGAGGGCCACACCATGCACGCCACCGCCGAGGAGGCCATGGAAGAGACCATGCGGATGCTGACGGTGTACGCCGACTTCTGCGAAAATGTCCTGGCCATGCCCGTGACCCGGGGCCAGAAGACCGACAAGGAGAAGTTCAACGGCGCTGAGGCCACCTTCACCATCGAGTGCATGATGCACGACCGGAAGGCGCTCCAGGCCGGTACCTCCCACTACTTCGGCGACGGCTTTGCCAAGGCCTTTGACATCACCTTCACCGACAAGAACAACCAGCGGGTCAACCCCCACCAGACTTCCTGGGGCGTGTCCACCCGTCTCATTGGCGGCATTATCATGACCCACGGCGACAATAATGGTCTGGTGCTGCCCCCCAAGATTGCCCCCATTCAGGTCATCGTCCTGCCCATCGCCCAGCACAAGCCCGGCGTTCTGGAAGGGGCGGAGGCTGTCCGTCAGCGTCTGGATGCCGCCGGCTTCCGGGTGAAGGTGGACGATTCCGACAACTCCATGGGCTGGAAGTGTGCCGAGTACGAGATGAAGGGCGTACCCCTGCGGGTAGAGTGCGGCCCCCGGGATCTGGAAAACGGCCAGGTGGTTCTGGTGCGGCGTAACGACGGCGAAAAGACCGTTGTGAAGCTGGAGGACCTGGAAAAGGCCGTGGCAGAGCAGCTGGAGCTGGTGCATCACGGCATGTATGAGAAGGCCAAGAAGAACCTGGAGGAGCACATTTACCCTGCCTACTCTCTGGAAGAGGCCAAGGAGCTGCAGCAGAAGAACGGCGGCTTCATCAAGACCATGTGGTGCGGCGAGGAAGCCTGTGAGCTGAAGATGAAGGAAGTGGCCGGAATGTCCTCCCGCTGCATCCCCTTCCAGCAGGAGCACCTGGCAGACACCTGCCCCATCTGCGGCAAGCCCGCCAAGAAGATGATCTACTGGGGCATTGCCTACTGATTTTCATAATCAAAGCCCCCGGAAGCAAAAGCTTCCGGGGGCTTTGGCGTATTATGGACGCTTTTCCTTTTCCTGGATGGGAATCTCAATCCGGGTGATATAGTCCTCCGGAGCATTGCTGATTACATCGTTGATGCCGGTTTCGTAGGAATAGCCCGTAAACTCCAGCCCCTGCTCCTGGGCATAGGCCATGATTTCCCGGTACTTGCCGGGAAGTCCCTCCCAGCTTCCCTTGAAGTGGGTGCGAAGGTAAAGCCCAGCCGGTTGGATGTGGACATTGGCCTCGATTTCCGCCTGGGGAATCTGGAGAAAGATACCCCGGTAGTCGGTAAAGTCCTGGCGGTACAGGCTTTCCGCCGGAAGAATGGCGCCGTAGAGAATCCCATACATCCGGTAGGCACCGTGCCGTCCCACCTCGGAGAACAGGAGCTCTGCCTCCTGCTCCGGAGGAATCTTGGGTGGGGTTTTCCGGAGGAGGAGCCTCTGGGCGGGCTTTTCCACCAGGGAATACCCATACAAATCCAGATTTTTCAAAGAGGACAGCCCCTCCATCTGATGCTGAAGAGCCTCCTGCACCTGATTCAGGTGGGCAATGGTGTCCTGAATCTGCCGGTTTTTCTCCTGCAAAATGGCCTGGAAGGAATCGGTGGTGCGGTGGGCCATAAACTGCTGAATCTCCGGAATGGACACATTCAGCTCCCGGAGCATCAGAATGGTTTCCAGCACAAAGCATTGCTGATAGGTGTAGTAGCGGTAGCCGTTCCCCTTCACCACTGCCGGGGTGAACAGACCAATCTGGTCGTACCACATAAGGGTTTTCTTGTTGATGCGGTGCAGGGCTGCAAACTGCCCGATGGTAAACAGCCGATTGTTTTGGGACATTTTTATTTTCCCCCTTGACTATACAGTTACTGTATAGTTTACCATGGAGATTAGAAAAACACAACAGGAGGAAAATTCTTATGTCCGACAATCGGCTGGATCAGGATTTCCGGATTCCGGCCCTGCTGAAATTCACCGCTCCCACCGCCGTTATGATGGTGTTTATGGCCCTGTATCAGATGGTGGACGGTGCCTTCGTGGCCCAGTTCGTGGGAGAAAACGCCCTGTCAGCCCTTAATATCGTGTATCCTGTTCCCAGCATCATGTTTGCCTTTTCCATCATGCTGTCCACCGGCAGCAGCGCCATCATTGCAAGAAACATGGGAGAAGGGAATATGCACCTGGCCCGGGAGAACTTCTCCTTCTCCGTGGCGGCAGGTCTGGCCCTGGGCGTTGCCTTTGCCTTGCTGGGTTCCCTTTTTATGGAGCCGCTGCTTCATTTGCTGGGAGCGACCCCCCTTTTGTACCCATATTGCCGGGGTTACCTTTTTGTTCTGGTGCTGGCCTCGCCTCTGGCGGTATTTCAGGTGCTGTTTCAGAACTACTTTGTTACGGCGGGAAAGCCCCAGCTGGGACTGGTGGTGACAGTCCTGGGGGGCCTGTCCAATATCCTTTTGGACTATGTGTTTATTGTGGTTTTCCATATGGGAGTGTCCGGCGCAGCCCTGGCTACCGCCATTGGCTATGCCATCCCCGGACTGTTCGGCCTTATATACTTCCTGGTGAACCGGAAGGGAACCTTGTATTTTGTAAAGCCTGTTTTCCGGGGACGGGTGCTGCTCCACAGCTGTACCAACGGGGCTTCGGAAATGGTGAGCAATCTGGCCCTGGCCATTACCACCTTCCTGTTCAACACCCTGATGCTCCGCTACGCCGGGGAGTCGGGGGTGGCGGCCATTACCATCGTGCTGTATGCCCAGTTTCTGATGACCTCCGTGTTTTTCGGCTTTTCCACCGGAGTTGCTCCCGTGGTGAGCTTCCAGTACGGAAGTGCCAATACGGTACAGTTGAAAAAGGTGTTCCGCAACAGCCTTGTGATTATCGGTGTCATATCGGTGGCGGTGTTTGGTCTGTCCCAGCTGTGCTCCGGCCCGGTAATCCGGGTGTTCGTAACTCCGGATAGCCCGGTCTATGCCATCACCAGCCACGGCTTTGCCCTGTTTTCCATCAGCTTTCTGTTTACAGGCATCAATATCTTCGCTTCGGCCCTCTTTACCGCCTTTTCCAACGGCGTGGTGTCGGCGATTCTGTCCTTCCTGCGAACCTTTGTATTTTTGATTCTGAGCCTTTTGCTGCTTCCCTGGCTTTGGGAGCTGGACGGAATCTGGCTGGCGGTTCCGGTGGCGGAAATCCTGGCCCTGTGCATATCCCTTTTTTACCTGGTAAAACTGAAAAAGGTCTACCACTACTAAGGAATCTCTGAACAAATCGTCTGCGGCTGGAAAGCTTATCTTTTTCGCCATCCACGCAGAATGAAAAA
>OEQQ01000230.1_pt1 | contig 12360 bp, 9 predicted proteins | sample 1539741 | NCBI WGS metagenome assembly OEQQ01 (sample SAMEA3891876, study PRJEB23780) | metagenome | biome: terrestrial biome; feature: animal house; material: Caecal content | place: Italy | collected 2015-05-05
CAGCTGCGCCGTCTGGCTGGTCCGGTCGTTCAGCGTAAACGCCCACCAGATCCCGCCGCCTGCCGCGCCCAGGCAGACCGCCACGACGACGGCGTAAATCGCCGTCAGCTTCCGGATTCCCATCCTCTTTTTGCGCCGACGGCCGCCTTTCTTCTTCATCTCTCTCTCCTGATCCAAAATAACCCCTCGCACTGCCGGACTCCCGGCCTCTCTCCTCGATTCATCGCTGCGGCTACTATTGTAGCACCCCCTGAAAATAAAATGCAACAGGAAATGTGATTTCCTTCTTCATGCCCCGCCGGCGCGCAGCAAAGCAGTCGGCTCTCCCGTCTGCGTCCGGTACATCCGGGCATATCTCCCGCCCCTGTCCATCAGCTCTTCGTGCGTCCCCATTTCCGCGATCCTCCCGTCCTCCATCACGAGGATCAGATCCGAGTCGCGGATGGTGGAGAGCCGGTGCGCGATGATAAAGGAAGTGCGCCCTTTCGTCATGGTCAGCATGGCCCTGCGGATCCTCTGTTCCGTCACCGTATCCACGCAGCTGGTGGCCTCGTCCAGGATCAGGATGGGGGCGTCCGTCAGCACCGCCCGGGCGATGGTCAAAAGCTGCCTTTCCCCCTGGGAAAGCTGCGCGCCGCCCTGAGAGAGCACCGTATCGTATCCCTGCGGCAGCCGCCGGATAAAGGCGTCCGCCCCGGCGACTTTCGCGGCTTCCCGGATTTTTTCTTCGGACACGCCCGTTCTTCCGTAGGCGATGTTGTCCCTCACGCTCATCTCGAACAGCGCCGTATCCTGCAGTACCACGCCGAAAATCCTGCGCAGCCCGTCCAGCCGGTACTCCCTCAGATCCGTCCCGTCCAGGAAGATGCCTCCCTGCTGCACGTCGTAAAACCGGGTCAGCAGGTTGATCAGCGTGGTCTTCCCTGCTCCGGTCTCCCCGGCCACCGCCACCTTCGTCCCCGCCGGAATCCGCAGGCTGACGTCCTTAAGCACCGGCTTTTCGGGATCGTAGCCGAAGGTCACATGGCGAAACTCCACCTCTCCCCGCAGCCGCTCCGCGCTTTTGGCCCCCGCCCGGTCCGCGGGCTCCTCCTCTTCGTCCAGGATCGTAAAAATCCGCTCGGCCCCGGCCACGGCCGTCTGGAAGTTGTTATAGATGTTGGCGATGTCCACGAAGGGCCGGGAGAACTGCCTGGAATACAGCAGGAAGCTGGAGATCAGCCCCACCCCGACGGTTCCCCTGGCCGCCATCAGGCCGCTGGCCACGGCGATCGCCACGAAGTTCAGGTTGTTGATCACGTTCGTCAGGGGCATGAGGTAGCCGGACCAGATCTGGGCCTCGATGGCCACCTGACAGAGCCGTTCGTTCTTCTCCTCGAACGCGCGGATCATCCGCTCCTCCTGCCCGAACGCCTTCACCATGGACAGCCCGGAAACGCTCTCCTCCACATGACCGTTTAAGCTGCCCAAAAGCTCCTGCTGGCGGGCGAACAGCTTCCGGGTCCTCCCGGTGACGGTCCTGGTGAGCCAAAAGATCAGCCCCACGCTGCAAAACGCGATGCCGGTCAGGGCGACGTTCAGATACAGCATGATGCCCAGCACGCCCAGGATGGTGAACCCATAGGTCATCAGCTGGGTCAGGGAATCCGAAATGGTGGTGCTGATGTTGTCCACATCGTTGGTCAGGCGGCTCATCAGCTCCCCGTGCTGCCTGCGGTCGAAAAACGCCAGCGTCAGCCGCCTCATTTTTCCAAAAAGACAGCGCCGGATATGCAGAATCAGCTTTTGCCCGAACGCCGCCATAAAAAACTGCTGCAGAAAGCGCACCAGCCAGTCGGACAGATACAGGGCGGCCAGCAGCAGAATCAGCCGCGCCGCGGGGCTTTTGGCGTCGATCCGGTTCACCGCTTCCCCGATCAGCAAAGGGGATAAAATGGCCGAAGCGCTGGATACCGCGGACAGGCCCGCCAGCCAGCCCAACCCCTTTTTCTGCCCCCGGGTCAGCTCCCATAGGCGCAGGAGCGTCCCCTTCATATCCTTCGGTTTCACCGCCGGCCTGCCCCGCCCGGCTCTTCCCGGCCCGGCGGGCGGGGGCGAAAATCTGTCAGCCATGCTCCCCTCCGATCTGCGACGCGTAAATTTCCCGATAGACGCCGCATCCTTTCATCAGCTCCTCATGGGTTCCGAAGCCCTGTACCCGCCCGTCCTCCATACAGAGGATCCTGTCCGCCCTCCGGACGGTGGAAATCCTCTGGCTGATCAGGAGCACGGTGACGCCCCGGGCCCTCTTTTCGAGCCCCTCCAGCACCTTCGCTTCGGTGGAGGCGTCCAGCGCGCTGGTGCAGTCGTCCAGGATCAGCACTTTCGGATCCTTCAGCAGCGCCCTGGCGATGGACAGCCTCTGCTTCTGTCCGCCGGACAGGTTGACCCCGCCCTGTCCCAGCACCGTGTCGTACCCGTTTTCCAGCTTCTGCACGAAGGAATCCGCGCAGGCGATTTCGGCCGCTTCCCGAAGCCGCGCCAGGCCGGCCTCCCCGTCGCCCCAGCGCAGGTTTTCCGCAACCGTTCCGGAAAACAGCAGGGCCTTCTGGGGAACCAGGGCAATTTTTCCGCGGAGCCGGTCCATGGATTGCTCCTGCACATCCCGTCCCTCCACCCGCACGCTTCCCCCGGAAGCGTCGTAGAACCGGGGCACCAGGTTCACCAGAGTGGTCTTTCCGGAGCCCGTGGGGCCGATGATCCCCAGAGTCTCTCCCGCCCGCACCGAAAAGCTGACGCCTTCCAGCGCGGGACGGCCGCTCCCCGCATAGGCGAAGGTCACGTTCTCAAATTCCACCGCGGGGGCTTCTTCCCGTTTCTTTGCCCCGCCTTTCGCCCCATCCTCCGCCCGGCGATCTTCTTTTCCCGCCGTCCCTTTCTGCGCCGGCTCCTCCTCGAGCACCTCCCGCACCCGTCCGGCGGAGGCCGTCGCCCTCACCGCCGTGTTGAGGATATTGGACACCATCCCCAGGGAGAACAGCACCTGGGTCATATAGTTGACGGAAGCCATCAGCCGTCCGATTTCGCCGCCGCTTTCTTCCCGGGAAATCCAGAGCAGGACCACGATCCCCGCGTTTACCGTCAGGTTGATCAGCGGGGAGAACACCGCGGAAACCCGCATGGCGGAAACGCCGGCCCGGGCGAACTCCTCCGCCGCTCCCCTGAACTTCTCCTCCTCCTGTTCCCCGGCTCCGAACGCCTTTACCACCCGGATGGACGCCAGGAATTCCCGGCTCACATCGTTGAGGCGGTCCAGCTTTTCCTGCAGCCGGCCGAAGCGGGGATACCCGCACTTCATATTTCCCGCGATGAGAAAGGAGGAAATCAGCAGGATGAGGCAGAGCATGGGAAGCTGCCCCGGCGTCTGAACGATGATGAGAACGATGGCCCCGACGCAGGTAATGGGCGCCTTCATCATAATCCGCATGCTGCCGTTGATGAAATTCTGGATCTGGGTCACATCGTTGGTGATCCTGGTGATGATGGAGGCGGTGGAGAGCCGGTCGATGTTTTCGAAGGAAAGGCTCTGCACCTTCCGGTACAGATCGCCGCGCATCTCCCTGCTGATCTGCTGGGAGGTGCGGGTGGCGTAGAGATTCCGCATCACCGCCCCCAGCGCTCCCAGGGCTGCGATCCCCAGCATCACCGCCCCGTAAAAAAGGATCCGCTCCGCATCCCGTCCCTTCACGCCTTCGTCCACGATAAAGGACATAAAGGTGGGCTGCATCAGATCCGCCGCGGTTTCCAGGCTCAAAAAGAAAAGGGCGGCGGCGAACATGCCGATATGCCGCCCGATATAATGAAGGATCAGTTTCATATGCCCTCCCGTTCAAACAGAAGCCGGAGCTCTTCGACCTCCTGCCAGGTGTTGTTCCACCCGTCCCTCTTCAGGCTGACCCTGTCGTCTTCCGACACGGCCACGCCCTCCGATTCCAGCAGCCTGCGCTGGAGCCCGGGCTCTTCAAACGCCCCCGCGCCGGACAGATATCCCTTCGCATTGACGATCCGATGGGCCGGAATCTCCCCCAGCTGCCGGTGGCTCAGGGCGTATCCCACCCGCCGGGCGTATCCGGGAAATCCGCACAAAAGCGCGATCTGCCCGTAAGTAGCGGCCTTTCCGTAAGGGATTCTGCGGCATACCTCCGCCATTCTCCGATCAAAATCCATGTCTTTCTCCCGCTCCCCGCAGCTGCCGCGCGGGGAAATCTTCATGTTCTCTTTAGAATTCTTAAGGCTATTTTTATAAGTCAAACACAGATTGGACACATTTTCCCGGTATGATAGGACTCAGATAGATGAACAACTCACTATCTCCCCCCTCATAAGAAACGGAAAACGGCCACCCTCGCGGGGGCCGTTTTCTGTTGTCCTCTTATATGATCTTCCGGTTATAATATTTCCTTCTCCGATAGTCCGCGCTGTCGCCGGCTTTCCGGAATTCCCTCATGCGTTCCTGCTTCCTCCGGATGGACTCCGACGACTTCAGGCTGGAGCGATACCCTTTGAAAACGGTCTCCAGCGCGATGTCCACATACCGCATCCCGCAGGACAGGGCGATGTCCGCCCGCATCAGGAAGAGCAAGAGCATGTGATATGCCTTACTCCCGAATCTCTCTCCCGGTTCGGCGTCCTGCGCCAGCCAGGCCGCTGTCAACAAAAGAAAAACTGCTGCTGCCAAAAACATCCACGTTCCCTTCATATCCCTCAACCTCTTTTCCGTATAAGACGTGCCAACGGGAACCCGTTTTCCTTATGTATCTATCTTTATCATACCCAGCCGCAGGGGGAAAGTCAACGGTTTTCCGCCATAAAATGCAGGAGCCTGCTGCCGTAATCCCCGAAGATCATATCCTGCAGAAATCCGGCGTTCATCAGCATTTCCCCGGAGTAAATCTCCCTGGTTCCTTCCAGCCGGTAGCGGGCCTTCGGATCCAGTCCGTCCAGCTTCAGCCTCACGGAATTGCGGTCCGATTCATACCGGACCTGCACGTAGGTCACCAGGCTCTCCTTCCGGTCGGAGCTCACCACCTGCCAGCAGTCGTACATCCCGTTTTCCCGGTAGGACGCGATGCGGTAATAGTCCCCTTCCCGGACCAGATCGTTATACTGGTGATACAGCCGGTTGAAGCCTGCGGTCTTCTGCTTCTCCTCCTCCGTCAGCTTCGTGATGTCCAGCTCGTATCCGAAGGTTCCTGCCAGCGCCACGTGCGCCCTGGTCTCCATGGGCGTGACGCGGCCCACCGAATGGTTGGGGCAGACGCAGACATGAGCGCCCATGGTGCTCAGCGGGTACATCAGCTCCGTTCCCTCCTGGATGGACAAACGCTCGATGGGATCCATGTCGTCCGAAGTCCAGATCTGAGGGCTGTAATACAGCATTCCCGCGTCGAAACGCCCGCCGCCGCCGGAGCAGTTTTCCAGCAGCAGGTCCGGAAATTCCTGCAGCAGCCGCTCCTGCAGCTGGTAGACGCCCAGCACATACCGGTGGGAAAACTCTCCCATGCGCTCCGCATCCAGCCCGAAGCTGCCCAGATCCGTCAGCTGCCGGTTCATATCCCATTTCACATATTCGATGTTGGCGCTCCGGATCACGGAGGCCACGCTCTCGTATACGAAGTCCACCACCTCCTGGCGGGTCAGATCCAGCACATACTGGTGGCGCCCCATGCTGATCTCCCTGCCCGGAGCCTGGATCGCCCAGTCCGGATGGGCGCGGTAGAGATCCGAATCCGGGGAAACCATCTCCGGCTCAAACCAGATGCCGAACTTCAGCCCCAGAGCGTTGACCCGGTCCACCAGAGCCTTCAGCCCGCCTTTGAGCTTGTTTTCGTTCACGACCCAGTCGCCCAGGGCGCACTCGTCCCCGTCCCGCTTTCCGAACCAGCCGTCGTCCATCACCAGCATTTCGATGCCCAGCTCTTTCGCCTGCTCTGCGATGGCTGCCAGCTTGTCGTCGTCGAAATCGAAATAAGTGGCCTCCCAGTTGTTGATGAGGATCGGGCGCTTTTTATGGAGGTATTTGCTGCGGATCAGATGATTCCGATACAGCCTGTGGAACGTCCTGGTCATGTGCCCCAGGCCGGCGGACGAATAAGCCATCGCCACCTCAGGGGTTTCGAACCGGGCTCCCGGATCCAGCACCCACTCGAAGCCGTCCGGATGCAGTCCCATGCTCATCCGGACGCTGTCCCTGTGATCCAGCTCGGCCTCCGCCAGGAAATTGCCCGAATAAACGAAGTTCATGGCGTATACGTCCCCCGTCTTCTGGCTCGTCCCGTCCGTCGTCAGCGCGAGGAACGGGTGGACGTAGTGGCTGCTCTCTCCGCGCATGGAGGCCGCCACGTGTTTGCCCTGCCCGATCTTCTGCGCCTGGATATGGCGCTCCCGCGCCCAGCTGCCGTGAAGGGTGATCATCCTGAAATCCTCGTTGTCCATATCCAGGCAGGCGCTTAGGATCTTCTCCAGATACAGCTTCTTTTCCCCTTCGTTCACGGCCGCGACGCTGCGCACGATGGCGTCGCAATCCTCAAAGACGCTGTAGTGCAGCTCGATTTTCAGGCCCAGCACTTCGTCCTTCAGAAAGATGACCAGCGTCTGCGCGCCCGGTCCCTCTTCCTTTCCGGCAAAGGTGGCCGGCATTCCCGGCAGGGCGGGCTTGCCCTCCAGCACCCCGTATCCGGCGTAATGCAGCTCGCATACCCGATATCCGCCCTCGTCCCTGACTCTCAGGCAGGAATCCCGAAAATCCCCGGTCCCGAACGCGGGATACTCGAAATGGAAGGTATCCATGAAAATGATCTTGTCCCTGCGCCTTTTGTACCCCTCCTGCCCGCTGCCCCCCGCGCGCAGAAGATAACGGCCTTCGTGATCCTCCATCCGCCTGCCGTAATACAGATGTCCCAGGTACTTTCCGTCCACCAGTCCCATCAGATAAGTGGTGTGTTCCGTGTTGATCTGAAAGATCCCTTCCTGTTCAAAAATCTGAATTCCCATCCCGGTTCCTCCTGTGAAAATTTTTTGCTTTTTCTTTCATTATACTTTATACTGACGGAAAGAAAAGCCGTTTCGGTTTCCTGTTTTTGATGATTTGTTGTCAATCCTTTTACAATCGGGAAAGGAGGTCCCCGCCGTGCCCCATCCGGTCTCTTCCATTTCGCACCCCGTCCGCCCGTTCTTCTGCGGACATGAACAGACTCCCCCCTCCCATGCCTGCGGCCCGGGCGTGTGGCCCCATTATCTGATCCATTTCGTGCTCTCCGGCCGCGGAACCTTTTCCAGCGCCGGGCGCGTCTGGCGCCTGGGGCCGGGCGACGCGTTTCTGATCATTCCGGGCGTGGTGTCCAGCTATGTTTCCGATGAAAAAGACCCCTGGGAATATTGCTGGGTGGGTTTTGACGGAAAGGACGCGGAAACGGTCCTGGAATCCTGCGGCCTGAACGAAGCCCGCCCGATCTTTTCCGCGAAAGACGAAAAAAACAGCGCGTCCCTGGGGAGCTGCCTGCTCTCCCTGAACGACGCGCTGCGGGAGGACGCCGCCAATCTCTGGCTCCATCTCTCCCTGCTCTACCGCTTTTTTTCGCTGCTCTCCGCCTGCCCGGGAAGCCCGTCGCGGGATCCGGACAGCTGCCTGGAAACGGCTCTGGACTATATCCGGCACAATTATGCCTACGACATTTCCATCGAAGACGTGGCGCAGCGCGCGGGCGTGGACCGCACCTGGCTGTACCGTCTGTTCAAACGGCAGCTGGACGTCTCTCCCCAGCAATATCTGATCCGCTATCGCCTCCAGGTGGCCAAGCAGCTGCTTTCCTCCACTTCCCTGCGGGTCTCGGAAATCGCCAATTCCTGCGGCTTTGCGGATAACGCCTCCTTCTGCCGCCACTTCCGGGCGCAGTTTTCCATGACTCCGTCCCGGTTCCGCCGCTCCCCCGGCACGGTCCCGGTGGAATGACGGTGAAAAGGTTGCGCGGCGGGGGCGGGTCCGGGGCCGGAATCGGCCGCCCGGATCAGCGATCCCCTTCTGAAGCGGCCGCCGCCCGGATCAGCCGGTCAATCCCCTCCTGCGGGTAGGACAAAAGCCTGCCGAATTCAACCGCGATCCTCTCGTCCTCCCGCCGCGTCAGCGCCCCGTTTTCCTCCAGACGCCGCTTCTCGTCCTTCAGCGCCAGATAGCGGTCCATGGTCTCCTGCGTCCGGTAAAACAGGAAGAGGTATTTCCCCCTGCTCTGCTCCTTCGGAAACAGGGCGGTGAGGAAGGGCTCGTCCTCCGCGCCAAACCGGATGCCGTACCTCTGGCACAGCTTTTTCACATCCGGGATCCACAGATCCCGCTCCTCTTTCGTATCGCAGGGATGGCTCATGGCCAGCTCCTTGACTCCCGCCGCCACCATTTCGCAGAAACAGTCCATCGCTCCCAGCCCGTAGGAATAGGCGTCGATGGGATGGACGGTCTCTTCTACGCACTCCTCGTACTCTTCCTTTTCCAGGCTCACGGGCACCCCGGTTTTCGAAGTCACATTCACCCCGCCGTACCAGACGGAGTCCACTTTAAAAACGTCGCCCACCTCGTAGTCCATGGATTCGGCGTCCTTTTTGCAGATAATGCGGATCTTTTTCACGTTTCCCTCCATTCCGGAACGTTTTCGCTCCGCTTCCATCATACCGCAATTCGGCGAAGAACGGGGAAAAATCTTTGCAAAAACGTCCCTTTGCGCTAAGATAAAATGAGGAGGAACCCGCCATGGAATTTTCATCGGAAACGATTCGCCGCTTTCGGCTGCATTCTCATCATCTGGATCAAAAGCTGCCCTTCGAACGTCTGACCGAAGCCGCCGGAGCCTGCGGCCTTCAGAATTCCCCGCCCGGAGCCTGGGAAACCGCCATGTTCCACCGGCTGGAGGGCTGCACCCTGGAGGGGCTGAAAGACGCGCTGTACGCGCAAAAGACCCTTCTGCAGGCCTGGAGCTTCCGGGGCGTCCCCGCCGTTTTTCCCACCGCGCAGCGGGACGTTTTCCTGACGGCTCTGAAAGCGCTTCCGGACGAACAGCCCTGGATCTACACCCGGGGGATTACCGCGGCTCTGGACTTTCTGGGCATGGACTTTTTCGAACTGCTGCCCCTGGTCGAACATGCGGCTTCCTCTCTGGACGGCCGCTTTGTCCGCACGAAGGAGCTGCTGGATCAGACTCTGGCCGATCTGATCCTGCCCGAACTGCCGCCCGAAAAGCGGCCCCTGTGGAACGCCCCGTCGATGTACGGCCGCCCTGAACGGCAGACCGTGGGCGGCGCCGCAGTTTCCTTTCTGCTGCGGCCCTGCTCCTTTTCGTCCCTGGTGGTCTTCGGGGAACGCCAGGGCTCGAGCCCTGTCTTCACCTCCGCCAAAACCTGGCTGGAAGGCACGCCCTTTTCGCAGAGCCCCTCTTTTGAGCCGGCGCAGCAGGAGCTGGCCAGGACGCAGCAAATGCTGGCCAAGACGCAGCAAGAGCTGGTCAGGACACAGCAAATGCTGGCCAAGACGCAGCAAGAGCTGGTCCGGAAATTTCTGCGCTGCTATGGCCCCTCCACCCGCTCTTCCTTCGAATCCTGGCTGGGCTGCTCGCCCGCCCAGGGGCGGCGGCTCTGGAACGGCCTGGCTTCGGAAATGACGGAAGTGACCGTCAACGGCAAAAAATCCTGGCTGTTGACGGAGGATCTCCCCTCCCTTCTGGAAATCCGCCAAAGCTTTGCGGACGGCTCTGCGCCGGCCCCGGAACGGCTCCTTTTGCTGGGCCCGCACGATCCCTGGCTGGACCTGAGGGACCGGGAAATCATCCTTCCCGAAAAAGCGCTTCACAGGCTGGTCTGGAAAACAGTCGCCAACCCGGGCGCCGTGGCGAAGGGCGGGAGGCTCGTCGGCGTGTGGAACTCCAGAACCCGGAAAGACGGCCTGGAAATCTCCCTGAACCTGTGGAACGATCTGCCCCGTGAACAGCTTCAGACGTTAAAAGAGCAGGCGAAAGAGTATGCCTCTTTCCGCCTGCTCCCCCTGCTTCGTTATACCGTAAACAGCAGTTTTTCATAGGACGGGTAAGGAAGGACGCCGTCGGGCAGGCAGCATTCCGCCGCATCCGCCAGGGCCCGCACTTCATCCATATCCGCAAGCACCACGTCGTGGTAGAAAGCGGCGACGTCCGCGGAATCCGTCATCTCCTCCGCCTTCGCCAGGTCTTCCTCCAGCCGTTCCTGCGCGTCGCAGATCTTCTCATAGGAATCGGCCAGCCCGGCCAGCAGCTTCTCCTGCGCGCCGCAGGGGAGATCGGGCATGACTTCCCGTTTCCGGCGGATGGAATCCGCCACCGCATCCTGATAGGACATCAGGCCGGGAAGGAACTCCTGACGCACCATGCTCTTTAACGTCTTCGCCTCGATGTGCAGCGTCTTGCAGTAGTTCTCCAGAAGGATTTCGTACCGGGAGAAAATCTCCTGCTCCGTGAAAATATGGTGGGAGGTGAACAGCTCCACGTTCTTTTTGCTGACGAACTCCGGCAGCGCTTCCGGCGTGGATTTTAAGTTATAAAGCCCCCTGCGCTCCGCTTCTTCCACCCACTCCTGGGTGTATCCGTTCCCGTTGAAAATGATCTTTTTGTGCTTCAGGATGGCGCGCTTCACCAGCTCGTGAACCGCGTCCCCCATCCGCTCCGCGGGCTCATCCTTCAGCTCCTCGTAGAACTGCCGCAGGGATTCCGCCACCGCAGTGTTCAAAATGATGTTGGGACCCGCCACGGAAAGGGAGGAACCGGGCATCCGGAATTCGAATTTGTTTCCGGTGAAGGCGAAGGGCGAAGTCCGGTTTCTGTCCGTGTTGTCCTTGAAGAAGTGGGGCAGCACCGTAGCGCCGGTCTCCATCTGCACGGCCTGATGTTTTCCGAAGAAGGTGTCGTTTTCGATGGAATCCAGGACGGCGGTGAGCTCGTCGCCCAGGAAGATGGAAACGATGGCGGGCGGGGCCTCGTTGGCTCCGAGACGGTGATCGTTGCCCGCGGTGGCCACGGAAAGCCGCATCAGATCCGCGTATTCGTCCACCGCCTTGATCACGGCCATCAAAAAGACCAGGAACTGTATGTTCTCCGCCGGGGTGTGGCCGGGCTCCAGCAGATTGACCCCCGTATTGGTGACCAGAGACCAGTTGTTATGTTTGCCGGATCCGTTGATCCCTTCGAAGGGCTTTTCGTGCAGCAGGCAGACCAGCCCATGTTTATCCGCCACCTTCTTCATGATCTCCATGGTCAGCTGGTTGTGATCCACCGCCACGTTGGCCGTATCGAAGACCGGGGCCAGCTCGTGCTGGGAAGGGGCCACCTCATTGTGTTTTGTTTTGGCCGGAATGCCCAGCTTCCACAGCTCTTCGTCCAGATCGTGCATGTAGGCCGCCACCCTGGGCTTTAAGGAACCGAAATAGTGATCTTCCATCTCCTGCCCTTTCGGTGGCAGCGCGCCCAGCAGCGTCCGCCCCGTGAAGACCAGGTCCTTCCTCTGTTTGTAATACTCCCGATCCACCAGGAAATATTCCTGCTCCGGCCCGATGGTGGTGGAAACCCCGGTCACGTCGGTCCTGCCCAGCAGCTTCAGGATCTTCACCGCTTCTTTGTTGAGCGTTTCCATGGAGCGCAGGAGGGGCGTCTTTTTGTCCAGCGCCTCCCCGCTGTAGGAACAGAACGCGGTGGGGATGTAAAGGGTGCGATCCTTGATAAAGGCCGGAGAAGTGGGATCCCACGCGGTATAGCCCCTGGCCTCGAAGGTGGCCCGCAGCCCGCCGGAAGGGAAGCTGGAAGCGTCCGGTTCGCCCTTGATCAGCTCCTTGCCCGAAAAATCCATGATCACCTGTCCGTCGCCCACCGGTGTGATGAAGCTGTCGTGCTTCTCGGCCGTGAATCCCGTCATGGGCTGGAACCAGTGCGTGAAGTGGGTAGCCCCGTTTTCCACGGCCCACTCCTTCATGGCCACCGCCACGGAATTCGCCACATCCAGTTCCAGATGCGTGTTGTTCTCGATCGTCTTCCGCAGCGCCTTGTAAATGTCTTTGGGGAGCTTATCGCGCATCACCCTGTCGTTGAAAACGAGACTCCCATATAATTCCGGTACACCTTTCGCCATAAAGATTCCTCCTTCTGCCGCCGCCTTTCCATGCCGAAGCGGCGCGGGTTTTTGAATGAGTATAAAATGGAATAAAGAATCCCGCTTGCGGGATTCTCCGCCTGCGGCGGGTCGCGCAAGCGACATATTCCTTTCCGCCGCAGTGCGATCCACCGGAGGTTTTTATACGATAGGAAAGGAACTTTCCTA
>OEQQ01000231.1_pt1 | contig 12359 bp, 10 predicted proteins | sample 1539741 | NCBI WGS metagenome assembly OEQQ01 (sample SAMEA3891876, study PRJEB23780) | metagenome | biome: terrestrial biome; feature: animal house; material: Caecal content | place: Italy | collected 2015-05-05
CGCCGACAATACTTGGCGGGCGACTGCCCGGGAAGATAGGTAATGCCAACACAAATAATCCCCCTTAGCTCAGTCGGTAGAGCGACGGACTGTTAATCCGCAGGTCGTTGGTTCGAGTCCAACAGGGGGAGCCAGAAGACCAGTCCTTTTTGGACTGGTCTTTTTTTGCTATGAGTGGCTTCTGGCAGATGGATTGCCCATGGGATGACAGCCTGAAAAAGCTATGGTTTTGGGTGGATCATCTCTATAAATATCTTGCATTGCCCCGGTCCTCCGGTTATAATTTTATCAGGACAACCAATATCTTGACAGGAGGGGCTTTTATGTTTGAAAACGTTTCGGAGAAAATCAAGTCTTTAGCACCGGTGGTTTGTTGGGGCGGAGTTGGGGTTTCCGTGCTTTGCGGATTTGCCTTATTGGACGGCGGTGCAGTCATTCTGGGGCTGGTGTATATCTTTTTTGGCTCCCTCATTGCCTGGGTCGCATCCCTATGCCTGTATGGCTTTGCACAGCTGATTGAAAACTCCCACCGGATTGCTGGCCACCTGGGCAACCAGGACGGGGAAAGCCCGGATGCCGCCGGGATTTCCCAGAATGAAGGAAATGAGAGTGGGAATACCTCCATCTGACAGGCCTTCTAAGACCAGTCCATTATGGACTGGTCTTTTTTATTTTTGGGACCTGTCAGGTATTGATACCGATGGGAATTTTTGCTATCATAGGGAATAGATATCTTACTTATATGGGAAAAGGGGAATGCCTATGGCTGCGGGGGCGGATAAATACCCCATGTTGGTTAACAGCAAGGAAAACCGGGATCTTTTCTTTAATGACAAGTGCGACAAATATGACTATCTGACTGCTGTTGGCTGCGGCGTGATTGGAGGTGTGGTGGACATTTTCCTGGTGGGCGCACCCGGTGACAGTGTGCTGGGAAAGTGGACGGATGAACAAACAGACAAAGTTGTCGCCGCCTTTGCAAAGAAAATGGGCTGGAAGCCCAAGGCTGGGGACGAAGGCAATGTAAATGGCGCAATCGGATTTCTGGAGAGAAAATTCAGAGTCAACTATGATCAAAGGAAAACCTCCGATGTGAAGGATATGTTCAATATAGCCCCTAAGACCCACCACATGATGTCCCTGGCCCATTCTCCGGACATTGTGGGCTTGTTCTTTTCTGTATTGAATCAATTTACATCTACAAGCTCCTTTATTGCCGACGGCGGACTGATAACCATTCGGTCAGATACCTTCGAATTACAGGGCGGTAACTTCCTGATGAAAATTATGTGCGGCATTGCCAACTGGATTGGTCACCTTTTGTCCGATGTGGCTGGCAGCTCTGGGGCGCACGGCAGGGGGACCGGTATCGTAATGCCCTTTTATGAGCTGTTTGGCTTGTGCAAATTCGGCAGCTTTGGCAGTGAGCAGAAAGATCTGTCAGAGATTGCCATGCAGGTTTTTACCAGTGGATACGATTTCCGGTTTGGCATGGCCTTGGGGATTCCTGTTGCCGTTACAGAGCTTTCTATCCGTTTGATTTGGGCAATCCGGCGGAAGTTTCAGATGAATCTGCCTCTGAAAGAATGTATTCCCACCGCCAGGCATGACAGTCTTCGTATGATGCTTCTCATCGGTCAAGGTACACTGTGCGTGATGGATATTGCGGATGCAGGTATCCGCTCCGGGGGAAACTGGCTGGCGTTTTTTACCCGGCTGAATTTGGTGGCATGGTGTCGCCTGGTGTGGCTTGTGCTGCAGGAAGTCCTGCGGAAAGTGGGCATCAGCGGAGGGGCGGAGGATAGCATCGCTGCGCTGCAGCGTGTAAAGCTGGCAGCGCAGGAATATTTCGAGGAGCTGGAAAAAATCGATAGGGAGCGGTTCCGGGAAGAAACCGCAGCCTTCCAAAGCCTTCCCCATTCTCTTGCTGACCTTAACGAGAAGGATATGAATACCGTTATCCTGAAAACCTTTGAATCCCTTGGAATCAACCGTCCCTGGGAGGGGGATTTCGACGATTTTATGTCGGATAAAAACAATACTCTGATGTTTCGGTGATGTTCCAGTGGGAAAATGGGGGGAATGGTGCCGGAATCTGCCCCTGTCTGAAATTTATGCAGACCTGGACGGAGGGGATAGGGTTTGCAGGGTAACCTATGCAGCATTTATGAAACAAGACCTCTCAAATGCCGGGGGGATGAGGCCTATGAAGCGTGGTTTTCCGGCGTGATGACAAAAGAGGAATACGATCAGCGCAACTATGAGAGCTGTCAATTCCTGAAAAGAAAGAAGGAATGGTAATGCCTTTACCCTTATTTTTGGCGATTGCCGCATCCATGGCGGCGGCAGGGGGCATCGGAACCGGCGTTCACGGTGCCGTAAAGATGAAGGGCGCAAATGATACGATGAAAGCGGCCGAAGAGCGCCACAATGAAAACATTCAGCGATTTGAATCCTGCAACGAAACAACCGCAGGGAGCATGGATAAGCTGGGCAACCTGGAGCTGGACATTCTGGCAAGTTTTGAGAAGTTTTCGGACATCCTGGAACAAATCCAGAATCGCCCCAGTTTCCGGGAATTTGCCTGTGATTCTGTGACCCTGCCCCGCTACGATAAAGAGGAGCTTTCCAGAGTTTCTGTGGGAGCAGGTGTTTTGCTGGGCGGCCTGGGAGGAGCGGCTCTGGGAACTGCGGGGGGCTTTGCGGCGGCAGGTGCAACAACCGCTGCCGTCACCGCATTGGGCACTGCCTCCACCGGAACAGCAATCGCTTCTTTGTCCGGGGCAGCGGCCACCAACGCCACATTGGCTGCCCTGGGCGGGGGAGCCCTGGCTGCCGGAGGCGGTGGCGTGGCCTTGGGGACGACCATGCTGGGAGTTACCACCCTGGGAGTGGGTCTGCTTGTGGGCGGCGTGATATTCAGCATTGCAGGCGTGAAACTGTCTCAGAAAGCGGACAAAGCATACGAGGAGATGCTTGCAGCAGAAAAAGAGATTAACCGAACTTGTGCTTATCTGGAGGAGCTGGACACGGCAGCCACAGAATATTACGCTACCATGGAAAGGGTCAATGAAATTTACAGAAGACATCTGAGTGCTTTGGACGGGATTGTGAACTTAATCCAAAAGACAGATTGGCAGGATTTTACGCCCCGGGAGCGATTGGTCACCCAGAACACCGTTTTACTGGTTCAGCTGCTGTATAAAATGTGTCAGGTCAAGATTGTGCTGAAAACCGAAACGGAAGAAACGCTCAACCGGGTGAACAAGGCGGATGTGGAAGAAAATATCCGGGCGGCCAATACCCTGATGGCAGAACTGGGGTTTGAAGGGAAAAAGGAGGAAAAATGGCCGTTCAATGAGCAGGAATCCAACAGCCTTGCAGCAGCGGCAATCCTGTATTATTTTGCAGGATGCGATAACTGTGTATCGGAAGAGGAAACGGCGGTTATTGAGGAAGTTGTCAACCCGGTTATGGGTGGGAGAATCACCGGGGAAGTGACACGGCTCCGGCAGATCAAGCCGTTGACATTTGCCCATCTGGTGAAGTATCTGGAACATGTTTCTGTGGAGGCCCTGAATGGGTTTGGCACTTTGATTGAGCAGGTAATTGTTGCCAGTGACGGTGTAAATGCGGCGGAAAAAGAGGCGCAAGAGAAGTTTGCAGCTTATCTGCAGGCCCGGAAAATGGGATAAAACCAGAAAATTTTCAGACAGATAGGAAAAAGGCCGGAGCATCCCTCCGGCCTTTGACTTGCTGGGAATTTTCAGGAAGTGGAGGAAAACCCTGGGAGATGGGTTGACAAATGGGAAAAATCTTTCTATAATGAAATCGATTTCAAAATACTTTCACTTCGGGAGGAAGGGTTATGGCAAAGCTGGTAAGTATCGGAGAAATTCTTATTGATTTGACACAGGTGGGGGTTACGGAGCTGGGGATTCCTCAGTTTGTGTCCAATCCCGGTGGGGCTCCTGCCAACGCTGCGGTGGCAGCGGCAAAGCTGGGGGCGGATTCGGGATTTATCGGCTGCGTGGGCCGGGACGCCTTTGGGGCTTTCCTCCGCAGCACCCTGGTTTCTCAGGGTGTGGACACGGCAGGCCTGGTGGAGACTGACCAGGCGCCCACCACGCTGGCGGTGGTGAGCGTGGACAGCACCGGGGAGCGGAGCTTCCAGTTTTACCGGAAGCCCGGTGCAGACATCTGTCTGGAGGAGACCATGCTGGATAAGGGCCTGCTGGATTCCGCAAAAATTCTCCACTTTGGCTCTGTCAGCCTGACGGCAGATCCCAGCCGGGCTGCCACCATGGCGGCTGTCCGGTATGCAAAGGTCCGTGGAGCTCTCATCACCTACGACCCCAACTATCGGGCAAACCTGTGGCAGGATGAGGAAACTGCGGTAAAGGCTATGCGCCGGCCGCTCCCCCTGGTAGATGTGCTGAAAATCAGCGACGAGGAGACGGCCCTTCTTTCCGGTTTCTCTGACCCGGAGGAAGCGGCAGAGGCCCTGGAAGCTCAGGGCATACCCCTGGTGCTGGTGACCCTGGGGGCAGATGGGGTTTTGTACCGCTTCCGGGGGAAGACCGGGCGGGTATCCGGCTTTGCCACCAAGGTTGCGGACACCAACGGCGCCGGGGATACCTTCTTCGGGGCGGTGCTGAGCGCCCTGACAGAGAAGTCCCTGGTGGAACTGGAGGAGATAGAGCTGCGGGAGATTCTGAAGCTGGCCAACTGTGCCGCTTCCATCACCACCAGCCGTCCCGGAGCCATTCCTGCCATGCCCACATTGCAGGAGGTTATGGATAAGCTGAAGGAGGTAGGGTAAAAATGGCAGATTTTAACCGGCGTTTTGCCAAACTGGAGAGGGAACTGCGCTCCCTGCATCTGGGACTGTATCACGACGAGCAGGCCTATGCTTACTTTTGCTCCATGCTGAAGAAGCAGTATGCCCAGCGGAAGGAGAGCCTCCGGCAGCTGGATGCCCGGCGGGAGGAGAATCCCGGCTGGTACAAGGATCAGAAGATGCTGGGTATGCAGATTTATACCCAGTGCTTCGGGGGGAATCTGAAGGGTGTGGAATCCCATCTGGACTATATCCAGGAGACGGGGGCCAATTATCTGCACCTGATGCCCCTGCTGGAGAGCCCCAAGGAGAAAAGCGACGGCGGCTATGCGGTCTCCGATTTCCGGAAGGTTCAGCCGGAGCTGGGCACCATGGAGGATCTGGCGGACCTGGCAGAGGAGTGCCACAAGCGGGACATGGTGGTGTGCATCGATTTCGTCATGAACCACACCAGCGACGAACATATCTGGGCCAAGCGGGCCAAAGCCGGGGAAGAGGCCTTCCAGCAGCGGTATTTCTTCTATGACAACTGGGACATTCCCAACCTCTACGAGCAGACGGTGCCCCAGGTGTTCCCCACCACCGCTCCCGGCAGCTTTTCCTGGTGCCCGGAGGTGGGGAAGGTGGTTATGACCAGCTTCTACCCCTTCCAGTGGGATTTGAACTACGCCAACCCCACGGTGCTTAACGACATGACGGAGAATATGCTGTTTCTGTGCAACCAGGGCATTGACGTGATCCGTCTGGATGCGGTGCCCTATATCTGGAAGGAGCTGTGGACCACCTGCCGGAACCTGCCTCAGGTTCACACCCTGGTGCGGATTATGAATCTGGCGGCTGCCATTGTCTGCCCCGGTACCCTGCTTCTGGGTGAGGTGGTGATGGAGCCCAGCAAGGTGGTGCCCTATTTCGGCACCCCCGAAAGCCCGGAGTGTCATATGCTTTACAACGTTACCACCATGTGCACCACCTGGCACACGGTGGCCACCCAGGATACCCGGCTGCTGCGGCATCAGATGGACACGGTGTTCGCCCTGCCCCGGCAGTACACCTTCCTCAACTACCTGCGGTGCCATGACGACATTGGCTGGGGACTGGACTATGCATATCTGCGCCAGTTCGGCGTGGAGGAAGTGGCCCACAAGCGGTTCCTCAGCGACTACTTCCAGGGCAAGTGCTTTGGCAGCGAGGCCCGGGGAGAGCTTTACAACGACGATCCCCGGCTGGGAGATGCCCGGCACTGCGGCACCACCGCCTCCCTTTGCGGCATGGAAACCGGGTCGGAGCAGAGCCTGAATCTGGACATCATGCTCCACGCCTTCCTCTTTACCCAGAGCGGCCTGCCCATTCTTTACAGCGGCGATGAGCTGGGGCAGCTGAACGACTACAGCTACCACTGTGACCCCATCAAGCGGGAGGACAGCCGGTTCCTTCACAGAGGGAACTTTGACTGGGCTGCCGCGGAAAAGCGCAGCACCAATCCCCTTTACCAGGCCCTTCTGAAGCTGGAGGCCATCCGCAAGGGAGAAAAGGCCTTCCACGCCGATGCGGATGTGTGGACCCTGGAGCCCAAAAACACCCACATTCTGGCCATCGGCCGGTATTATCAGGGGGAGAAACTCCTGGCGCTGTTCAACTTTGGAAGAGGCAATGAGACTGCCTGGCTGGAGGAGGGGGAGGTCTATGAGGACCTTCTCACCGGGGAGAAGCTGGATGCAAAGGCAGTTGCCATGAAGCCCTATGAATTCCGGTGGCTGATTCTCCGCTACCCCCAGGAAAAGGAGTAAGCCATGGTTACACTCAAAGACATTGCCCGGCTGGCAGAGGTTTCCCCCTCGGCGGTGAGCCGGTATCTCAACGGCGGTTCCCTCAGCGAGGAAAAATCCCAGCGGATTGGGGATGCCATTGCCCAGACCGGCTACCGGCCCAATCAGGCGGCCCAGACCCTCCGCACCGGCGCTTTGAAGCAGGTGGGGGTGATTGTGCCGAAAATCAGCTCCAGCTCCGTAGGCCATGTGGTGGCAGGGGTGAATGAGGTGATGGCGGCCAACGGATACTCCATCTTGCTTGCCACCACCGGCGGGGAGGATGAGAAGGAGCTGCAGTGCCTGAATCTCATGCAGGACAATCAGGTGTCGGGAATCGTCCTCATGGGCACCACCATGACCCCCATGAAAAAGGACGCCTTCAAGGCCTGCCGGGTGCCCCTGGTGATTACGGGACAGAATTTTTCCGAGCTGTGCTGCGTGCATCACGACGATTACGGCGCCATGGAGGCCCTGACGGAGCTGATGATTGCCCGAGGGCGGCAGAAGATTGTCTATGTGGGCGTGGACGAGAAGGACGCGGCCACCGGCCTTGCCCGGCGGCGGGCGGCGTTCGATGCCCTCCGCCGGGCGGGGCTGGATGGCACCTATCTCCTTGCCCCCCATTACGAGGTGGAAAGCGGCTATCAATGCGCCCAGCAGATTCTGTCCATGTACCCGGAAACGGACGGCATCCTGTGTGCCACGGACAAACTGGCCCACGGTGTGATGAAGGCCCTGAAGGAAGCAGGAAAGAAGCTGCCGGAGGATGTGAGCGTCTGCGGCGTGGGGGATGACTGGCCCGACCGGCTCACCACCCCCACCCTCACCACCGCCCGGCTGTACCATGAGCGGTGCGGGGAGGATGCGGCCTCCATTCTTCTTCAGATGATGGAAGGGAAGATGGCAGAGCAGCCTCTGCGTCAGATCAAACTGGGATACACCGTTATGCGAAGGGAGTCTCTATGAAAGAGAAATGGATTTTTTTGGATATTGACGGCACCCTCACCAGTCCGGGAAGCAATGTGCCCCCGGACAGCGCCCTGGAAGCCATCCGGGCTGCCCAGGCCAAGGGACACAAGGTGCTGCTGTGCACCGGCCGGAATCTGGCCATGCTGTCCCCGCTGCTCCAATACGGTTTTGACGGAGTGGTAGCCAGCGCCGGTGGGTATGTGGTCTATGGGGATCAGGTGATTTATGACTGCCCCATGCCCCGGCAGAAGCTGGAGCTGGCCCTGAAAACCCTCCATGCCCAGGGGGTGTTCTGCACCATTGAGGCAAAGGACGCCACCTACGGAGACCGGGAACTGGGGGATTTCCTCAGCCGGAACCAGGGAGACAACAGCGAGATTCAGCGCTGGCGGGCAGCCATGGCAGGCAGACTGGGCATCCAGCCCATGGAAAACTATGACGGCCGGCCCATTTACAAGGTGGTTTTCATGTGCCTGGAGGATTCCCAGCTGGACGAGGCCCGGGCGGCCCTGGAAAAGGACTTCCTTTTCTGCTGTCAGATTGTTTCCAGACCTTTCTGCGTCAACGGAGAGCTGATCAACCGGGAGTTTGACAAGGGCCGGGGCATCCGGCGGCTGTGCCAGCACCTGGGGGTGGATTTGCAGGACACCTTCGGCTTCGGGGACAGCATGAATGACCTGGAGATGATGCAGACGGTGGGTGTGGGCGTTGCCATGGCAAACGGCAACGAACGGCTCAAGGCCCTGGCGGATTATGTCTGTCCGTCAGTGGATGAGGACGGCCTGGCAAAGGCCTTTGCAAAATACAATCTTGTGTAAGTAGGAAAAGCGCCCGTTGAAAAAGGGAAGGAATAAAAGCAGAAAAAGAGGTAGAACCACAAAAATCTTGGGTTCTACCTCTTTTTTTGTCAAAAGCACAAGTTTCCGAAACAATAGCTCCCTCCGGGAGGGAGCTGTCACCGCAGGTGACTGAGGGAGCCTGCGGGCAGTAAGCTAAGGAATCTCTGAACAAATCGTCTGCGGCTGGACAGCGGATCTTTTTCGCCAGCCATGCAGAATGAAAAACAGGAAATACATACAGTATTCCCCTGTTTTCCATTCTTTTGTCTGACAAAAAATCTCTCGCTGCCAGCTCTTGCCAATTTATTCAGAGCTTCCCTAACGGTTTGCGGATGGGACGGTACTTGCTCATAATTACCGATACCCTATGCCGATTTTACCGAGTGGTTGCCTCCAATGGGCATAGGAAATAGGACAGCTTTGGGGAGGTTCCTTCTCTGGCAATCCAACCGGCTTTGCGCCCGCTGGCTCCCTCCGTCTTGGGGCTGCGCCCCAAGCCACCTCCCGACCGTCGGGAGGTATAGGCACCAGCCTTTTATTGTGTATCCTGGCTAATTTTTGGGTTCACGATTTGTTAAAAATGCGGGATTTACAAAGCGGGAGGAAAGGACTATAATTTGGTTATGAAGTGAAATCGTTTTCAAAATGATTTCAAAAAGAGGAAAAGGAGCATTCCATCATGGCATTGGACTATCGCAGATGCGCCGAAGAGATTTTCAGCCACTTAGGTGGCCGGGAAAATGTCATCAGCGCAGCACACTGTGCAACCCGGCTCCGGCTGGTAATCGCAGACAACAGCAAGGTTGACGCGGCGGCACTGGAGGACACGGAGGGAGTCAAGGGTGTATTCAACTCCAACGGTCAGCTCCAGCTGATCATCGGCACCGGCACCGTCAACAAGGTTTACGAGGAATTTCTCGCCATCACCGGTATGACCGCAGCCACCAAGGAGGAGGTCAAGGCCGCCGCTGCTGCCAAGCAGCCCCTGCCCCAGAGAATGGTCAAGACTCTGGGCGACGTATTCGTACCCATTCTTCCCGCCATTGTGGCCGCGGGCCTGATGATGGGTCTGGTGCAGGCTCTGGGCAAGGTGATTCCCTCCTTCGCCGGGTCTGACTGGTACGGCTTCCTGGACATGGTTTCTTCCACCGCTTTTTCCTATCTGCCTGTGCTGGTGGCCATCAGCACCGCCCGGGTGTTCGGCGGCAATCTGTTCCTGGGCGGCGTTGTGGGTCTGGCCATGATCAATTCCAGCCTGATCAATGCCTGGTCCGTTGCCGGTATGGAATCCGTTCCCACCTGGCAGCTGCTGTTCTTCCAGGTGCCCCAGGTGGGCTACCAGGGCCACGTGATTCCTGTGATTATCGCCGTGTGGCTCATGTGCTGGATTGAGAAGCGGCTGCACAAGATTGTGCCGGAGATCATTGACCTGTTTGTCACCCCCCTGGTGACGGTGCTGGTCACGACCTTCATTACCTTTACCATCATCGGACCCATCTTCTCCACTGCCGAGACCTACATCCTGTCCTTTGCCCAGTGGCTGGTGACGGTGGGCTATGGCGTGGGCGCCCTGGTGATGGGTGCCATCTACCCCCTGACGGTGGTCTGCGGCCTGCATCATATGTACAATGTGATTGAGGTGGGTATGCTCTCCGGCGCTGAGGGGCTGAATATCTGGATGCCCATTGCCTCCGCTGCCAACTTCGCCCAGTGCGGCGCCTGTCTGGCGGTGGCTGTAAAGACCCATCAGATGAAGACCCGTACCGTGGCGGTGCCCTCCGCACTGTCCGCTTCTCTGGGCATTACGGAGCCTGCCATCTTCGGTGTGAACTTCCGCTTTATGAAGCCCTTTATCTGCGGCATGATCGGCGGCGCAATCGGCGCCATGTTCGGCTCCATTGTGGGCCTGGGGGGCAGCAGCTACGGCGTCACCGGCTTCCCCGGCTACCTGATTATCAACAAGCCCCTGCTCTACACCATCCTGCTGGCCATCTCCGGCGGCGTTGCCTTCGTTCTCACCCTGGTGGTGTGGAAGGATCCGGAAGCCGCTGCAAAGAAGAAGGAGCAGGCTCCGGTGATGACCTGCGAGGGCGGCCAGATCCTGGCTCCCGTGGCAGGCGAGGTGGTTCCCCACACGGAAATTCCCGATGAGACCTTCGCCGGCGGCATTCTGGGCCGGGGCGTAGGCATTGTTCCGGAGGAGGACGTGGTGGTTGCTCCCTTTGACGGGGTGATTTCCACCACCGCCGAGACCGGCCACGCCGTGGGCGTTACCGGCCCGGCTGACATGGAAGTGCTGATTCACATTGGTGTGGACACCGTGAAGATGAAGGGGGAAGGCTTCCGGATGCTGGTGAAGGAAGGGGACAAGGTGAAAGCCGGTCAGCCCCTGATCCGCTTCAGCCGGAAGAAGATTCAGGCAGCAGGCTACTCCGACATGGTGGTGGTGCTCCTGACCAACTGCGACGATTACAAAGCGTTTCAGGTGCTAAACGCATCTATCAAGTAAAAAAAGTCCCGGCAGGAGGCTTCACAGCTTCCTGCCGGATTTTCTTATTCTCCCAGCACCCGAGCCTGGACTCGCTCCAGGGCGTAGGTCATGGCCTCGTAGGTGGTTTTGGATACCCGGTTGATATACTCCGCTTCATAGGCGGCGATGGTCTGGGGCAGCCGCACCACCTGCAGCGGGATGCCGGCCTGATTCACGGTGAAAATGGGGGTGTAGGAGTAGCCGGTGATTTTGGCCTCTCCCGTTACATTGTCCTTGGTGATTTCCATATCCAGAATAATGGAATACTCAGAGCCGGAGCGCTCCCCGTCGCCCAGGAAATCCCCCAGGGAGTAGGCAACCAGGGTGCCGGCGGTCTCGTCGTACTCAATTTTCTGGACGTAGTGGGAGTGGGTGCCGATGATGGCGTCCACCCCGTAGGACTGAAACAGCTTTTTGATGGACTCCTGGGAGTCGCTGATGGTGTCGTTGTACTCGCTGCCCCAGTGGAGCATGGCGATGGTGATGTCCGGCTCCTGCTGCTGCACCGCCGTCATAACGGCGGCGATTTTGTCCCGGTCGATGCTCTGGTAGGTGCTGTCGTAGTCCTTATAGAGCACGTTCACGCAGTTTTCGCTGCCGGCGGGGAGGGTCATGGAGTTCATGCCCTTGGTAAAGGCCACAAAGGCGATGCGCACACCCTCCACTTCGCAGATGGTATAGCCCTTGGCCTGCTGGTATTCCTGGTTGCTGGCATAGGCCCCCAGGGGCTCCATGCCGGCGGCCCGGATGTTTTGCAGGGTGGTGCCAAGGCCCAGAGTGCCCTGGCTGATGGAGTAGGAGTTGGCCATCTGAATCAGGTCCACCCCGGCGCTGTGGAGGGCCTCCGCCAGCGCCTGGGGAGCGGAGCCGGTGGAGCCGTAGGGCTCTCCCACCAGCAGGCCTTCAAAGTTCAGCACGGAAAGGTCAGCATCCGCCAGCAGGCAGGCCACATCCTGGAAGGTCTTTGTATAGTCCCGGGCTTCGCCCCCGGACTGAACCACGGCGTTGGTGATGTTCAGGTCGCCTGCCGCTGCCACGTGAACCACGGAGGTGGGGGGAAGGGTTGTGGGTTCTGTGGGCTGGGTGACCTGGAGGGTCTCCTGCTGGGCGGAGGATTCCTGCCCCTCCTGGGGAAGGCTCCAGAGGTAAATGCCTCCTGCCACCAGGAGCAGTACCACAGCCGCCAGTCCCAGGCGAAGAAGAAGCTGCCGCCGCCTTCGCCGCTGGGCCTGCCTGCGCTTTTCCCGCAGGAGCCTGCGCTTTTTCAATTCTTCCGGGTCAATGGCCATAGGCGCACGTCCTCCTTCTTCTTAAAATAAGGGAAGCTCTGAATAAATAGGCAAGAGCTGGCAGCGAGAGATTTTTTGTCAGAC
>OEQQ01000232.1_pt1 | contig 12344 bp, 12 predicted proteins | sample 1539741 | NCBI WGS metagenome assembly OEQQ01 (sample SAMEA3891876, study PRJEB23780) | metagenome | biome: terrestrial biome; feature: animal house; material: Caecal content | place: Italy | collected 2015-05-05
TCTTCGAATTTCAGATCTTCCGTCCGCCCGTCTTTGGCCGCAATCGCTCCGGGGAAAATCCTGCGCACGCCGCCCATGAAATCTTCCGGACGGACCACAGACGGGCTGTAATGCGTCAGCCACAGCCGTTTTACCCCTGCCCGGCGCGCCATCTCCGCCGCCTCCAGAAAGGTCATGTGTTTGTTCTCTTTCGCCTTTTCCTTCTTCTCCGGCTCTCCGTACATGCCCTCGCAGATGAACAGGTCCGCGTCCCGGGCGTTTCTGACGATCCCCTCCGTGGGTCGGCTGTCCGTGCAGTAAGTGACCTTCAGCCCCTTGCGGGCCTGTCCCATCACCATATCCGGCGTATAAACCGCTCCGTCCACTTCCACCGTTTCGCCCTTCTGCAGCCGGTTCCAGTAGCGCTTTTCGATCCCCAGCGCTTCCGCGCGCTCCAGCTGGAACCTGCCGGCCCGGTCCACGGCGATGCTGTAGCCGTAGCAGGGAACATTGTGATGCACCCGAAACGTTTCGATCCGCATCCCGCCGATCTCAAACTGCTGCTCCGCTTCCGAAATTTCCAGACACTGAATCGGAAAGGGCAGTTCCGGAGCGATCACCCGCAGCGCGCCCACCACCTTCGTCAGCCCTTTGGGGCCAATGAGAAGAAGCGGCTCCGTCCGTTCCGCGTTCCCCATGGTGAGGAGCATGCCCGGCAGGCCGCTGATATGATCCGCATGAAAATGGGTAAAACAGATGACGTCGATGGGCTTGGGGCTCCACCCTTTCTCCTTCATGGCGATCTGCGTTCCTTCCCCGCAGTCGATCAGAACGCTCTTCCCGTTATACCGAACCATCAGGGACGTGAGCCACCTGTACGGCAGCGGCATCATCCCCCCGGTTCCCAAAAGACAAACTTCCAGCATGTTTCCTCTCATTCCTCCGCGCGCAGAAGCGCCCTGCCGTCAGCCGTCCAGCTCCGGCAGCTCCCTTTTCGTCACGGGCACCAAAAACCGCGCGATCATTTTTTGATAACATTCCTCGCACAGGTCGAAGCGGTGCTCCTGCCCGTCCATGGAACTGAAATATCCGAAAACCTGTTTTCCTTCAAAACAGCCCTCTTTCAAGATGCCGCCTTCCACCTTCAGCGCCCTGCCGCAGCCGTTGCAGATCACCCCGGAAAGCTCCTTTTGGCCTTCTGTCCAGTTTCTCACAGCGATCACTCCTTTTTGCGATGTATCTGCAGTATACCGGATTTTCACGACAGAAAAAAGCGGAAATTTGTTACAATCCGCCGCGCTTCCACAAAATCAGGGCGTCCTCCGTTGGATTGGAATAAAATCCCTTCCGGACTCCTTCCTTTATAAATCCCAGTTTTTCATAGAGGGCCACGGCGGCGCGATTGCCGCTTCTTACTTCCAGCGTAAAGTTGCGGATCCCGTTCCGGACAGCGCAGCGCATCAGCTCCAAAAGCATGGATTCCCCGATTCCCCGCCGGCGGCAGCTCTCTTTCACCGCCACGTTGCAGATATCCCCGTCCTCGAAAGACTGCCAGATTCCGCAGCAGCCCACGATCCCGCCGTCCTCTTCCGCCACCAGATACAGGGCGTTGGGGTCGCAGGCCGCCGAAGCGAAAGCCCGTTCGGACCAGGCTTCCCGGGAGCAGGCCGCCTCCAGAGCGGCAGCGGCGGCGGCGTCCTCTTCTCTCATCCTGCGAAATATCACGTTCCGGCTCACAGCAGATCCTCCCGTCAGGACGGCCTCCTTTGGGCCCCTGCGGCCTCCTTTTGCGCGTCAGCCGCTTCCATCCTCTCGCGCTCCGCCTGGGACATGCGCAGATATTCCGGCGCGAAGCGGTCCGCGTCCACCAGCTTTCCTTCCCGCGCATAAACCGCTCCCAGGCAGGCCACCAGCGCGGCCCTCTGCCGGTTGCAGCAGGCCGGGGCGAAGGAAAACGGCACTTTCACCCGCTCTGCGAGCAGCTCCCGGTAGACGGGCACGCCGTCTCCCAGAAAAATGACTTCCCTTCCCAGACCGTTCAGCCGTCCGGCCACTTCCTCCACGGAAAGGGCGCACTGCTCCAGCAGGGTATTCTGCCGGCATCCCCCCGCTTCATCCCGTTCAAAGGCATAGATCCCCGTATAGACCTGATTTCGCCTCGCGTCCATCAGCGGGCAGACCAGCCGGTCGCTGCCGTAAAGGTTCCAGGCCAGCGCGTCCACCGTGGGCACCGGGGCGATGGGCGCGTTCAGCGCCAGACCGAGCCCCTTCGCGGTGGCCGCGCCGATCCGCAGCCCGGTAAAGGAGCCGGGGCCCGCCGCCACGGCGATGACATCCACCGTATGCAGATCCAGCTCCACCATCCGCTTCAGCTCATCCAGCATAGGCAAAAGCGTCTGAGAGTGTGTTTTTTTATAATTCGTCGTATATTCCGCAACCAGGACATCGTCATCCGTCAGGGCCACGGAGGCCACCAGTCCGGAACTGTCCAGCGCCAGGATCTTCAAGCGATCACCTTCCCTTTTCCGTCATCGTTATCTTTCTGTAATCGAATCCCTTTTCGGGATCCTTTTCAATCTCGATTTCCCAGTAATGATCCGGCAGGATTTCCCGGATCAGACCGGCCCATTCGATCAGGCACAGGCCGCTGCCGTAAAAGCAGTCCTCGTAGCCGATTTCCTCCATTTCCTCCACGTCCCCGATGCGGTAGACGTCAAAATGGTAGAACGGCATTCGTCCCCCTTCATAGATCTGCAGGATGGTGAACGTGGGGCTGTTGACCGGTTCCGAAATCCCCAGCCCTGCGGCCACTCCCTGCGTCAGGACGGTCTTTCCCACGCCGAGATCTCCGATCAGCGTGTACACCTGCCCCGGCTGCGCCGCTTCCCCGATCTTTTTGCCGAAGGCGAACGTGTCCTCCGCGCACAAGCTTTCCACAATCATCTCCACTTCTCCTGTCTCACATCCGGATCTGAACTTTTTTGGGCGGCATATGTTTTGAGATCATGGCGATCACCTCCGCCTGCTTCTCTCCCAGATCCTTCCGCGGAAAAATGCTGGCATTGACCCTGCCCGTATATAAAATCAGGCTTCTCCCCGTGGAAACCGCCCGATGCATGAGCTCCCAGCGCTGAAACTGCTCTTCTCCCCCCTGGGAAACCGCGACCCCTTCTTCGGTCATCCGGTAATGGAGGGGTTTTGAAAACGCGGGGTTTTGCGCCTGCTTTTTCGCCCGCAGCCAGAGGGAAACGGGCTGATATACCAGAAGAAATCCGCCGAAAATCAGATACAGCGGATACCCGTTCATGAGAAACATCACGATTCCCAGCGCTCCCACGGCGGTCCCCAGAATGCCGGCTGCCGAACTGTACGTATGCCGGAGCATGTAATCGTAGAGCGCGCCCGCGTCGATTTTTACATCAAATTCAACTTCCATCCGTTCCTCCCGCGGCCTTTTCGGCCGTCTCTTCACATTCCGGCTGTCGCCACTAACAGACTACAACAGAAATCCCCTGCGGTCAAGAAAAAACGGGCCGGTCAGCCGCAAAAGGGGTTCCTTTCCGGCGTCCTGCCCGTCTTTTCCATTTCGTTTTTTCGTTTTCTATTCGTGCCGCAGCGCGTCGATGGGGCTCATCTTCGCCGCCTTTCTGGCCGGATAAATCCCGAAGAAAATCCCCACCGCGGAGGAAAACAGCGACGCCCCCAGCACGGTGCTCACCCTCACCTGCGCGGAGAACCCGATGGCCGAGCAGATCGCCCCGGCGCCCAGGGCTCCCAGCAGGATGCCGATCAGGCCTCCCAGCAGGGTGATGATGGCCGCTTCCGACAGAAACTGCAGGAGGATGGACGCCGTTCTGGCTCCCAGGGATTTTCGGATGCCGATTTCCCGGGTCCGCTCCGTCACGGACACCAGCATGATGTTCATCACGCCGATTCCTCCCACCAGCAGGGAAATCGCGGCTACCAGCACCACAAAGGCCGTGATATAGCCCAGGATGGAGTTGACCTGCGCCAGCGCGTCGTTGAAGCTCTCCACCAGGATCGCCCCCTCTCCTCTGACATTGTGCCGTTTCTCCATGAGGCTGACGCTCTCCTGCGCGATCTGCGACGCGTATTCGTTGCTCTCCCCGATGATGTAAAACTGCTCGAAATCGCTCAAATAGAAGCCGAAGGTTTCCAGCACGGACAGCGGCGCTTCCATGGACAGCATCCCTCCGCTGCCCATGTTGATCAGGCTGGAAGCGCTGTCCTGGCGGATTCCGATGATTTCGAACTCCTGGGAAACCCCATATATGTCCACTTCCAGCGTCATGCCCACCACATCCGTGGTCCCGAACAGCTGTCTGGCCGTGCTCTCCGGGATGATGCAGACCCGTCTGGCCGAATCATAGTCGCTGGCCGAATAGAATCTTCCCCGGATGACCGGGTCTTTGGAATAGTATTCCATTCCGGCCGTGCCGCAGGAGAGGATGAGGTCGAAGTTTCCTTTTCTGGTAGCCGTCGTAGCATACACCGAGTAGAGCGGTGTCACCCCTTTGACGTGATCCACCTTTTCCTCGATGGCTTCGAAATCCTCTTCCGTAAAATAGATGGGTTCCGCGTTGTGGCTGTTGTCCGTATACACCGCCACCTGACCGCCCGCCATCTGGTTCAGTTCCCCGTTGACCTCCGCTTTGATCCCGTTGCCCACGGAAATGATCATGATGACAGAAGAGATGCCGATGATAATTCCCAGCATGGTCAGAAACGACCGCCCTTTGTTGCTCTTGATATTCATCAGGGCAATCTTCAGATATTCCCAAAACTGTGACATATTGCCCTCCTTCCGATTTTCACGTCGTTTCGCCCTGATGCCTTACTGGGTAATGGGCACGACCTGCATCCCTTCCGTCAGGTTCGCCCCCGTGCCGGTTACCACCATGTCCCCGGCCTGAATTCCTTCCCTGATTTCCACGTCCGTATCGTCGGAAATTCCCGTTACGACCGGCTGCTTCACGATCACGCCGTCTTTGACCAGGTAGCAGAAATCGCCGTCCTTGTCCGTGTTGACCGCCTCATAGGGCACCAGCACAGCGCCCTCCGCTTTCGCCGTATGGATATCGGCTTTTCCCTCCACTCCCAGAAATACGTTTCCGTCCGGATTTTCGATCCGGATATCCGCTTTCACCACGGGGGTGTTCTGGGCGTTGTTCTCGGCCATCCGGCTGATTTTCTCCACCTTGCCCCGATAGGCGGCTCCGGCTATGGTCACATCGGCTTCCTGCCCTTCCGTCACCTTTTCCAGGTCGTATTTGCTCAGCTCCACCGTCACCTTCACTTCCCGGTTGCTCTGCACGGTGAACAGCTGGGCTCCTTTCGTCACGCTGGCCCCTTCCACGGCGGAAACCTCCGTCACGATTCCGGAAAATTCCGCCGTGACGCCCTGGCTGGCTACGGCCAGATCCTCGGCGGCCTGCTGTGCGGACAGGTTCGCGGATTCCACGGAAATCCTCTTTTCCGCCTGCGCGTATCCGTTCAGGATGCCGGACTCCGAAGAGGTCTGTTTGGATTCCCTTCTGGAAATTTCCTCTTCCATGTCGCTCAGCTTTTTCTCCTCCAGATCGATCAGGCGCTGCTTCTGCTTGAGATTTTCATCGTTTTCCAGCATTTCCAGCTCGTTTTGCACATCGTAGAGCTGCCCCTGCACGCTTTCGATCACTTCCTCTGTGTTTTCCGTATCCCTGCCGGCCGCCTGCTTTTCCGCCAGCTTCCGGTTCTGATAATCCAGCTCCTTCTGCAGCTGCGTGCTCCACTGCTTCAGGTCTTCCTTCTTTTCGTTGGTATCGTCCTCCAGCTCGTACTTGAGCCCTTGGACATACTGTTCCTGATTCGCCTTCATCTGTTTGAGTTCGTCCAGGCCGATGGTCGCGTCGGAATATTCGTTCTGGTTTTCATTGCTCTCCTGCATGGCGCTCTGATAGCTGTTGGCGGCCTGGGAAGCTTCCAGATCCGCTTTCTGCTTGTTCTGCTCCAGCTCCGAGGTATCGAAGGTCAAAAGCAGGTCGCCTTCTTTGACTTCGTCGCCGACGGATACGTTCAGCTCCGCTATCGTCGCGCCGGCCGGAGCGAAATACGTCTTCGCATTGGCGCTCTGCACCTTGCCGCTGGCGGAAATATTCTCCTCCACGTCCCCGGTCATGGCCGCCGTGCAGGTCACCGGAAGGGCCGCCTTGCCGGACATGGCGTTGCTGTAAACGAAGGCTCCCAGCGCCAGCACCGCTACCAGGCCGAGGGCCACGTACCTCTTCTTCAGCCTGCGCTTCCCCGTTTTGGGCGCCGGCTTTTGACGCTTTTTCTTTAATTCACTCATCTCTTTCTCCTTTTTTTACGAAATCTTCCTCTATTTTTCCGTCCCTGATCCGAATCACCCGTTCCGCCTGGGCCGCGATCTCATTGTCATGGGTGATCAGAATCACGGTGTGCCCGCCTTTATGTAGCTTTTTCAGGATTCCCATGATCTCCTGGCTGGAGTGGGAGTCCAGATTGCCTGTGGGTTCGTCCGCCAGAATGATGGGCGGAGCCTGCGCGATGGCCCTGGCGATGGCCACCCTTTGCTGCTGCCCGCCGGACATTTCCGAAGGCTTGTGGTGCATTCTGTGGGAGAGCCCCACCTTCTCCAGCGCGCTCTGCGCCAGCTGCTTTCTCTCCCTTCTGCCCACTCCGCGATAGATCAGGGGGAGTTCCACGTTTTCCTCCGCCGTCAGGTTGGGAATCAGGTTAAATCCCTGAAAGATGAACCCGATCTCCCTGTTGCGGATATCGGAAAGCTCATCGTCGCTCATGGAAGCCACATCCTGCCCGTGCAGAAAATAGTCCCCGCTGGTAGGCACGTCCAAACACCCCAGCATATTCATCAGCGTGGATTTTCCGGAACCGGAATGCCCGATAATGGCCACGAATTCGTTCTCGTCGATGGTCACGTCCACATGATCCAGGGCCCGCACTTCGTTTTCCCCTGGGTTATAGATCTTGCAGATGTCCTTCACTTCAACCAAAGCGCCCATAGTGTCCGCCTCCTGTATTAGTATATTAGTACAATAATGCTGTGCGCGCCTTTTGTCAAGCACTATCTCCTTGAAAAGCCTGTTTTATTTTATACGACAGACCTTTCAAAAATCCCGTCACGTTCTTAAAACTTTTCTTAAAATTTTCAAAAGGAAACCCCTTCGTCAGGGCTTCCGTTTCGGCTGAATGAACGAAATGCCGGGACGCAGGGGCTGTGAAAAGCCTGCGGACAGCGGTCCTTTATTTTTCCTTTTTGGCGGCGGCTTTGAGCACCGGGCTGAGCTTTTTGTAAATCAGCACCGTGATCAGCGATACCAGTCCGCCTTTGAGCAGGTTCAGCGGCGCTACGCACAGGACGACCAGGCCGGTGATGTCATGGATGGACGGGTTGATGGCCGTTCCCATGGCGATGATGGAATCCAGCGGCATCCCGTAGAGCTGGGCGAACTTCGGAATCAGGTAGACGGCGTTGAACGCGGTTCCGAACACGGCCATCAGAAGCGTTCCCACCACCGTGCCGATGATGGCGTTTCTGCGGGTCTTTTTCACGAGATAGATCACCGAAGCGGGCAGCACCAGCACGCAGGCGATGACGAAATTGGCCAGTTCTCCCACGAACGCCGTGGAGGAGGGCTTTAAGAAAATCTTGATGACGATCTTGCAGAATTCGATCATCACGCCCGCCACGGGCCCGTAGGCGAAGGCTCCGATCAGGGCCGGGAGCTCGGAGAAATCCAGGCCGTAGAAGGACGGGGCGAAGGGCACCGGAAATTCCAGCACCATCAGCACGGCCGCCATGGCGGAAAAGACGCCGATCATAACGATTTTTCTGGTCGCCAGAACCCGCTCGGAATCGCCCCGTTTCCTTTTGACCGCCTTTTCGACGGCATAGGCGATGAGAAACATCAGGACCACCAGCCCCAGAAACTGGAGGACGAAAACCAGGTTTTCAGATACGGTTTGCATGACTGCGCTCATTTGTAGAATCTCCCTTCAATTCGAAAAATTTGAAAGAGGAAAAGTCTTCTTTTAAGAAATAAAAAACCCGGAAGAGAATATCTTCCGGGCGCCTTTTCGTATGAAACGCAGCGCCCACCTCCCTGAAAAGAGACGGGCTGCCGCCGTTCATGCGCTATGGTTTCTTCTTTCATCCAGACTGTACTGTCGGCCTCGGAGTTTCACCGAATCTGCCCCGCCAACGCAGTTGACGGCGCTCGTGGGCTATACCACCGGTTGGGACTTTCACCCGACCCTGAAGAACTTTACCTGATTCATTTTACCTGCTTATCTTAATACACTCCCGCCGATCTGTCAATGCCCGTTTTCCTGGTCCAGCCGCATGGTCAGGCTGATCCTCTTTTTCACCGGATCCACATCCAGAACCTTAACGTCCACGATATCCCCCACGCTGACGGCCTCCAGGGGATGTCGGATGAACCGGTCCGTGATCCGGGAAATATGGACGAGGCCGTCCTGATGGACGCCGATGTCCACGAAGGCGCCGAAGTCGATGACGTTTCGCACGGTACCCTTCAAAATCATTCCGGGCTTTAAGTCCTTCATGTCCAGCACGTCGCTGCGCAGGATAGGCGCAGGGCAATCCAGCCTGGGATCCCTCGCCGGCTTTTCCAGCTCCGTCAGGATATCGTTCAGGGTGATTTCTCCGATTCCCAGCTCCGCCGCCAGCTCCTTTTTATTCCGGATCTTTCTCTCCAGCGCTGCGAAAGCCGTCTCCCCTCTCTGAGACCCGTTCCGGGAAACGGATCCCTTCGCTTCCCGCTTCGTTTCCTCCTGAGGAGCCTGCTCCATCTGCGCCATGGCCGCTGCCAGCGCCTTCCCCATGGCGGTGTTGGTATTGCGGATGACGATCTGCTTTCCTCTTCTGTCCTCCCGGTTCCTTCTGTCCTTCCCGGGCTCCTCCTGCTTTTTCGCCCCTCCCGCAGGTTTTTCCTTCGCTTCCTTCTGCAGGCGGCGCACGTCCTCCATGGTCATATCCAGCTTTTGCAGAAGCTGCCGGGCGGCCTCATAGGATTCCGGATGCACGCTGGTGGCGTCCAGAGGATTATCCCCGTCCGCGATGCGCAAAAATCCCGCGCACTGTTCGAAGGCCTTCGGCCCCAGCTTGGGCACTTTCAAAAGCTGCTTCCTGTCGGTAAAACGTCCGTTTTCCTCCCGGTATTCCACGATGTTTTTCGCCACCGCCTTCGATACCCCGGAGATATATTCCAGCAGGGAAGCGGAAGCCGTGTTCAGGTCCACGCCCACCCGGTTGACGCAGTCCTCCACCACGCCCGTGAGGGCTTCTCCCAGCTTTTTCTGATTCATGTCGTGCTGATACTGCCCCACGCCGATGGACTTCGGGTCGATCTTCACCAGCTCCGCCAGCGGATCCTGCAGACGGCGGGCGATGGAAGCCGCGCTCCTCTGCCCCACGTCGAAATTCGGAAACTCCTCCGTCGCCAGCTTGCTGGCGGAATACACCGATGCGCCCGCTTCGCTGACGATCACGTACTGAACGGGCTTTTTGAGCTCTTTGATCAGGTCCACGATCACCTGCTCCGATTCCCTGGACGCGGTTCCGTTCCCCAGGGAAATCAGGGAGACGCCGTAGGTATCGATGAGCTTTTTCAGCTCCCGCTTCGACTCCTCCACCCGGTTCTGGGGCGCGGTGGGATAGATCACCTTCGTGGCCAGCACCTTTCCGGTGGGATCCACCACCGCCAGCTTGCAGCCCGTGCGGAAAGCCGGATCCCATCCCAGCACCACCCTGCCCGCGATGGGCGGCTGCATGAGAAGCTGCTGCAGATTTTTGCCGAATACGCTGATCGCCCCTTCCTCCGCCTTTTCCGTCAGCCCGTTGCGGATCTCCCTCTCGATGGCTGGAGCGATGAGACGGGAATAGCTGTCCGCCAGGGCTTCCTTCAGCGCGGGACCGGTATGGGGATTCTCCCGGACGATCACCTTCTTTTCCAGATACTGCAGGATCCTCTCCTGGGGCGCTTCGATTTTCACCGTGAGGAACTTTTCCGCTTCTCCCCGGTTGATGGCCAGAATCCGGTGGCCCGCGGCCTTTTTCACAGGTTCCTCATAGGCGTAGTACATCTCGTAGACGCTGGATGCCTTCTCATCCCTGGCCGCGCTCACGATCTTTCCTTCCGCTTCCGTCAGGCTGCGGATGAAGATCCGGTAATCCGCGTCGTCCGAAACGGCCTCCGCGATGATATCCAGCGCGCCCTGCAGAGCTTCCGCCGCGTCGGCCACCCCCTTCCCTTCGTCCACATATTTCTGCGCTTCTTCCTGAAGCGGACGGTCCGTCTCCTGAAGGAGGATGAAGTCCGCCAGTCCCTGAAGCCCCTTCTCCTTCGCCACGCTGGCCCTCGTCCTCCTTTTGGGGCGGTACGGGCGGTACAGATCGTCCACCACCACCTGCGTTTCCGCCGCCAGGATCTTCTCCCGCAGCTCGTCCGTCAGCTTTCCCTGCTCCTCTATGCTGCTCAACACGGTTTCCTTTTTCTCTTCCAGATTGCGCAGATAGGTCAGCCGTTCCAGCAGGTTGCGCAGCACTTCGTCGTTTAAGGATCCCGTCACTTCCTTGCGGTACCGGGCGATAAAGGGGATCGTATTCCCTTCGTCGATGAGCTTCACGGCGGCTTCCACCTGCCAGCGCTCCACCTTGAGTTCTTCCTTCAGTCTGTTTAAAATGTCCATTTCAATCTCCATTCCGGAGCGTAAGCGACGGGGCGAAGAGAAATCACGAATGTGATTTCTCTTCTGCCAACAAAGCTATTTGTGACGCTCCGGAACAAATAGCTGTGTGACAAATAAGCCATCGGGCTTATTTGTCACACTATACCTCTGTCTTTCTGTTTTACCGTTCCAGTATAGTCGATTCTTCTCCCCTTTTTCAAGCCCCTGGCGAAAACTCGCCTTTCCCATTTTTTCATGCCCATCCGCCCGCTGAGGGGTATTTGACTTGTCTCTCCTGTCAAAACGTGATAAAATGGCGGAAAGTGTATGGAAGGGGATTTCCTATGGATCATATGGAACTGGAAAACGGAATCAATCAGGCGCGCCGGCCTGAGCCCGGCAGGGGATTCGCCGTCGCATCCCTGGCCCTGGGCGCCGCCGCCTTTCTCTGCATCTTCACCATGACGCTGCTCCCCACGATTTTTCTGGGCTGTCTGTCCATCCTGTTCGGGATTTTATCCAGAGGGAATCAAAGGAAGCCCGGGAACTACGCGCTGACCGGGATTATCGTGTCCTCCTGCGCGCTGGTCATCAATTTCGCCATGGGGGCGCTCTCCTTTTACACCGTTTTCTCCAATCCGGAGATGACGGCTCAATACTGGCAGATGGTGGATGATACCTATGAACAGATGACGGGAATGGGCATCGAAGAAATTCTGGAGAGCTACGGGGTGGATCCCGCGGATCTTCGCTGAGGAGGAATGAAAATTTTTATGAAGGCACATACAACGAGCGCAGCGCTGAAGGCGCAGGCCAGAGGCGCCCTTCTGGGTCACTATCTGCCCCTTTCCGGCGCCTATTTTACCCTGGCGCTGTTTCGCTATCTCATCGCCGTCCCCAGCGGACTGTATTCGATCCGTCCCCCCTTCGGCACGATCCTCTATTACGGGATCGCTTTCGGGCTGGACGTCTTTTTCGGCATTTTCAGCGCGGGGATCGCTTTTCTGTTTCTGAGCAACGCCTGCGGCCATCCGGTTTCCGCCCCGGGGATCTTCGCCGGATTTTCGCGCGAGCCGGGGAAGGCCATGCGGATTCAGCTCCTGCCCTCCCTGCTGCTGTTGATTCCCAATTCGGTCGCCGACGCCCTTTTGACCCAATATCTGGCAACTCTGCAGGATCGCTGGCTGTATGCCGGACTGTTCTGCTCCCTGATCTTTCTGCCCTTCGTCCTCTATGTGAAAATCCTGTATTCCCAGGTCTATTTCATCATGCTGGACTTCCCCGAAATGAGCGCTTCGGAATGCCTTCGCTACTCCAGGCGGCTGATGAAGGGCAATAAGATCCGCTATCTGTATCTGATGCTCAGTTTTATCCCCCTGATGCTGCTGGGCTTTCTCACCTGCGGAATCGGCCTGCTGTACGTCTATCCCTACCGCCAGCAGACCTACGCCGCTTTCTATCTGGATCTGATGTCCCGGCAGCAGAGGCGGTGACGCTCTCCCGCCCGGGCGCGACCGGGCGGACGGAAAGGCTGATAAACGATGGCTGAATCATGAAAGCCGCTGGTTATCAGTCTTTTTTTCGCCGACAGGAAAGTTCCTTTCCTGTCCGCGAAAAACCTCCGGCAGAGCGCA
>OEQQ01000233.1_pt1 | contig 12304 bp, 10 predicted proteins | sample 1539741 | NCBI WGS metagenome assembly OEQQ01 (sample SAMEA3891876, study PRJEB23780) | metagenome | biome: terrestrial biome; feature: animal house; material: Caecal content | place: Italy | collected 2015-05-05
AGGACACTAAAATATAAAAAACCTACTTGGGGGTATTTTATGTCCAGAAAAAGTATGAACTGTACTTTTGTGGATAACGCGGAAATTATGCCGACCCCGGCCTTGTCATCCGTTCTGCAGGGCCACGATATCCACGGGTTCCACGGCGTCGGGATCGAAGCTGTCGTGCAGCAGGTCCGTCAGAGCCGCCGCCGTGTCCAGGCTGGTGAAGCACGGGATGCCCAGGGCTGCGGCCCGGCGGCGGACCTTTACGCTGCCCCGGGAGGGAATCCTGCCTTTTGCGGAGGTGGACACCAGATAGCTGATTTTCCCGCTCTCCAAAAGGGAGATGGTATCGTGTTGGGATTCCCCGATCTTGTGCACCAGGGTGGTGCTCAGGCCGTGTTCCCGCAGGATCTGAGCGGTGCCCGCGGTGGCGTAGAGATGGAAGCCCAGCTCCAGAAAGCGCCTGGCCAGACCGATGGTTTCCTCCTTATCCGTATCCCGGACCGTCAAAAAGACGCCTCCCTCCCGGCTGAGGGGATAGCCCGCGCCCACCAGGCCCTTGTACAGCGCTTCCCGCAGGGTGGGCGCGATGCCCAGAACTTCCCCGGTGGATTTCATCTCCGGCCCCAGTTGGGTGTCCAGGCCGGAGAGCTTTTCGAAGGAAAAGACCGGTACTTTTACCGCAGAACAGGAGGAAGCGGGATACAGGCCGGTTCCGTAAGGCATGTCCGCAAGCCGCTCTCCCAGCATGATCCGGGTGGCCAGATCGGTCATGGGGATGCCGGTGACCTTGCTCAGATAGGGGACCGTCCGGGAAGAACGGGGGTTGACCTCGATCACATAAACTTCATCCCGGTGGATCACGTACTGGATGTTGATCAGGCCTTTCGTGCGCAGAGCCAGCGCCAGACGGGTGGAATATTCCACGATCCGTTTCGTCTGGGAAGGGGTCAGATTCCAGGCGGGGTAGACCGCGATGGAGTCGCCGGAATGGACGCCGGCCCGTTCTATGTGCTCCATGATGCCGGGCAGGAGCACGTCCCGCCCGTCGCAGATGGCGTCTACCTCCAGTTCGGTGCCGGACAGGTACTGATCGATGAGGATGGGGTTGTCCTTTTCGTGGGAGAGGATGATGGCCATATATTCCCGTACGTCGGCCTCGGAAAAGGCGATGATCATATTCTGGCCGCCCAGGACGTAGCTGGGGCGCAGCAGGACGGGATAGCCCAGCTTTTCGGCGCTGCTGAGCGCTTCCGCTTCCGTGTGCACCACGCAGCCGGAGGGCTGGCGGATCCCCAGCTCCTTCAGCAGGGCGCCGAACCGCCCGCGGTCTTCCGCCGCATCGATGCTGTCCGCGGGCGTGCCCAGGATGGGAATCCCGTTTTCGGACAGCCAGGAGGTGAGGCGGATGGCCGTCTGGCCGCCGAAGGAAACCACGGCGCCTACGGGCCGTTCGATCCGGATGACGTCGGCCACGTCCTCCGGCGTCAGCGGCTCGAAATAGAGCCGGTCGGCCAGGTTGAAATCCGTGGAGACGGTCTCCGGGTTGTTGTTGATGACGGCCACTTCATACCCCGCCTTCTGCAGGGACCAGACGCAGTGGACGCAGGCGTAATCGAATTCGATCCCCTGCCCGATGCGGATGGGGCCGGAACCCAGCACCAGCACTGTGGGCCGGGGATTTTTCCGATGGGAGAGAAACTCTTCGGCCTCGTCCTCTTCCTGGCTTACCCCGTAAAAGTAAGGGGTTTCCGCAGCAAATTCCGCCCCGCAGGTATCCACCATCCGGTAAGAAGCGGGCAGATGGGGAAAATCCGACGTCCCCGAGATCCGCGCGATGGCTTTGTCCGGAAACCCGTTTTCCTTCGCTTCCCGGAGGAGGGAGGGGGAGAGGGGGGAAGTGCGCAGCCGCTTTTCTAGGTCGGCCAGGGAGAGCAGCTGATGGAGAAACCATTCGTCCACAGCGGTCAGGGCGTGCAGCCTTTCTGCGGAGATGCCGCGATAGAGGGCTTCGTAGAGGGCGAAGAGGCGTTCGTCGTCCTTTTGCGCCAGCTTTTGAAGGAGGGCGCCTTCGTCCAGGCCGCGCAGGCCGTCGTCCCACAGGCAGTCCCGGGAGATTTCCGCCCCCCGGACGGCTTTCATCAGGGCGTGGCGGAAATTGCGGCCGATGGCCATGACTTCCCCGGTGGCTTTCATCTGGGTGCCCAGGGTGCGGGAAGCGTAGACGAATTTGTCGAAGGGCCAGCGGGGGAATTTGACCACCACATAGTCCAGGGCGGGCTCGAAACAGGCCTTTGTCTTCCCGGTGACTTCGTTTTTGATTTCGTCCAGCCGATAGCCCACAGCGACCTTCGCGGCCACCCGGGCGATGGGATATCCCGTGGCCTTGCTGGCCAGGGCGGAAGAACGGGATACCCTGGGGTTGACCTCGATCACCGCATAGGCGAAGCACTCCGGATTCAGGGCGAACTGGACGTTGCAGCCGCCCTCCACGCCCAGGGATGAAATGATATGCAGGGCGGCGTTGCGCAGCATCTGATATTCCCGGTCCGCAAGGGTGAGGGCCGGGGCCACCACGATGGAATCCCCGGTGTGGATGCCGACGGGATCCAGATTTTCCATGGAACAGACGGTGATGGCGTTGCCGTCTTTGTCGCGCATCACCTCGAACTCGATTTCCTTCCAGCCCTCCACGGATTTTTCCACCAGAATCTGTGAAATGGGGGAAAGCCGGAGCCCGCCGGCGGCGATTTCCTTCAGCTCGCCTTCGGTCCGGGCGATGCCGCCGCCCGTGCCGCCCAGGGTGAAGGCGGGGCGCACGATGACCGGATAACCGGCGCTGTGGGCGAACGCCAGCGCGTCCTTGACGGTGTGGGTCACGAGGGAGGGGATCACCGGTTCATGGATGGCTTCCATGGCGGATTTGAACAGCTGCCGGTCTTCGGCCCTGGCGATGGTGTCGGGATCGGCGCCCAGCAGGCGGACGCCTTCCCGCTCCAGGAATCCCTCCCGCGCCAGCTGCATGGAGAGGGTCAGTCCGGTCTGTCCGCCCAGGGTGGACAGGATGCTGTCCGGCTTTTCCTTGCGTATGATTTTTTTCAGAAAATCCAGGGTCAGAGGTTCGATATAAACGTGATCCGCCATGGCGGAATCGGTCATGATGGTGGCGGGGTTGGAATTGACCAGCACCACCTCCAGCCCCTCTTCCTTCAGGGCGCGGCACGCCTGGGTGCCCGCGTAGTCGAATTCGGCGGCCTGTCCGATGACGATGGGGCCGGAACCGATGACCATCACTTTTCTGATTTCGGGATTCAATGGCATATGCTTGTTCTCCTTTCCGCCATCATGGCGACAAATTCTTCGAACAAAAAGGAAGAATCCATGGGGCCGGGGCAGGCTTCCGGATGAAACTGCACCGAAAGGCCGGGGAAAGCTTCGTAGGACAGCCCCTCGCAGGTGCCGTCGTTGAGATTGAGAAAGCGCAGCGAACAGCCGGGAGGGAGGCTGTCGTTTTTCACCGTATAGCCGTGGTTCTGGCTGGTGATGTAGTCCCGCCCTGTCAGAAGATCCCGGACGGGCTGGTTTGCGCTTCGATGGCCGTATTTGAGCTTTTCCGTATCCGCCCCGTTTGCCAGCGCCAGGAGCTGATGCCCCAGACAGATGCCGAAAATGGGAATCCGGGACCGGCACAGAAGGGCCAGCTGGGCGACGATGGAAGGGTTGTCCCTGGGATCTCCGGGGCCGTTTCCCAACAGGATGCCGTCCGGGGAAAGGGAGAGGATTTCTTCGGCCGAAGCGCCGGCGGGAACCGTGGTCACGCTGCAGTCCAGAGACTGGAGATGGCGAAGGATTCCGTGCTTGACGCCGAAATCCCAGACCACGACATGAAAGCGGGAGAGGCCGGAGGGAAGCTGTCTGACGGATCGGGAGGTCACGGAAGAGACGGCGTTTTTGATTTTCCACCCGGACAGGGAAAGCGCGTCCGGCGCTTCCGGCTTTCGCAGGGTCAGCCGGCCGTTCATGACGCCCCGCTCCCGGATCCTCCGGGTGATGGAACGGGTGTCCACCCCGAAGATGCCCGGGACTCCCTGCTCTTTCAGGAAGGTATCCAGATCCGTTTTGCTCCGGAAATTGGAGGGCTGGGGACACCATTCCCGGACGATGTAGGCGCTCAGATGCGCCTTTTCGCTTTCAAAATCGGAAGCGTTGATCCCGTAATTGCCGATCAGGGGAAAGGTCTGAACTACCATCTGGCCGAAATAGCTGGGATCGGTCAGCGTTTCCTGATAACCGGTCATGGCCGTGGTAAAGACCACCTCTCCCACACGATCGCCGTCCAGAGGCGCGCCGAAGGACTTCCCCTCATAGCAGGAGCCGTCTTCCAGCTGGAGATATACTGTCTGCTGCATAAAATCCTCCCTTTCGTAAAAAAAGCGCCCATGAGCAGGGCCGAAGGGACGGCCCCGTTCATGAACGCCTTTGTTCATCCGTGGTATTATAGCATCGGTGAAAACCGCGGTCAAGGAAAATCTGATGCAAATTGTGATAAATTAGAGAATTAAAAATTCATCGGCTAGAAGTACATCAATGTGCTTTCTGCAAGAGCTTGACCTTGCCCCTCCGTCCGCATGAATAAATTGGTCAACTGAAACGTCAAACATGGTAATGAGTTAAATTAACCTTTACAATACAAACATCCATTCATTGACATTGTTTTCTTGTCATGTTATACTGTTATGCATAACAGTATAACAGTTAAAACATAAGGAGGATGCAGCAATGAAACTGATTATTTCAAATGTAACTGGCGTCCCCATATACGAGCAGATTAAACAGCAGATCAAGGTGGCTATTTTATCTGGCGAGCTTCAAGCCGAAGAAACTTTGCCCTCGCTTAGAACACTTGCCAAAGACTTAAAGATCAGCGTCTTAACAGTGACAAAGGCATACACAGAATTAGAGCAAGAGGGCTTTGTTAAAAATGTGCAGGGGCGCGGATGTTTCGTAATGGGATCTGGTTCAGAACTGATTAAGGAGCAGCTTATTTGCAAAGTAGAAAACAATCTTACCGAAGCAATAAAAGCCGCAAGAATGGCAAATCTATCCACAGAGGAATTACATCACCTTTTGGACATTTTAACGGAGGTAAAAACAGATGACTAATTATTTAGAGGTAACGAATCTTTCAAAATCTTTTGATTCTTTTCAGCTTCACAATATCAGCTTTACTTTGCCAAAGGGATATATTATGGGCTTGATCGGTCCGAATGGTTCTGGCAAAACAACGACAATCAAACTGATTTTAAATATGCTCAAGCGCACCGGCGGCACAGTCAAAGTGATGGGGCTGGATAATATCGCAGAAGAACAAAAAGTAAAATCAGAGCTTGGCGTTGTTTTCGATACAAATTATTTCAGTGATGATTGGAAAGTGTCGCAGGTTGAAAAATCCATTTCGGTATTTTATCCAAATTGGGACAGCCAGAAATTTGCGGATATGTTACGGAAATTTCACATTGCACCAACCAAAAAGGTAAAAGAACTTTCCAAAGGTATGCAGATGAAGTTAATGCTTGCCTGTGCGTTTTCATACGACGCCAAACTTTTGATCCTCGACGAACCGACCAGTGGTCTTGACCCGGTTTCCAGAGATGAACTTTTGAAAATTCTTTCAGAGTATATTGAAGATGGCGAGCATAGTGTTTTGTTCTCTACCCATATCACAGGCGATTTGGAGCGTGCAGCCGATTATATTACCTACATCAGTTATGGCGAACTGTACTTTACTGGCAGCAAAGATGATTTTGTAGATATGTTCCGCATTGTAAAAGGTGGAATTGAGGAACTGTCCGATGATCTAAAAAATAAGGCGGCTGGTATTCGTACATTCCCTACGGGATTTGAGGCTCTGATGAAAACCGAAGATATTAACGGTTTCTCAAACCTGACTGTTGAGCCTGCCACCATTGATGAAATTGTAGTGTTTACAAGCAAGAAAGGTGACGATTATGAGTAATATTTTGAAATCCACAAAATTAGATATTGCATTGGTAAAACCATATTTTAAGACAATTTGTTTTACCCTGCTTCTGCCGATTGTGTTTGCCGCAATCAATCGTTCCTTATTGACAGGGGTATCATTTGCTATGTGCTTTATTGCCATGACGACGGGATATACCTTTTCCATCACAGAAAAAAACAGTATGGATCGTCTGTTTGGTATTTTACCTGTTCGTAAAAGCGAGCTTGTGATCGGACGATATGTTTTCGTCCTTACAATGGGACTTCTTTCCCTGATTATTTCTTTGATTGCACAGCCGCTTGTCTTGAAAGTGCTGGGTGAAACAGTTGGCGTATTTGACATTATGACTGCCGCTATTACAGGAGTATTCTTATTTGCGCTCTATACCGTGTTCCAGATTCCGGGATATTACAAGTACGGCTCAATCAAAGGACGGGTATTTATGTATATTCCAGTGGCCGGTTTTTTGGTGACTTTACTTCTTCTCTCTAAAATGCCAGCTATCGGGAGCTCAATTATTTCAGTCATTGAATCTTCTCCGATACTTCTTGTTTTGCTTGCGGTTTTTGCTATTGTCGTGATGTATGCGGTTTCAATCTTCTTGTCCATTCGGGTTATGAAGAATAAGGAAATGTGAGGTGATTGTATGGATTTTACAATTTTGGCAGTTGTGCTTTTGATTGGTGTTGGCGTTCCTATCCGTAATAAACTCATACGGAAATATCGGGATAAAAAGAAACAAGAAGATAATAAGGATAAGCTGAAATAATATATAAACAGCACCGGGGGGATATGAAAATATCTTCTTTGGTGCTGCTTTTTTAATAGAGCTATATTTTGCTGATAGATTTTTTGAAAAAATCCGTCCGCTGTAACATTTCGCGGACATTTGCCTGTTATACTATCTGCAAAAAGCAAAGGAAGTGAGAATATGAAGCAGATTTTAATTGTCGAGGACGACAGTTTTTTGAATAAGATGTTGGCCTATAACCTGACCGCAGACGGCTACGGCGTGACTTCTGTCCTAAACGCCAGAACCGCAGCCGACGCCATCCGAAAGCGAGAATTTGATTTGGTGCTGCTGGACATCAACCTGCCGGACGGGAACGGTTTTGAGCTGTGCAAGCTGATAAAGCCCCAGCACCCAGACACCATTGTAATCTTCCTGACCGCTAACGATCAGGAGAGCGACCAGATACGAGGCTATGAGGTGGGCGCGGTGGACTACATCACAAAGCCCTTTGTGATCGGGACCTTGCAGCGGAAAATCAAAGCTATGTTCGCCATGCTGGAACACCACAAACCGGCCAAGGACATTTACGACGACGGGCGGCTGTTTCTGGACTTCTCGGAGCAGACGGCTTCCTTAAACGGCAAGCCTCTGTTCCTATCCCCGATGGAGTACAAAATGCTGAACCTGTTCCGTAAAAATCCCCGGCAAGTGCTGACCCGTGGGCAGCTTTTGGAAAAGTTGTGGGATATAGACGAGAGGTTTGTGGACGAACACACCCTGACAACCTCCATCAGCCGGATTCGCAGCAAGATCGAATCCGACGGCGGCGCGCCCTATATCAAGACCGTTTACGGCATGGGCTATCAATGGACGGGAGGCGAGGCAAAATGAAGTTTCAAAATCTCTCGGTAAAGCGTCTGTTTGGCCGGGTGGCAATGGGGTTTGCCCTCTCTATGTCCGGGATCACCATAGCCCTGTTTCTTGTGACAAAACAGACGGTGGTGCTGCTGACGGGCGGGGCGCTGCTGCTGTGCGCCCTTGTGGGGATTTTTGTACTGACGCAGGTGTTTGGAAAGCGGCTGTCGCAGTTTACCGCTGACCTGTGCCAGACTTTAGACCACATGATCGCCGGGAATGAAGCGCCCCAGCGCCCAGAGGACAGCGAAACCCAGCTTGCCAGAATCGGACATCGGCTGGCAAGGCTCTACCAGATCATGCAGGAGAACCGCCGCCGGGTAGACGAGGAACGACAGGAGTTGCAGACCCTTGTATCGGATATTTCCCATCAGGTAAAAACGCCGGTAAGCAATCTGAAAATGGCGACGGACACCCTGCTGGAAAAGCCTATGACCGAGGCGGAGCGCACCGACTTTATCCGGGGAATCCGCAGCCAAACGGATAAACTGGACTTTCTCTTTCAGGCTCTCGTGAAAACTTCCCGGCTGGAAACAGGAGTGATCCAGTTGGACAAGAAGCCGGGCCGCCTCTTTGATACCGTGGCGCAGGCCATGAGTGGGATCGTGTACGCAGCGGAGAAAAAGGAAATCGCCGTGTCCGTGGACTGCCCGGAGGATTTGACCGTTTCCCATGACAGCAAGTGGACATCCGAAGCCCTCTTTAATCTGCTGGACAATGCGGTGAAGTACACCCCGGCAGGCGGGAAAATCGCTGTGTCGGTGGTGCTGTGGGAAATGTATGTAGAAATCAAAGTAGCCGACACTGGCAAGGGCATTTCCGAAAGCAATCAGGCCGCCATCTTCCGGCGCTTCTATCGTGAGGAAGAAGTACACGAACAGCAGGGCGTGGGTATTGGCCTGTATCTGGCTCGCGAGATCGTAACACGGCAGGGCGGCTATATCAAAGTGACTTCGGAGCCGGGGAAGGGTTCAGAATTTTCCATTATGCTTCCTTTGCGTTGAGAGGAACTTTCTGCTTCGGGCCAAGTTGGCCCGAAGTGCAGAAATAAATGAAATGTCCGAGCGTTGTAACATTTCACCACGATTTTCAATGAAATTTTTTGGCCGCTGTAACATTTCGCGGACATTTGGGTTTTACAATACCCTTATCAACAGGCAGGAAGCCTTGAAAGGAGTTTTGAATATGAGCGTTTTACAGACGATTGACCTGAAAAAGTATTACGGCACAGAGCCGAACATCACCCGCGCCCTTGACGGCGTGAACTTCTCCGTGGAGGACGGCGAGTTTGTGGCCGTTGTGGGAACCTCCGGCAGCGGAAAGTCCACCCTGCTTCACATGATGGGCGGGCTGGACACCCCCACTTCCGGGAATGTGATCGTCCGGGACAAGGAACTGGCGAAGATGAATGACGAGCAGCTCACCATCTTCCGGCGCAGAAACATCGGCTTTATCTTCCAGAACTACAACCTTGTTCCCATTCTGAATGTGTATGAGAACATTGTCCTGCCGGTGGAGCTGGACGGAGATACAGTAGATCAGAAGTTTACGAACGAAGTCGTTCACCTGCTGGGGCTGGAAGATAAGCTGAAAAATATGCCCAACAATCTATCCGGCGGACAGCAGCAGCGCGTGGCTATCGCCCGCGCCCTGATTACCAAACCGGCTATCGTGCTGGCCGACGAGCCGACCGGCAACCTTGACAGCAAGACCAGCGCCGAAGTGTTGGGACTGATTAAGCGCACCAGTGACGAGTTCCACCAGACCGTTGTAATGATTACCCACAACAACGACATTGCCCGTCTTGCAGATCGGATTGTCCGTATTGAGGACGGCAAGATCGTGGAGTAAGGAGGTGGCAGGCTATGACATGGCCTTTTGAAAATGATACCAGCACTATTATAAAGAAACTGGCGAAAGCTGACCTAAAGGAACATAGGCTCAAGACTTTAATCACTGCAATTATTATTGTAATTGCGACTTGCCTAATGGCAACCGTCTTTTCGATTTTAGTAAATGACGCACTGAAACAATCCACACAAGCACCTTATCATGCTATGTTTCGCGCTGTGAGCGAAGATACGAAAAATAAGTTACAGACCGATAATGATTTTGAAGCAGTTGGTGTTTACAAAACTTTTGGTAATATTGTGAACGATGATGGGCGCACTGATCTGGCATACATGGATGATCCGGCAATGTCCTTTTTGGGCTTTGAACTGCTGGATGGAAACCTGCCGCAAAATAACACAGAGGTACTTGTATCTGAAACTTATCTGTCTATTCACAAATTGGTATTAGGTGATACATTTTCCTTTGAATATGTAGACACCTTGACAAATGAATTGAAAGAAAACACATTTACTGTTTGCGGCATTATCCAAAACAAAACACAGGAAAAAGGAAAACAGTTTTATATTCTGACCTCTGATCGTTTCCGCACAGAATACGCACAGCAGTACAGCGAGCTTTCTTTAACTTACAGCACGCAAACCGCTACGACGGTTGATGTATTAGTTTCACTTAATTCGGAAAAAGCCGATATGAGTCCTGACACTCAAAAAGATTTTTTGAAAAGTAAAGGCGAAGCCGAAGGTATTGAAGATTTTGACATCATATTAAATGACAGATATATTGATGGAATCTATATTGATGGTGCTGTGGTGGTCGGTATTATCTTTTTTGCGATATTCATTATGTTCGCCAGCAGTTTTGTAATTTACAGTATTTTTTATATTTCCATTGTCAATTCGATGCCGATGTATGCCCAGTTCATTTCATTAGGGACGACGAAAAAACAGTTGCGTTACTTTTTGAAAATGCAGGGGAATTTACTGGCATTACGGTTTATCCCTTTGGGAGCATTGATTTCTATTTTGATTGTAGTTATTCTCTCCGGGGTGCAATGGCTTTTATATGACATGGCGATTGTTTTATTGTCTGGTTTCTTGATTTTTGCTGTTATCAAGTTCGCTTTGAGAAAGCCGGCGAAACTTCTTGCCAAAACTTCTCCTATTGAAGCAATGAAATTTCAAGGGGAAAAGGCCAGACAAGGACACAAAACATTGAAGCGGATTACACCAAATACTTTGGCGCAAAGCAACCTGAAAATGAATCAGAAGAAAAACCGTATGTCAATTATTTCATTGAGTATTAGTGGAACCTTGATGATTGCATTAGCTATCCTTATTTCTTCCATCAATCTTCCGGCTATGTTGCGACAAAGCTATCCATTAGACGAGGATTTCCAGATTGGCATACAGATGGATAACTTTTATGAGCGTTTTCCGACTATCATTCAAGACAATCCTCTATCAGAGGATTTGCAGGCACAAATATATAAAATTCTCGGCGTAGAAAAGATTGTATTGGATGGATGTGTCGTGGGCCGCTTAGTAGAATCAAAAGTTGTCTACGATTCGCCAGAGGACAATTTAGAAATTGTAAACAGTCTATCACCAGAACTTGTTGCTAATGCAAGTGAACTTGTGGACGGTACAATCAATTATGATGAAGTCGGTCTGGATGGCATAGTTGTCAATAAATACCGTACAGATCGAAGTGATACAAACTATGGCGATCTGAAAATTGGAGATACACTATTATTCCATTTTGATGTTGCCGGAAAAAACATTGAAAAAACTTTTACCGTTGCCGGGATTGCTTACTTCCCATCAACAGGGTTGTTCTATTGTACCAGCGAAGCAATAGCAGAACTTTCCCCTTATAATAATACATCACATTTATCCGTTTTTTGCGACCCGGATTATAAGGAATTTGTTCAAGATGGGATCATGGCGCTTATAAGCGGAAATCCGAATTTGAGGCTCAAAATTTACGATGAAGAATTTTCTACAATTAGAGGATTCATAAAGGCAACCACAAGCAGTCTGTACGGTATATCTGCATTTGTAATTCTTTTCGGGCTATTAAATATGGTGAATATGCTAATCAGCAGCGCTATTGTCCGTAAACGGGAATTTGCGCTTTTACAGGCAGTTGGAATGACAAATCAACAACTAAGAAAAATGCTTTACCGAGAGGGAATGAGCATTAGTATAAAGTCTGCAATATTGGCAACCTTTTTTGGCGTTACAGTAGGTGCTTTGCTATGCTATTTGGCAAATAAGGTATTGGCTCTGAAATTTATCCTTTTTGAGTTTAATATATTCCCGATTCTTTTATTCTCCATTTTGCTCGTCGGATTGCAGATTTGCATTAGCTATGGGGTTAGCCGATCCATTGAGAAAGATACTTTGGTGGAACGATTGAGAACGGAATAGCAACTGTATGGGATCGGCGGGGTAGCGTATGCTACCCTGCCGGTTCTACTATTTCTCAAATATTTTTTGAAATGTCCGAGCATTGTAACAATTCAGCCTGCTTTTTTGTCGAAATCAAAGGTACCTCGGACATTTGTGTAACATTTGTAGTTTATGCTTGTGGTAAATCAATAAGAAACATCTGCCTCCACAGCGGAGGAAAGAAAAAACCGCTGACGGGCAGACAATTTCTTGTGCTTTTATGACACCTCTATATCCTTACGGCGGTTTTGAGAAATCAGAGCCGCCGTTTCTTTTCGTTTATCCTAAACCAACGACGACCTAACACCGTGTAAATCCACGGCGGCATATAGGAGGATTGCCGCC
>OEQQ01000235.1_pt1 | contig 12211 bp, 10 predicted proteins | sample 1539741 | NCBI WGS metagenome assembly OEQQ01 (sample SAMEA3891876, study PRJEB23780) | metagenome | biome: terrestrial biome; feature: animal house; material: Caecal content | place: Italy | collected 2015-05-05
ATCACAGACCGGAATATCACCAGTGACCTTGCTAACCGCACACTGCAAAAAGCAATAGGTTCGCAAGCGAAAATCAAAGGTGAATTAATTCTTCACAGCGACCAGGGTTCGCAGTATACCTCGAAAGCATTTGTTGAATACTGCGAATCTGTTCATGTGACACAAAGCATGAGTAAAGCAGGCTATCCGTATGATAATGCGCCAATGGAGCGTTATTTCAACACATTGAAAAATGAATGTACAAACCTATATGAATTTTCAACGGAAGAATCGCTTTATCAGAAAGTGGAGGAATTTGCATACATTGACTACAATCATGTACGTCCTCACAGTTTCAATGGTTATAGAACTCCGTTTGAGGCAAGGAATGCAGCGTAACTGATTTATGATATTTTTTAGCCATAAGTGTTACAAAAATGCTTGACCACAACAACTGTACTGTTGGTTGCCACGGTTGACGGCGGTTTCCCCAATGAGCCAGCCAAGACCTCTTTTGAAGCGAGTCCGAATCAAGGGGCGATGGTTCCAGTTGATTTTACTGTGAAAAAGGTAGAAAAGATTGACGATACCGGCTTGTTGATGACATTTACTAAAAATTAAGTAAACGACTATTTGCAAAGGAGAGGATTTTATGAAACATATTTTAGTGATACAAGGTGGCGGAAGGCCAAACGGAAACACGGCCCAGCTTATCGCTGCTTTCGTGGAGGGCGCAGAAAGCGCCGGACATCAGACAGAAGTTATTTCGCTTCTTAAAAATGAGGTAAAGGACTGCTTGGGCTGTAACGCCTGCCGGTATGGGAAACCCTGTGTGCAAAAGGACTCTTTCAATGAAATGGTTCCCAAGATCGTGGCTGCTGATTTAGTTGTGTTTGCTTCACCTCTGTACTACTTTACATTTTCGGCTCGATTAAAAGCCTTTATCGACCGCTTTTACTGCATGGCGGAGGAATGCGAGCCTTCGTTGGGAAGGTATGAATCCTATCCTGTCAAAGACAGCGCCCTTTTGATGACAGCGGCGGATAACTATTTTTGGACATTTGAACAGGCGGTGTCCTACTATCAATTTGCTCTGGTAAACTATATAGGCTTCCACGACCGGGGAATGATTCTTGCCGGGGGGTGTGGGGATACCAATGGATCAGGCAAGATTAAAGAAACGAAATGGCTTGAAAAGGCGTTTGCTTTTGGAAAAAATATCTATCCCAACGAGTAATATGGCTAAAAAGCTCAAAATAGAGAAGCATTGCATTTGACAATCGTTAGGTGGTGGTAATATGGGAAATTAGCTGTATTGGATATATCTGAAACCGGTGTACAGATTGGTGAAAAATTAGCACTCCTGCTTAACGAAAAGCAACAAAAAGAGCTTGCTCAATATCTTCTTGAGGATATGGTATCAACTGTTGATGCAGGTGCAAATTCAGCAAAGCATAACTGGCAGCAGGATAGCCCTCTCACAGAAATACGGGAAGGCGATTTATACCTCTGCCTGGAACACCGGCTTGTAAAAGTCCGTGAACAGGAAATCGGTTTGACTGCAAAAGAGTTTGATATATTGTTTTTACTTGTGCGCAATCCGAAACGAGTGTTTACCTATGAACTTATCATGGATTTCGTCTGGAACGAGGACTATACCTACTATTCCCGGAAAGCAATTACCAACCATGTGAGCAATCTGCGGAAAAAGTTAAAGATACGGCCAGACGATCCCGACTATATTAAAAATGTTACCGGAATCGGATATAAATTTGCATGACAATAGATTCACACCATAGGACAAAACCTGCGGTGTGAATTTTTTTGTATTTTTTTAGGATAGACGGCAACTTTTTCCTGAAATATGTATTGAATAATGGAGGGGTTTTTGCGCCTGCCCTTTTCTGACAAGGCTGATTATGAATTTTTTGTGAATTTTTCAAAATGCCCCCGTAATTTTGCCCGATAAATGTCCTGTATAGTGAAGGGATCTTTTTTGACAGTCAGGAGGTGAAGCATATTAGAAACAAAATACCTGTCATGGATTACAGACAGTACCGCCGGGCAAGGAAATTAGTCCATATGTGCTGCAATTATGACAACGGAAACTGCATCTTGCTGGATGACGGAGAGGAATGCGTCTGCATCCAAAGCATTTTCTATTCGCTTTTATGCAGATGGTTTCGGATTGCGGTTCTTCCGCTGGACAAACCTTTAGAAACAGCCCTGTTATACAGGGGCAGCATGAAGCGGTGTGCTGTCTGCGGGCAGCCATTTCTCCCAGGCTCCAACCGGGCGAAATACTGCAAGCCATGTGCGGCAAAGGTACATCGGAAACAGAAGAACGCCAGCGACCGCAAAAGAAGGCTCCTATGCGGACAATTAGGAGCGAAAAATCCTTGATATTGCTGACTGTTTCAACGCTTGTCAGTGGGTAGTCAGTATAAATCCTTTCTATGCCAAAAAAGCTGGCTTGAAACTGTCCACAGAGGCAATTTCACCTATCCGGGATTTTTCCGGTCAGGTACCTGTCTGTTTCTCTTATAGTCCGTGTATCTTAGCGTTCCCGCCCAAACGGGGTTATCCTGTATTGGAATTTCAGAGACTGGAAAAGCGGACGCTCTGTACGGCCCCAAAGCTGTCCTTCCGACAGTGGGTATTCCGACGCTTTGGAGAGCCGGAAATTAGACAGAAATCAAAGAGAAATAAGTAAATTATAAAATAGTCAATATCAATCCAATCAATCAGGATGGATTGATGGAAAGGAAAATGTATGCAGAACAATATTTTTATCCCTTACAAAGCGGACACAGCAGTACCGCCTTATCTGCCATTTCCACGATTTTTAATTCCATTGGATTTATCCAATGACGCCAAGGTGCTCTATACCCTGCTTTTTGACCGGGCAGGCATTTCAAAGGAAAATGGCTTTATAGAAACAGACGGAACCGTGCGGCTGTATTTTACCGTACAGGAAGCAAAGGAAAAGCTGCACCGGAGCCGTCAGGTAACAACCCGTGCATTTCAGGAATTAGAGCGCAGCGGCTTGATTGTCCGCAGAAAACAGGGGCTTGGCAGACCGGCGGTAATTACGCTGAGGATTCCTGCGGGAAAGGAGGACTGATTAAATGGCAGGGAAAAAAGATTTGAGTACACTTCCGCAGTTTCTAAAATCGGAAGTGGCGGAACGCTTGGCAGAGCATTTCAAAGACGGCGCGTTTGAATTTGATTTTGATACGGGGGAACATATCGCCGTGGAGGGCAACACGGTTTACCATGTCATTCCCCATTATGCCGGTGATGGTGCGGAAAGCGTGTTAGACAAGCTGCGCCGGATGATTGCAAAAAATATGGAGGAAATGTAAATGCGAAAGGCTGAAAAAGCAGGAAGAATGCGTTATAATACAGGCAACCGTTTACCTGGCTGTTATCCCTTTTATGGGAGGAAAGGAGCTACTTATGAACCAGCAGCCAGATAAAATTACAGCTTTGTATTGCCGTTTAAGTCAGGACGATGCCCTTGACGGGGAATCCAACAGCATTACTAACCAAAAGGCTCTGCTCTCCAAGTATGCGGCAGAACACGGCTTCCGCAACACTATGTTTTTTGTGGACGACGGATTTTCAGGAACGAATTTTCAACGACCTGGATTTCAGGAAATGATGAAATATGTGGAGGACTATTCCGTTTCTACCCTGATTGTCAAAGACCTGTCCCGGCTCGGCAGGGAGTATTCCTATATGGGGCGTTTGCAGGATTTCATTTTCCCTGCTTACGATGTCCGCTTTATCGCAATCAATGACGATGTGGACAGCGCCAAAGGGGAAAATGATTTTGCCGTTTTCAAAAATGTGTTCAACGATTATTACGCAAAGGACACCAGCAAGAAAATAAGGGCGGTTGTCAAAATGCGTAGAGAAGCCGGGGAACACCTTGCCAGCAATCCGCCTTATGGTTATATCAAAGACCCGCAGGACAAGAAGAAATGGATTGTGGATGAAGAAGCGGCTAAGGTGGTGCGGCGTATCTTTGATCTGTGCATTGCAGGGAAAGGACCGATGCAGATTGCAAAAATCCTGACAGCCGAAAAGGTTCTGACCGTTACCGCCTACCATGCAAAACAGAAAGGCTGGACAATGCCGGAGCATTTGTATCAATGGTGTGCAAAATCGGTTTCCGGTATTTTGGAACGGCGGGAATATACCGGCTGTACCGTCAACTTCAAGACCTATACCAAATCCCTGAAATTCAAAAAACGATTGCAGAATCCAAAAGAAAACCAGCGGATATTTGAGGGAACACAGCCAGCAATCATTGAGTATGGACAATGGGAACGGGTACAGATTCTCCGGGAAAATAAACGCAGACCGACCAAAACCGGCAAGACAAGTATATTCTCCGGCCTTGTCCGCTGTGCTGACTGTGGAGCAAAACTCTACTACTGTACCTGCAACAGCTACAAAGATGATTCGCAAGACCATTTTGTGTGTTCCAATTACAAGAGCAATACCGGTTCCTGCCGGATTCATTATATCCGTGAAATTACATTGTATAAACGGGTGCTGGAATGTGTTCAACGGACGCTGACTTATGTTCGTGTATTTAAGGATGATTTCACACAGGAAATGCTGGTGCAGGATGAAGCCAGCCGGAAAGCGGAACTGACGCAGAAACGAAAAGCCCTCTCCGGTACACAGAAGCGTATGGAGGACTTGGATAAAATCATCCAGCGCCTTTATGAAGATAATGTATTGGGAAAACTGAGCGACCTCCGTTTCCAGAAGTTATCAGCACAGTATGAGACAGAGCAGGCAGAAATCCGACAGCTTTCCGAGACGCTGGAGCGAAAAGTCCAAGAAGAAGCCGAACAGGTTTCTGATGTAGGGCGTTTCTTACAGCTTGCAGAACGGTATTCCGATATACAGGAGCTTGACGCCGCAACAGTCAACGAACTGATTGAAAAAATCGTCATACACAGCCCGGAGAAAATCGACGGAAGAAAGCATGTGACGATTGAGTTTTATTTTACTTATCTAGGCAAGATTCGGATTCCGCTTCAGAAACCGGAACTGCCTGCAAGTACGGAAAAACCGGCGTGATTTCTACCACGCCGGTTCTGCCGGGAAATTTCATTTACTTCCTTATGGGCCTCCGGCTAAAGGCCCGCCCTTTTTATCCTGCGATATCCAGCCTGGTCAGAAGGCTGGTCAGAAGCACAACAAGGGGCATCATGATCTCGCAGACATGGACGAAAAATCCCGCGATGTCCTCCGTGATGCCGCCGAAATGGCGAAATGCCACATAACAGAAGTAGACGAAAGCCAGCCCCGCGCCGATCAGGCAGTAGGCCGCTACCATGGGATCGATCATCAGCATCCCCGCCACGGAGATGAGGATATACCCCACCATGAAGGCAGCCACGATCATCCGGCTCTTCTGATCCCCCATGTACAGGGAGCACTTGCTCTCCTGACTGTGCCGAAACAGCACGATGGAGAGCCCGTACAGCGCCCTGGAAAGCACGAATCCATAAGCCAGCACCGGCCAGCTGTCCAGAGGCATTTCGCTCCAGAGGCCCACGATGATGAAGAAATAGCAGACGCAGATGATGATGGCGAAATAACCGCTGTGGGAATCCTTCAGGATCTCCAGCTTGCCCTCTCTGGGCTGATGGGAGCACAGGGCGTCCACGGTGCGGAAAAACCCGTCCAGAAAAGAGGCGCCGGACAGAAAGATCGGGAGGATCGCGCAGACCACCGCGCCCATCAGATCCCGGTCGATCAGATAAGGACTCACCACCTGCCACTGCTTAATCAAAAACCCGATGATCGCGCCGATCAAAGGCACGAAAATGAGGATATATTTCATATTTTCCCTGTTCTTTTCCACCTGCCTGGCAGGGAAAATGGAATACATGGAAAAAGCCAGCCGGAAGCTGTTCCAAATCTGCTTCATTGTCTGCACCTCACATTTATCTTTTGTAATGCCGCTTCGACGTCACTCGATCACGACGTCGTCCGCATGCTCGTCCCAGATGATGCACACCCAGGTTTTGCCGCGGTTCAATTCGATGGGATTGCCGTCTTCATCCACGTAGAGGGCGGGATCCGTATCCGAATATCTGGACCAGGTTCCCTCGATCATCCTGCCTCCCGTAAATACCACGGCCTTAAAATCCCCGCTCTCGGCGTCTCCCTCCTGCCAGCCGCCGTGGCACTCGAACGCCATATAGCCCTCGTCGTCCCGGAACTCCCCGTGGCAATACTGGAAGATGACGTTTTCCACGGCCAGCTGCTCGCCGGTGAGCTCGTCGATGTGCTCGCCGCCGTACTGATAGCGGTAGTATTTCCCATCTTCTTCATTGTATTCAAATCTGGCCTCCACGTTGGAATAGCCGTTGGCCAGGCCGGTCTTCTTTCCGCCCGGATAGATCACGGAAGCCTCCGGAGCGCCGGCATGGTCCGCTTCCTCCCCATAGGGCGCGAAGACGAATTTCTGTTTGTGGGTGTCGTGATAGGTCAGGCTGTACTGGAACTTTTCCACCGCGTCCATCAGATCCTGCCCCGTGGTGTAGACGTTGTGAGGGGCCTTTCTATCGTCCGAGCGCATAAAGGCCTTCGTGGCCGGGCGGTCGATCCCCGCCACCGCCGCGCTGATATTGTCCACCTCATCGCCGTTGATCAGGTCTCCCGTATACACGGTGGCCTGTCCGAAATGCGCGAAGATCGCGTCGAACTCCAGCGCGCTGTAGACGAAATAATCCCTGGCGCTGCGGACGTAGCCGATGTACTCCAGGTCGCTCCAGTTCTCGAACAGGGGCATCAGCCTGGTGACGCTGGCCTTTTCCATGGGCGCTTCGTAGATCACGGAAGCCTGTCCGATCCCCGCCTGAGGGCATCCCGCCTCCAGGTTGTTGATCATGATGGCGATGGGGCGCTGCTCCCGCTCTTCCTCGCTGCACTCCAGCCCCGTCAGGTAGCTGGTGGGAACCGGGTCATCCTGCTCCGGAAGGCTCTCGGAAGCTCCGCTTTCGGCTTCCTGCGCTCCCTGCTCCTGCGTTTCCTCCGCAGTCTCTTCGTTTCCCTGTCCGCAGGCGCAGAGCGCCAGGGACATTCCTATCGCCAGACAAAATAATCCGATCTTTTTCATCCTCATTCTCCAAAATACCGCGATCTTCGAATAACAGTTGCCATAATCTAAGATATTGTACTCCTGAATCTCCTAAAAATCAAACTTTTTTCACTTTTTATTACATTTATGTTACAAAATCCCTTTTCATTTCTTCAACAGATGCAGTTTTGCCGCAAATTTCACAATAATCCTGCCGCCCGGCATGGAAAGGAGCTCCGCGGATCCCATGGCACCGAACTTCAGCACCGCCGCGAAATAGACGCACGCTCCTGCGGCCACGGCCAGAACGAGCCCTGCCGCGTTGCCCGCATAACCCTCCGGCAGCAGCCATACGACGCCGTGATAAATGCCGAAGGCAAGAACGCCCATGAGTACGGAAGCCCAGAACGGCAGCAAAAAGGTATTGACGAATTCCTGGCGATAGCCAGTGGCGTTTTTCACGGAAATCCCGTTCAACAGGCACATCAGGAAGGAATACGCGGTCACGGCCACGGGAAGGCTGTAGATGCCCAGCTCCGTAAAGGCCACCAGAGCCGAAGCGATGGCGGACTGCGCCGCCAGGGCGATCAGAGCGTTCACGATGGGCCTGGTGGCCTTTCCCACAGCCTGCAGGATCGCGTTGCTCAGGGTGGAAAGGGAATAGAAGACGATGCTGGCGCCCAGGGCTGCCAGCAGCCCGCCGGCCAGATCCATGCTCTCCTTTTCCAGAGAAGGATAGAGGATCCAGACGATGGGACGGGCCAGCGCGGTCATTCCCACCGCCGCCGGAATCGCGATGAACATGATGGTTTTGATGGCGGTCCGGATCTTCTGATTGACGTCCTTCTTATTTTTTGTCTCAAAGCTGCCAGCGATACTGGGAAGTATTGCCGACGCCATGGCGGATGCGATGGCGATGGGAATGTTGGAAAGCCCTACCGCCTGGGTATCGTAAATCCCGTTGATGGTCAGCACTTCTTCATAGGCAGCACCGTGAACGGACTGCATCAGCCCGATATAGATGGACTGGTTGATCAGGGAGCTGGCGTTGTAAGCGCAGGTGCTCAGCAGCACCGGCGTCACCATGAAAATGATGATTTTGAAAATTTCGCCGGTGGAGAGCAGATCCGCAGTGCGGTCCCGTTTCAGCCGGTTCTGTATCACTTTGCGGTTCATCTGGTAAACCAGCAGCATGAAGGCAAGGGCGATGAGCACGCCGGCCCCCGTCCCCACGGCGCTTCCCACCGCGCCCCATGCCGCCTGGGTGGATTCGCTTTCCCCCGCGAACAGGCTCATCAGAAACCAGGCCATGCCGATGCTCACCGCGGCGTTCAAAATCTGTTCGATGATCTGGGAAACCGAGGTCTGCACCATGGTTTTATTCGCCTGAAAATATCCCCGCAAAACGCCCAGCAGCCCGGAAAAGAAAATGGTGGGCGCCAGCGTGCGCAGCACCATGGCCGCGTTGCCCGGGATCAGAAAATCCGCCCCGAAGAAGGCGAACAGGCTGGCCGCCCCTCCCACGATCACCACGTAGAGGAGGGAGCAGCGGAAAATCCGCTGCGCGTTCTGGTACTGGCGAAGGGCCAGCCTCTGGGAAATCACCTTCGAGACGGCCACGGGAATGCTGTAGGAGGAAATCAGAAGGATCATCTGATAATACCGGTAAGCCGGCGCGTAATAGCCGTTTCCCGTCTCCCCGATGATGGCGGTCAGGGGCGCCCGGTACAGCAGCCCGATGATCCTGCACAGAATGCCCGCTGCCGCCAGAATGCCCGCCTGTTTTACAAAAGAACTGCTCTTTTTTGACTGTTCCTGCATAACTATCCTTCCCGGTCCTCAATCCGACAGGCGGAATGCGCTCAGATAATCCAGCCTGCGCTCCACCACTTCCAGGACGAACACGTCGGGATCCTGTTCCTCCACCATGGACTGCTCGAAAAAGCCGTTCCAGTGCGCCATGTAGCTGTCCGCGAAGCTGCTGGCCAGAACGCCCGCCATTCCCCCCGCAAAGGAATCCCGCACCATGAAAAACCTGCGCCCATCCGGAGCGTCCGAATGATAGATCAGCGCCGTGGCGTCGTCGATGGAAACCGTCTGCAGGTTGTTGGGCTCGTAACCCGTCACGATATAGTTGACGTCGCTGGCCATATTTTTTTCATAATAGTCCTGAAGGTTCATCATTCTGGCCAGATCGTATCCGGAATAATCGTCCCGGGTAAAGGTCACTTCCTCCGGCGGCGGCACTTCGATTCCCAGCTCCGCCAGCAGCGCGCGGGCTCCGATGTAGGCGCCGGCCGCATTCCAGTGCGTATCGTAGTGCCAGTAAAGGGACCAGTCGTCCCTGTATTCCTTCATTTCCTCTTCCGGGTACACCACCCGAAGGTCCGTATTCTCCCGCAGGTAGTCCACCAGCTGCCGCACCCGGGTCTGTTCTCCCCGTTTATAATAGGAAGGAAGGTTTTCCTCCCCGTAGATCGTCTCCTTGTTGGGAGCGATGAAGAGGACGAACTCGCTGCCCCTCGCCTCCAGCCATTCTGCGGAAACCGTCAGGTTATCCGCGATGGCCAAAAGCTCCTCTTCGGAAAACAGGTTGCTCCCCTTAAAATCGTCGATGTCGCTCTCCGCGCTGTAGAACAGCCAGTTTTCCTCCCCGATGACCACTTTATCGTTGATTTCCTTCTCGCCGAACACTTTCACATCCAGAAGGCTGTTCAGCGAGATCAGCTGGCTTCTGAAGGGCACCCCGTTGTTATACGCGCCCTCGAACTGGGCCGCGAATTCCCGGTAATTGTCCCGGGTCAGCTTCGGAAACTGCGCGGTCGCCCCGTTCTCCGTCGCTTCCGTCTCAAACCGGTCCCCGGCCGCGATCCAGACCGCCCGCGGGAGCAGCAGCAACAGCGCAAAACAGATGAACCAGACGATGGCATTTCTCTTTTTCATAGCTCCCTCCCGTCAGAAATTCAGATAGATGGCCGGATTGTACGTTCCGTTGACCAGAAGCAGCATGGACGCCGCCACAAGGAGCAGGCACCAGACCATTTCCGCCAGGCTCCCCTTCCATTTCCGGACGGAGGGGCAGAACTTCTCCAGGGCCGCCTGCAGGATCCCCATCCCCAGCACGCCGGCCACGGCCGCCAGGGCGCAGCGGTTGCTCATCAGCTCGGGCAGCGCCACGGTGCTCTCCGTGTAATTCCAGGGCAACAGCATCCTCTTTATGTACTCCAGGGCCGGCTGCAGATTCGCCACCCGAAACAGCACCCAGCCGAACACCACGATCAGTCCCGTATAGACATAGCGCAGAAATCCGACGCGCTCCAGCACTTTTTTGAGCCCGATCCGCTCTGCGATGATGAAAAATCCGTGGAACATCCCCCATACCAGAAAGGCGGAAGTGGCTCCGTGCCACAGCCCCGTAGCCAGAAAGACGATTCCCAGGTTGAGATACGTGCGCAGCCTGCCCTTCCGGTTCCCGCCCAGCGGAATGTAAAGATAGTCCCGGAACCAGGAGCTCAGGGAAATATGCCACCTGCGCCAGAATTCCTGAATGGAGCCGGACAGGTAGGGATAATGGAAGTTTTCGCACAGCTCGAAGCCGAACATCTTCCCCAGGCCCACCGCCATGTCGGAAAATCCGGAAAAGTCGTAATAAATCTGCAGGGTATACAAAAGGGCGGCGCACCAGACCATGGCGCCCGTCACGTTATCCATCGGCTGTCCGTAAATCTTATCCACGCAGGCCCCCAGAATATTCGCCAGCAGCACCTTTTTCGCCAGGCCGTAGGAAAATCTGCGGATCCCTTCCGCCGTCTTCTCCGTGGTCTCTGTCCTCGCCTTCAGCTGGCCGCCCAGATCCTGATACCGGGCGATGGGGCCCACGGATATCTTCGCGAAAAACGCCATATACAACCCCATGTCCACGGGATTCCTTTCGGCCGGATAGCGCCTCCGGTACAGATCCACCAGATAGGAAATCGCTCCGAACGTAAAGAAGGACAGGCCGATGGGCAGGGGGAGATTGCGCATTTCAAACTGCCGGCCCAGCAGCCGGTTCAAAATCCGCAGCCCGAAATCGAAATATTTGTAATAGCCCAGCATCCCCAGGTTGACCAGAATCCCGGCCGTCAGCGCCGCGCGCTGCCAGGCCTGCGCATGCCGGATCCCTTCCTTCTTCTGCAGCGCCCCGATCAGCAGGCCGAACCCGTAGTTGGCCGCGATGGAGGCCAGCAAAAGCAGGATATAGACCGGCTCGCCCCAGGCATAAAAAAACAGGCTCGCCAGAAGGAGCAGCGCGTTTTTCGCCCCGATATTTTTAATGCACAGCCTGTCCAGCGCGAAGGCTGCGGGAAGGAAGGCCGTCAGAAACAGCATGGAATTGATACTCATCCGAAATTCTCCAAATCACATGGTCGGCCGCTTTGCCGCCGCCTATTAGTATATCCGTTTTTCCTCTTTTTTCAACGTTTTTATGGAAATCATCCTGAAACAGCAGCCATATCGTTCAGACGCCCGCAAGATCCCGGATCACCTCTCCGGCCGCCACCAGCCCCGCTGCGGAGGGCACGAAGGAGACGCTGCCCGGCACGCTCCGCCTGCTGCCGGCCTCTTCCTCCGAAAGCAGCCCCGGCAGGGGTGTCCTGGCCTCCTCCCGGGAATAGACCGCCCTGCATCCGGCGACCCCCCGCTTCTTTAACTCCCGGCGCATCACCCGGGCCAGGGGGCAGACGCTGGTTTCGGACAGATCCGCCACCTCGAACCGCGCCGGATCCAGCTTGTTGCCCGCGCCCATGCAGCTGATGACGGGAACGCCCGCCGCCTTCGCCCGGACGATGATCTCGATTTTGGCGCTGACCGTATCCACCGCGTCCACCACATAATCGAAGGAAGAAAAATCGAAGGTCTCCGCGTTCTCCGGCAGGAAAAAGCATTCCCTCGTCTCCACCCGCGCCTTCGGGTTGATGGCAGCGATGCGATCCCGCATGGCCTCCGTCTTGTAGCGCCCCACCGAGTTCCAATCCGCGATGATCTGGCGGTTGATGTTGGAAACGGAAACCCGGTCGCTGTCCACCAGCAAAAACGCGCCGATCCCCGCCCGGGCCAGCGCTTCGACCGCAAACCCGC
>OEQQ01000236.1_pt1 | contig 12157 bp, 9 predicted proteins | sample 1539741 | NCBI WGS metagenome assembly OEQQ01 (sample SAMEA3891876, study PRJEB23780) | metagenome | biome: terrestrial biome; feature: animal house; material: Caecal content | place: Italy | collected 2015-05-05
GTCCCTCTGTCGGGCGCTCGCCCGGATCGGGGAGAAGGAAGGATATCTGGGGCTGATCGCATTGCTGAAAAACCGGAGCGCTTCAATCTCATGTTCCGCCTGTCGGGAGCTGCGGCAGCTGACAGGAGCGCAGCATGGCCTGTGCCCGGAAAAATGGAAGGCGGAAATTGCGGAAAACGCCAGAGTGGGGAAGGAGCAGAGAATACGCGGGAAAACATGGTAGAGGGAAGGCATTATTTAATAGATTACCCGAAATCCATATTTTGAACATGGCGGAAAGCGGGGGAAACGGATAGAATGACAGTGCAGAGACGGACAGGGGACGGGAGGTAAGAACGTGAGCAAGAAAAAAGGAATGTCCTGGAGACAGATGAAAAGGGAAGGATATCCGGAGCTGTATGCGATGATGATTCCGGTGCTTGTCATCCTCTTCATTTTCAAGTATATCCCAATGAACGGAATCGTCATCGCATTTGAGGACTTCAACATTTTCGACGGAATTCTGGGAAGCCGGTTTGTAGGGCTGGAGAACTTCCAAAAGATGTTTTCCGACAGCGACTTTTTGCGGGCGCTCCGAAATACGTTTGCCATCAATCTTTACAAGATGTGTTTTTACATACCGCTCCCCATCGTTCTGGCGCTGATCATGAACGAGGTCGGAAAAAGGTTTCAGAGCGCCATGCAGACCATCGTCTATCTGCCCCACTTCCTGTCCTGGGTGATCGTGGGAGGGATTTTCGTGAATCTCCTTTCCGTCAACGGAGGCATGATCAACGAATGGATCAAACAGCTGGGAGGGGAACCGGTGAAGTTCCTCTATGACTCGAAATATTTCATCCATGTGATCGCCTTTTCCGCCATGTGGAAGGAAGTGGGATGGGGGAGCATCGTTTACCTGAGCGCCATCGGATCCGTGGATCCGGAAATCTATGAGGCGGCCCGGGTAGACGGGGCCTCCCGGCTCCAGCAGATGATCTTCATTACGGTGCCGAACATTACGTCCACCATCGTGCTGATGACGCTGATGTCCCTGTCCAATATTCTGGGGAATTCCTTCGAGCAGGTGCTGATCATGTACAATCCCGCGGTATACGACGTTGGGGATATCATCAACACCTATGTTTACAGAATCGGCGTGAACAACATGCAGTATGGCTATGCGTCGGCGGTGGGGCTCTTCAACGGGCTCGTGGGATTTTTGTTCCTGATTGCGGCGAATTTTCTGTGCAGGAAATTTCTGCACAGGAGCATCTGGTGAAGGGAGGAATTCGGATGAAAAAATCGAAAGGGGACAGAGCCCTGACCCTGGCGTGCGATCTGATTCTGATTCTGGTGGCTGTGGTTATCATCCTTCCGATCCTGAATCTGGTGGCGGTTTCCGTCAGCGAACAGACTCCGGTGATCAGCGGGAAGGTGAAATTCTGGCCCATGGGATTTCAGCTGGACGCCTATCGATATGTGATGGGCTCCAGACAGTTTTTTTCTTCCCTGTCCGTTTCGCTTTTCGTGACCCTGGCAGGGAGCGCTCTGGCCGTGATCTGCAGCGTTCTGGTGGCGTATCCGCTGTCAAAACAGAACCTTCCCGCGAGAAAGGCGCTGCTTCTGGCCTTCCTCTTCACCATGATGTTTAACGGAGGGATCATCCCGTCCTATCTGCTGATCATGCGGCTGAATCTGATCAATTCCGTCTGGTCGCTGATTCTGCCCCAGCTGGTGAATGTATACAACCTGCTGATCGTGAAAAACTATATGGAAGCCCTGCCGGAATCCCTGGTGGAGGCGGCTAAAATCGACGGCGCCAGCCAGATGCGGATCCTGCGTTCGGTGGTGCTGCCCATGGCAAAGCCGGTGCTGGCGACTGTTTTCATGTTTTTTGTGGTGACTTACTGGAACAGTTATTTCGACGCAAAAATGTACATAACAGAGCGGGAACTGATGCCCATTCAGCAGTATCTTCAGACGGTGATCTTCGAAGCGCAAAGCCCGGCCGGCGATTATGCGCTGGGCCCGGCGGAGAGCGTGAATGCGGCTTCGAAAAGCATCGTCAATGCCACGGTGGTGTGTGCCATGATCCCGATGGTCATCCTGTATCCGACGCTGCAAAGGTTTTTTGCCAAAGGAGCCACGGCGGGGGCGGTGAAAGGGTAATTATGCCTTTTTCGCCCGTGGAGATAGAAACTGAAGAATAAAAAAGAGGAGGAACGGAGTATGAGCGGTATGCGGAAAAAACAATGGATTGCGGCCTGCATGGCGGCCGCCCTGATCATGGGAGGATGCCAGCCCGGGGGATCCGGGGAGACGGCGCAGACGCAGGAGGCCGGAGCGCAGCAGGATCCGGTCCAGGCGCAGGACGATCGGGAAGGGGAAGCGGTTTCCCTGAAATATCTGCACGTTTCCGAGAGTTTCGACCCGGAGACGGATTATACCAGGGAACTGATCAGGGATCTCCTGAATGTGGATATCATTCCGGAAATGGGAAATGAGGACGATAAGGTCAATCTGATTTTAAGCTCCGGTCAGGACTATGATATGATCAAGCTGACCAATCGCAACCTGCTGATCAGCTACGTGGAAAACGACGTGATCTGGCCTTTGGACGAATATATCGATCAGTATCCGGATCTGAAAAATGCCTTTACGGAGGACGAGTGGGCGACAGTCACTTTTGACGGGAAAATCTATGCGATTCCGGAGACGAATACGGACGACGTGGAGTGGGGGTTTTCCATCCGCCAGGACTGGCTGGAAGCTTTGGGGGAAGAAATGCCGTCTACGCCGGATGACCTGTACCGGGTTTTAAAGCGCTTTAAGGAGGAAGATCCGGGCAATGTAGGGAAAGAAAACGTGATCCCGCTGACCATGGAGGGAGATGTGAAATTCAACGGGCTGGCCCAGGCGTTCGGGCTGGGACAATCCATCGACGATTATATTGAAAAAGACGGAAAGCTGGTTCCCGGAGTGGAGCAGGAAGGGGCGAGGGAGCTGGTCGCGTTTTTAAACCGGCTCTACGCCGAAGGGCTCCTGGATGCGGATTATCCCTCCAACACCAACGAAACGATGATTTCCAAAGTGGCGGGCGGTTATGCGGGAGCATGCAGGATGACGCCCTGGGAATCCGCGGCACTCAGGACCCTGCGGGAAAACAATCCCGATGCGAAACTGGCTTTTCTGGAACCTTTTGAAACGGAGGACGGGAGCCGGTCCATCGCAAACCGAAGCGGCCTGAAGGGATTTCTGATCGTTCCCAAAGCATCCGACAGGGCCGCAGAAGTGGTGAAGTACTGCAACGATTTTCTTGCGGAAGAGAATTTTACGAGGCTGATCGTTGGGGAAGAAGGGGTCAGCTATACCGTCGAAGACGGAAAATACATGCCCATCCTGCCGGAGTTCGACAAATTTAACAAGGGACGATGGTTTTATCCCACCAATGTCGGAGAACGGTATACGCCTCTGTTTGGAGCGCGCGCCCATAAAGAAGCGGAAATGGGAGAATTGTGGGACGATATCAACGCGAAGTGCGGGCAGTACAGCTACGATCCGATCCTCAATTACGCGCCCACCATGGACGGCGAAACGGAGGCGCTCAAGCAGAGCTTAAGCGAATGGACGAAGGAAAAGGTGATCAGGATGATCATCGATCCGGCGGAGCTGGAGAAGTTCGACAGCTTTGTAGCGGAATGGAAGGAAAGAGGCGGAGACCAGTTGACGCAGGCTTATAACGAATGGTATCAGAACCGTTGACACAGGGAAAAGCAGGGCTGTGAGAGCAGCTCTGTTTTCCGTATTCCGGGAGGAGAGAGCCGTTGAAGATTTTGATCGCGGAAGACGAAAGGAACACGAGAAACGCGCTGGCCGAATGCGTCCGGGGATTTGGGTTTTGCTTCGAACAGATCCTGCTTGCCCAAAACGGGCGTCAGGCGTTTGCGCTGTTCGAAAAGGAGCGGCCGGAAATCGTGATTACGGATATTCGGATGCCGGGCGGGGACGGGATGGAGCTGGCGGAGCGAATTTACCGGATGGATGGAAACGCGGCCATCATCTTTTTGACCGCTTATTCGGAGCTGGATCTGATGAAGGAGGCGATTCACGTCAGCGCGGTAGACTATATTCTGAAACCGGTATCCCCTCTGGAACTGCAACTGGCGGTCAGAAAAGCCATGGAAAAGACCAACAGCTTTGCCAGAAAAAATACGGCGCTTTTGCAGGAAATCTTCTTTCGAAATCTTCTGATCGACGGGCAGAGCTATTCCCCGAAGGAATATCGACAGATACAAAGAGAACTGGGGCTCCCCGACGAACGGTTTCAATTCGTGCTGTTCGTCATTGAAAACCTGAATCTGGTGGAGTATCGGAAAGCGGAAGCCATCTCCTTCGACATGAGCCAGGCGGGAAAAATTATCCGGAAGGGATTGGGAAACTTCCCGTTTTTGTACAGTCTCATCCATTCCGACCGCCGGATTTTGACGGTCTGCGGAATGGAAACAGAACTGTCTGAAAAGGAGCTGGAAGAGGCGGGCGGGCGCCTGGGGATGCTGATCTATGAGGAGTATTTTGAGAAAGCCGTCATCAAAGTGGGAAGGATCAAAAAGGAACTGTTCCGGCTGAAGGACAACCCGGAAGAATATGTGGAAATTAGACCCTCATATACGATTCCGACGCTGTCCGATAAAAAGATCATCGCGCAAAAGGACAGGATGATCGTGGAGAAAATTCATCAGATCATTGCCGCGAATTATGAGGATCCGGGGCTGAAGGTAAACGATATGGCGAATCGGCTGTGCTATACCAGCGCCTATCTTTGCATGATTTATAAGAAGGTGACTGGAATGACCATCAACGACGCCCTGAACCTGTACCGGATCGAAAAGAGCAGGCAGCTTTTGGCGGACGATTCCCTGAAAATGGCGGAAATAGCGGCGAGGGCAGGATACAGCAATGAAAATTACTTCAGCAAAGTCTTTAAAAAGTATGAGGGAGTTTCTCCGAAAGAGTATCGCGGGAAGCGATGGAACGGATGAGTACGGAATTTCCCTTTTATGGAAGAGCCCGTTTATTCGAAGGATCTATCTGATGAATCTGTTGATCGCGGCGGCGGCTACGGGGCTGTTCGGCATGTATCTTTATGCCAGCACATTTTCGCAGGCCAGGGAGCAACTGCTGGAAAATTCCAGAAAAACCATGAGGGAAGTGACGTCCGACATCGAAGCGTCGGTCAGAAGGATGGAAACCCAGGCGGCCGGAATGATTCTGAACGAGTCGTTTCGGGAGAGCGTCGCGGGGCTGAAGGAAAAATCGTCCACAGAGCTGTACGACAGTTTTCTCGCACTGAATGAGCTGTGCATCGATGCGGAAAATATGGACGGGATCTACCGGGTTTTCCTCGTTTTTACGGACCGTTATAAAATGATGAACAACGCAGAGCGGATTTTTTATGATGATATGGGGGTTGCGGACGCAGCGGCGGGACAGAGCAGATTTTGGATCCGGGGAAACGAAAAGATTCCGGGGGAGTATATTTATGGGGTGCGCGCGGATGCGGGCGACGGGGAGAGCGCATTTCTCCTGTTCCAGTTACAGGAAAAGGTGCGGAAACAGTGGATGGAACAGATGGCCTTTTCGCCGGGCGGAAAGAGCTTCCTGGCGCGGCAGCAGGACGGCAGCGGCGATGCGCTGTGGGAAAAAGCCATGGAGAAAATCGCCGCAGGCGGCGGAAGGACCGGCGATTTCGTGATGCGAACGGAGGAAAGAACATATTCCGTCCTGTTCGAAGGGGTGGGGGGAACCCCTTTTTATGCGGTTTCCTGTCTTCCCGTTTCGGATATCGAAAAGCAGGCCATGGATTCCGTGAGGGGGATGTTTTTCATTCTGATTCCGATCTTCGCGGTGGTGATCGCGGTTTCGTATGTGGCGTCCGTACGCATAACCCGACACCTTCGCAGGCTGGTTTTCCAAATGGATCAGGTGTATCCCCGGGAAGGGCAGGCAGGAGGCGGGGGAAAAAGCAGGGATGAAATCGACAGGCTGGAGGAGGCGTTTGCCGGGCTGCAAAAACGGGTGGACCGGGCGGTACAGGAAGCGGGGCTGGCGGAAAAGAATCAGCGGATAGCGGAGCAGAGCCTGCTTCAGGCGCAGATTAACCCTCATTTTTTATACAATACGCTGGACAGCATTCACTGGCTGGCCGTGAAAATGAACGTGCCTCAGATCAGCTTTATCGTCCGGAATATGTCGGATTACTTCCGCATGGGCCTGAATGCCGGAAAGCAGGTCACAACGCTGCGAAAGGAAATCGCGCATACCGTTTCCTACTTCAATATCCAGAAATTCCGTTTTGACGACAGGATCCGGCTCTCCATCGACGTTCCGGAGGATATGCTGGAATTGCCCATGATGGTGCTGACGCTGCAGCCTGTGGTGGAAAACGCGATCCTTCACGGAATTCTGGCGGAAGAAGGCAGAAAGGGAACGATTCTGGTGAGCGGAGAAATCCTGGACGGTCAGGCGATGGTTTGCGTGGAAGACGACGGGGTGGGAATGAGCGAGGAAGAAACGGAGCGGATAAACCGCAGGCTCAGAAAAGGAGAACGCACGAAAGACGGAGCGGGCGGATATGGCCTGTATAACGTAAATGCCAGGATCCGCCATTATTTTGGAGAGGAGTACGGGCTGGATCTCATCAGCAGCGAGGGGGAGGGAACCACCTGCGTGCTGAGTTTTCCGATATTTTTCCAAAAAAAGGCTTGACTTTTCCCAGAGACAGGTCTACAATCCATTTCAGAAAGCAAAGGTGCCGTCGGATAAGAGATCCGCGACACCTTTCTTTTTTGCAGATGCTGGGAAATGAGAAATCCGTGTGTCTGCTTTCAAAATAACCGGACGGCACAAAGGCGTGTATCCCTGCGAACTGGCAGCAGGGGACGCGCCTTTTTCTTTTTTGGAATTGCCGGTGCAGCTCAGAGCCGGCGGGCCGGAAGGTTGGAAAGAGGAGGATTGAGATATGTTTTCATCTACAGATGTCATGTGGACTTTGATCGGCGGGATCCTGGTATTCTTCATGCAGGCCGGATTCGCGCTCTGCGAGGCGGGCCTCACCCGGGCGAAAAATACGGGAAATATCCTGATGAAGAACATGATGGACTTCTGCATCGGGACGCCCTGTTACTGGCTGGTGGGCTTCGGCCTGATGTTCGCCGGGGCGGGGCCCCTGATCGGCGGCCTGGATCCGCTGATCCGGGGGAGCTACGATTTCGGATCGCTTCCCACCTGGTGTTATGCGTTTTTCCAGACCGTGTTCTGCGCCACGGCGGCGACCATCGTGTCGGGATCCATGGCGGAGCGGACAAATTTTAAGGCCTATTGCCTTTACAGCGCAGCCATCAGCCTGGTGGTTTATCCTATCTCGGGGCACTGGATCTGGGGCGGCGGCTGGCTGTCCGTTTTGAACTTCCACGATTTCGCGGGATCCGCCTGCGTCCATATGGTGGGCGGCCTGGTGGCCTGCCTGGGTGCGGCGATCCTGGGGCCCAGAATCGGAAAGTACGGAAAGGACGGGAAGGCGAGAGCGATTCCCGGGCACAATATGACCGCCTGCGCCCTGGGCGTTTTCATCCTGTGGTTCTGCTGGTTCGGATTTAACGGAGGATCCACGGTCGCCATGAGCACCGACGCGGATATGGAGCTGGCCTCCCTGGTCATGTTTAACACCAATATGGCGGCGGCGGTGGCCACCTGCGTGGCGATGATCTTCACCTGGCTGCGTTACGGAAAGCCGGACGTCTCCATGACGTTCAACGCGGCGCTGGCCGGCCTCGTGGCGGTTACGGCGGGCTGCGACTGCGTGACCCCTGTAGGCGCGTTCTTCATCGGCGCGGTGGCCGGGATCCTGGTGGTGCTTTCCGTGGAATTCTTTGACAATATCGCAAAGATCGACGATCCTGTTGGCGCTATATCCGTCCACATGGTAAACGGGATGTGGGGAACGATCGCAGTGGGCCTGTTTTCCAACGGCGGCGACGGCGTCGGGGTTGGCCTGTTTTACGGCGGCGGCCTGAGGCAGCTGGGGGTCCAGCTCCTGGGAATCGTTACCGTTTCGGCTTACGTTCTCGCGGTGATGTTCGTGATTTTCAAACTGATCGATAAGACCGTGGGCCTGCGCGTCCCTGCCGAAGTGGAAATCGACGGTCTGGATATCCATGAGCACGGCCTCGTATCCGCATATGCGGGCTTCGCCATCTCCGAGGTATCCAATCCTGATATGGAAATCAACGAAAATACGGATCTGGGCGAAGACGATATCGCAAAAGCCACAAAACGGCAGATCGACGCGGCCGTGAAGGTGGTGAAATCCACGACGGCGGACGGCGCCGGCGAAACGGGCATGCACAAAGTCAGCATCATATGCAGGCTGTCCAGATTTGACGCCCTGAAAAAGAAGCTCAACGATCTGGGCGTGACGGGGATTACCATGACGCAGGTGATGGGCTGCGGCGTCCAGAGAGGGTCCAGCGAGAAATACCGCGGGGTGGAAATGGACGCAAACCTCCTGCCCAAGATCAAGGTGGAAGTGGTGATCAGCAAGATACCGGTGGACTCCGTGATCAGCGCGGCGAAGGAAGCGCTCTATACCGGACATATCGGGGACGGGAAGATCTTCGTCTACGATGTGGCGAGAGTGGTTAAGGTGAGAACGGGCGAAGAGGATTACGCCGCCCTGCAGGACGTGGAATAAAACGAAAAAAGTCCGGTTGAACATATGTACGATTCGGGATATAATAAGAAAAAGGAAGGGATGATATGAAGGACCGGACTTATCTCGCAATCGATCTGAAATCTTTTTATGCTTCCGTGGAGTGCATGGAACGGGGTCTGGATCCGCTTACCACCAATCTGGTGGTGGCGGATCTTTCCCGTACGGAAAAAACCATCTGCCTGGCGGTATCCCCCTCCCTGAAGGAATACGGGATTCCCGGCAGAGCCCGCCTGTTCGAGGTGATCCAGAAGGTGGCGGAGGAAAACGGCCGGCGCAGGGCGGCGTATCCGGAGATGGAAGGGGAATCCTGCGACGCGAAGGAGCTTTCGCAGAATCCGGCGCTGAAAGCGTCCTGGCTGACGGCGACGCCCAGGATGTCTCTCTATCTGGAGTACAGCGCCCGCATCCACGGAATCTATCTGAACTACATCGCGCCGGAGGATATTCACGTCTATTCCATCGATGAGGCGTTTCTGGACGTGACGGATTATCTGCAGGCCTATCGCCTCACCGCCCATGAGCTGGCGGGCAGGATCATCCGGGACGTGCTGCGCCGGACGGGAATCGTGGCCACAGCGGGGATCGGGCCGAACCTCTACCTCTGTAAGGCGGCTCTGGATATCGTGGCCAAGCACGTGCCCGCCGATGCGGACGGCGTGCGGATTGCCAGCCTGGACGAAAAGAGTTACCGCCGCCTGCTCTGGGGGCATCGTCCGCTGACGGATTTCTGGCGGATCGGCAGGGGAACGGCCCGCAGGCTGGAAGAGGCGGGCATTTTCACCATGGGCGACGTGGCGAGATGTTCCCTGGGGAAGCCGGATGATTTTTACAACGAAGAGCTTTTGTACCGGCTGCTGGGGGTCAATGCGGAGCTGCTCATCGATCACGCCTGGGGGCTGGAGCCGTGTACCATCGCGGATATCAAAGCCTTCCGCCCCCAGTCCAACAGCCTGGGAGCCGGGCAGGTGCTGCAGTGCCCTCACGATTTCGAAAAGGCGGGGCTGGTGCTTCGGGAGATGGCGGACGGCCTCGCCCTGAATCTGGTGGAAAAAGGGCTGGTGACGGACCAGCTGGTGCTGACGGTGGGCTATGACCGGGATAGCCTGAAGGATCCGAAGGTCCGTAAGTCCCTGGCCGGGGCCATTTCCAGGGACCGGTACGGAAGGGAGATCCCTTCCCATGCCCACGGGACGGCGAATCTGGAAAACCGCACGTCCTCCGGCAGGAAAATGACGGAGGCGGCCATGCGGCTGTACGGGGAGATCGTGAATCCGTCCCTTTTGATCCGCAGGCTGAATCTGACGGCCTGTCACGTGGTGCCGGAGCGGGAAGCGGCGCAGGAAGAGGAATTCCATCAGCTGGAACTGTTCGCGGACTGGGGGGAGGAACCGCAGCGGGACCGGAGCAGGGAGCGGGAAAAGGAAGCGCGGGAGCGGGAGAAAAAGATGCAGAAAGCCGTGCTGGAGATCCGGCAGAAGTTCGGCAAGAACGCGGTGCTCAAGGGAATGAGCCTGCAGGAAGGGGCGACTGCCCGGGAGAGAAACGAACAGATCGGAGGACATAAGGCATGAGGGACAGCTATGAAGATATCATGGACCTGTCGCGCCCGGTATCGCGGCGGCATCCGCCCATGCCGAACGCGGAGCGGGCGGCGCAGTTTTTCCCCTTCGACGCCCTGGGATTTCAGGCCACGGTGCGGGAAGAAGAGCGGCTGACGCAGGAGAGGATTCTGCTGGATGAGGATGCCAGGGCGGTTTTGGACCACAGGCTGTCCGAGCTGCGGCAGAAGATCCGGCAGCGCCCGATGGTGAGCGTAACCTGGTTCGTCCCGGACGGGCGCAAGGAGGGAGGCTCCTGTGTCACGGCTGTCAAAAGGGCGAAGAAGCTGGAGGAATCCGAAAGGGTTCTGATTCTGGAGGACGGCTGCCGGATCCCGCTGGAGGATATACTCGCCCTGTCCGGACCGCTGCCGGAAATGTGAATCCGATAGCCAAAACGAATGAAACAGGATAGGAAACGGGTATTTGCCTTTCGGGAGGAAGGGCCTTATAATGAGAAACAAAAAGGTTTCCACAGAGGAAGAAAGGAGTCTGGAGAAATGATCGCGAAAGATTTTCAGAATTTGAAGCTGTCCGCGCTGGGAATGGGGGCCATGCGCCTTCCGGTCATCAACGGGGACGACGCCAGGGTCGATGAAGCGGCCGTAGAGCGGATGGTGGATTACGCCATCGCCCACGGGATCAATTATTTTGACACCGCCTGGGGATATCATAACGGCCAGTCCGAGCTGGCGATGGGAAGGGCGCTGAAAAGATATCCCAGGGAATCGTTCTGCCTGGCGGATAAATTTCCGGGCTACGATTTGTCCAACATGGGCAGGGTGCGCCAGATTTTCGAAGAGCAGCTGAAGAAATGCCAGGTGGAGTATTTCGATTTTTACCTGTTCCACAACGTCTGCGAGATGAACATCGACGCCTATCTGGATGAAAAATACGGCATTTTCCGGTATCTGACGGAGCAGAAGAAGGCCGGAAGGATCCGCCATCTTGGCTTTTCCGCCCACGGCAGCTACGATGTGATGAAGCGTTTCCTGGATGCCTACGGGCGGGAGATGGAATTTTGTCAGATTCAGCTGAACTGGCTGGACTGGGATTTCCAGGATGCGAAGGCGAAGGTGGAGCTTCTGGATTCCTGGGGGATCCCCGTATGGGTGATGGAACCTCTTCGCGGCGGCAGGCTGGCGTCTCTGGATCCGGAGGATGAAGCGGCGCTGAAGGAAATGAGGCCCGACGAGGAGATTCCCGCCTGGGCGTTCCGGTTTTTGCAGTCCCTTCCTCAGGTGGTAGTGGTGCTCTCCGGCATGTCCAACATGGAGCAGCTTCAGGAAAACATCCGCACCTTCGAAGAGGAGAGACCTCTGGACGAAGGGGAGAAAGAGGCGCTTTTGCGGATCGCGGACGGGATGGTGAAAAAGATCGCCCTGCCCTGTACGGCGTGCCGCTACTGCACGAGCCACTGCCCGAAGGGCCTGGCGATACCGGACCTTTTGGCCCTGTACAACGAGCATTGCTTTACGGGAGGCGGTTTCATCGCGCCCATGGCCCTTTCGGCCATTTCCAGAGAAAAGTGGCCCACCGCCTGCATCGGATGCAGAAGCTGCGAGAAAGTCTGTCCGCAGCAGATTAAAATTTCCGAAGCCATGGCGGATTTCGGAAATCGCCTGGGAGCGTAAAGGCGAAAAGCTCTCTTTATGGCGGCGGTTTTTACCGCCTCTCATAAAGGGAGCATTTTTATACGGTTAGGAAAATTCTTTTCCTAACCGTATAAAAATGCCGGTGAATCGCACTGCGGCGGGAAGGAATATGTCGCTTGGGGGACCCGCCGCAGGCGGAGAATCCCGCAAGCGGG
>OEQQ01000239.1_pt1 | contig 12061 bp, 8 predicted proteins | sample 1539741 | NCBI WGS metagenome assembly OEQQ01 (sample SAMEA3891876, study PRJEB23780) | metagenome | biome: terrestrial biome; feature: animal house; material: Caecal content | place: Italy | collected 2015-05-05
AAATGGAAATAACAAAGGAGCTGGTACGGCGGCTGGTCAATACGCAGTTTCCGCACTGGAAAGAACTGGAGATCCAACCGGTGGCTCGTGGCGGGCACGATAACAGGACGTTTCATCTGGGAAATGAAATGATCGTCCGTTTGCCCAGCGGGCCGGAGTATGTTGCTCAGGTGGAAAAAGAAGCGAAGTGGCTACCGGCGCTGCAGGAAAAACTGTCGCTTCCTGTTCCGCGCCCGCTGGCGTTGGGGAGACCTTCGGAAGAGTATCCTTTTCCGTGGTCGGTCAACCGTTACATCGAGGGAGAGACGGCGGACGAGAAGAATATCGCCCATATGGAAGAATTTGCGGAAGAACTCGGGCTGTTTCTGAAAGAATTGCAGGGAATCGGGACGGAAGGTGCGCCGGAGGCGGGAGAACATAATTTTTTCAGGAGAGCAAGTCCTGCGGTTTATCATAAAGATGTAGAGAAAGCGTTAAGGAGTCCGGATCGGGACTGGCCGGTACAGCTTCTGAAAACCGTCTGGGCGAAGGCGACTGCGTCGGTATGGAGCGATCCTCCTGTATGGATTCATGGGGACATCGCGCCGGGAAATCTTCTGGTAAAGGAAGGACGCCTTTGCGGCGTCATCGATTTCGGCATTATGGGGATCGGCGACCCTGCCTGCGATTATGCCATGGCGTGGACCTTTTTCGAAGGCAACAGCCGGAGACGGTTTCTGCGCGGACTGGACAGGGGGACGATCTGCAGGGCGAGGAGATGGGCGCTGTGGAAAGCCCTTATCACCTGTCATGATGCCGACGAAAGGACGGCGGAAAACGCCCGCCGTACCCTGAACAATATTTTACATGAACAGGAATCGGAAATGGAGGAAACGAAATGAATACCCCGAGACTGGAAACGGACAGGCTGATCCTGAGAAAATTTACGGAGAACGATCTGGAAGCGCTGTACCGGATTTACAGCGATGAAGAGGTGAACCGGTTTTTGCCCTGGTTCCCGCTCAAAAACCGGGATGAAGCGAGGGCGTTCTTCGAAAAACGATATGCGTCGGTCTATGCGAAACCCGACGGATACGCCTGGGCGATCTGCCTGAAAGAGGACGATGTCCCCATCGGCTACATAAAAGTCGACATGGAAGAGCACCACGATTTCGGATATGGGCTGCGAAAGGAGTTCTGGCATCGGGGCATCGTGACGGAAGCCGGGAAGGCGGCCGTCGGGCAGGTGCAAAGGGACGGGCTTTTGTATATCACGGCGACCCACGACAGGAACAACCCCCGCAGCGGCGGCGTGATGAAAAACATAGGGATGAAATATCGATATTCCTATGAGGAACAGTGGCAGCCGAAGGATATCCCGGTCATATTCCGGATGTATCAGCTCAACCTGGATGGAAATGAACAACGGGTTTACAGAAAGTACTGGGATACCTGCGCCGTGCATTTTGTGGAAGAGGACGTGTGAGGACGATGCGCCAAAGCGCCGCCGCAGTGCGGACTCCGGCGCATTTCGTACAAAAAACAAAAAACAGCCTCCCGAAAGGGGAAGCTGTTTTTTGTTGCAATCCTGCAGGAAAAGAGACTTGAACTCTCATGGTATTGCTACCATACGGACCTGAACCGTACGCGTCTGCCAATTCCGCCATTCCTGCGCGACAAGATGTAGTATAAAGGAATTCTCCCGGATTGTCAACCTCATTTTTACATTTTTTGCTTTTCTTCGCACAGCTTTTTGATTCGTTCGAACTGGTCCATGATCCGTTCATAGTTCTCGCGGCGATGGGGCAGGGTGCACCGGCTGCAATCCTTTATCCCGTTGACATACCGGTAGTTTCCTCCGCAGGTTTCGCCCAGGCAATAGAGCGGGCAGAAGCAGAACAGGCAGTTGAGCTCCTCCGCTTCCATGGAATGGCACGGATAGTATTCGCACTCCCGGTGATTGAAAAATCTGTAATTTTGACTCATTCCGGATCCTCCCTTCCTCCCGGCGATTCCACATCCTCAGGGTCTCCCTCCAAAAAAGGGAACCGCAGTCCGCAACACGCTGCACAGCGCGGGAAGCTGACCCCTTCCCCAAAAAGTCAAAAAACCGCAGAAATAAAGACAGCGGTATCCGCAATGATACCGCCGCCTTTCGCTATGCAATGCAGGAAAAGAGACTTGAACTCTCATGGTATTGCTACCATACGGACCTGAACCGTACGCGTCTGCCAATTCCGCCATTCCTGCACGACATGATTTATTATACCTGAATTTTTCCAAATGTCAATCTTTTTTTTCGCGAACAGATCTTTTCGCAGCGGTTCGGCCGGGGGCGGACCGCTGCGGCGTCCGGATGCGGCCCGGGGGCTCGCCCCCGCGCATGGTCGTGCCAAAAAGTGCGCGCCCCGGAACGCCCGCGCCGGGCGCGGGCGCCGTCAGCCCTCCGTTTCCTTTACGATCCAGCGATACTGATAAGGCGCCAGGGGCACTCCGGAAGGGGACACCCTCTCTTTTGTAAAAAGATCTTCGTATTCCCCGGACAGCGAAGGCAGGTGCGCGTGCTGCTGTTCCCCGGAGAAATTCGACAGGCAGACCATCTCCCGTCCGCGGACGGTGCGGCGGATGGCGAAGACCTTCGGGGTGAGGGTATCCCAGGAGGAAACTTCCGCGTCCTTTCCGAAACAGGCGTCTTTTTTGCGCAGAGTTTCCATCCGTTTCAGCCCTTCCCAGATTTCATGCTGCACCGTGCCCGGCCTGGTGCGCAGGGCGGCGTTTTCCCAGTTGAACCGGCTTCTGTGAAGATATCGGCTGTCCGCTGCGGTGTCCGGGTTCTCCTTATAGCTGTAATCGTTGACCTGTCCGATTTCGTCGCCTTCGGAGAGCATGGTGAATCCCTCCAGGCTCATGCAGGCCGCGTGCATCAGCAAATCCCTCCGGATTCCCATTTCCACCTGGGCCGGATCCCCTTCGAAACCGCCCTTCTCGATTCCGCAGAGGCTGGCCGTCGTCCCGCAGCTTCTGGCGTCCCGGGTCACCGGATCGAAATTGTACAGCTCGCCCCTGGCAAAACTGTTGGGGAACGTCCCTTCGAAAAACCGGTACAAATATTCCTTATGGAGCAGGGGATCGATCATCAGCCGTTTTTCCTCCTCCTCGTCCAGCCCCCATCCGATGTCGTCGTGACAGCGGAGATAGTTCACGAAAAAGCAGTTTTCCGGCAGGCTGTGGATCACATCCATCTGATGCTTCAACAGGCGGGTGTCCTGGGTGGCCAGGGCGGCCCACAGGTTCACCATGCTGGAAACGCCGTAGAGCATATGGCACTCCGGCCGCTCCGGGGTTCCGAAATAGGCCGGGAGTTCCCTGGGCGCCATCACCACTTCCCCTTTTAAAATCACCGCCGGACAGACCGTCTCCAGAATGATCCGCAGCATCCGGACGATCCGGTGCACCTGAGGGAGATTGCGGCAGTTGGTCCCCAGTTCCTTCCATATGTAGGGAACCGCGTCGATCCGGAAGATCTCCACCCCCAGGTTCGCCAGAAACAGGATGTTTTCCGTCATCTCGTTGAACACCGCCGGATTGTGGTAGTTCAGATCCCACTGATAGGGATAAAAGGTCGTGAGGACGTACTTTTTCATCTCTTCGCACCAGGTAAAATTGCCGGGCGCCGTGGAGGGGAACACCTGGGGCATGGTCCGCTCGAACTGGGACGGGATCTCATAGGTATCGTAGCACTGATATCTGTCGATGTACTCCTGCTCCCCCGCCCTGGCCCGCACGGCCCATTCGTGGGAATCCGCCGTGTGGTTCATCACCACGTCCAGGCAGAGACTGATTTTTCTCCTGCGCAGCTCCTTCGTCAGCTCTTCCAACTCTTCGTTGGTGCCGATCTCTTCGTCCACCGTGCGGAAATCCTCCACCGCGTATCCCCCGTCGTTCATGGGATGGGGCATTTTCAAAAGGGGCATGAGGTGCAGATAGGTGATGCCCTGCTCGGACAGATAATCCAGCTTTTCCATCAGCCCCTTCAATCCGCCCGCAAAGAGCTTCGGGTACATGGTCACCCCCAGCATCCCGCTGCTCCTGTACCAGTCCGGATCCTTCTCCCGTTTGCGGTCCAGGTTTTTGAGCTGCGCGGACCGCGAAAAGCTGTAGCGCTCCATCATCTCCACCAGGCGTCCGTAGGCTCCCCCGTCGTGATAGAGCCCTTCGTAAAGTTCCTTCAGCTCGGCTTCGTGCCGCAACATTCTCTGTGAAAAAATCCCTTTTCCCGTCATTCTTTTGTTCCTCTCCTTCTGTCGTTTTCTCCGTTCCATTCCCCCACGGGAATGCAGAACGTCACCATCGTACTCTCTCCGGGAATGCTCTGGATGTTCAGTCCATACTGTTCTCCGTAAGTGAGGTGAATTCGTTCATTTACATTTTTCAGACCATACCCTCCGGATTCGGTCTGCAGCAGATTCCCAATCTTCTCCGGAGGAATCCCCACTCCGTTATCCAGAATGGTAAAGCGGAGCTGCCCCATCACCTGGGTCACCGCCAGAAACAGCCGGCCCTTTTTTGGCTTATTGGGCAGGATTCCATGTACTATCGCATTTTCCACAAGCGGTTGCAAAATCAGGTTCGGCAGCTCGGTTTCCGGGAGAGCCGGATCCACCTGCCAGACTACGTCGAACAGCCCGTCGTGAAGCATCCTCTGGATCTCCAGATAGGATCTCACGTTTTTCAGCTCGCTTTCCAGAGTCGTTTCCGATTTTCCGCGGTTCAGGGTAGTCCGGTAAAAGGTGGACAGTAGCTGGGACATCTGGCTGATCTCCGACTGTCCGGACAGCAGCGCCCGGCTGTTGATCAGCGACAGGCAGTTATAGAGAAAGTGGGGGTTGATCTGGGCCTGCAGCGCTTTCAGCTCCGTCTCCCGCAACAGGATCTTGTTCTTATAATCCTGCTGAATCAGCTGATTGATCCGATCCAGCATTTCCTGAAACGTATTGGTCAGCGTTCCGATTTCATCCGGGCAATCGTCGTGAACCTTCAGTTCCAGATCCCCGTTCTTCACTTCCTGCATGTGGCCGAGAAGCTGGGAAACCCTCCGCACGAACAGGGAAGACCAGAACCCGCTGGTTACCAGAATCAGAACCAGGCAGCTTTCGATGATGAGCCAAATGACCGCCTGCATCCGGTTCACGGGCTCCAAAAGCTTTCGAAGCGGCTTCTCCATCAGAATTTCCCATTCTCCCGGGGAAGTGGTGCCCGACAGGGAATACCAGCCCGCTCCCTTCCCCTCCTGTTCAGGATCGATCCCGCTGGAATACAGAGTCTGAAGCGGCGTGGATACCTGAATCCTGCAATCTTCGGACACCGTTTCCAGGACACGGAAAAACGTTTTGGGCTCCAGGGTGATGCTGATACAGTTATCCGAATAGGATTCCACATACTTTTCGTAGGGGTCGGGAAGCCGCTGAATGGCACACAGCGTACCGTCGTCCTTCAGATACCAGGACGGTTTCGCCCCGATCACTCCCGGCGCATACCAGGATTCCTCCTCCAGATCGAACAGAGGGCGCAGCTGCCTGCCGTGGGACAGAGGGGACTGCGCGTTGTACACGGTGATCTGCAGCACCTCCGGATGCAGCACATAGATGCTGTTGAGAAACGTATCGAATTTATAATTGAGCTGTTCATACGTTTCATAAATCTGATCCGTATCCTGAAAGGAAATATCGATGATGATTTCGGAGGACGCCAGATAGGTGAGCAGCCCTTCGTATACCCGAATCTGGGTATCCATGGCCGCAGTGGCTGTGGACACCGCGGAATCCATGGCGCGGTATTCCTGCTCGAACAGGAGCTTCTCCGTCTGCCTGTAGCAGAAGATTCCCATCACCGTAAGGGGAAGCAGCCCTGTCAGGAAGCAGATCATCGCCAGTTTCCTGCGATAGCTCAGCCTCTGAAACAGATTCAGGATCTTTTTCCGGCGCTCGCCGGGCTTTCGTTCTTTTCCCCCATCCTTCATACCGTCTTCTCCTGTCTGTAGCGGTCCGGCGAATTCCCGAAATATTCCCTGAAACTCTGACAGAAGTAGGAATAATTGGGATATCCCACCTCCCGCCCGATCTCGATCACCTTGCGGTTCGTCCCGGTCAAAAGAGCCTTCGCCTTTTCCATCCGAAACTGCCTGATGTACTGGGAAATGCTCTTGCCCATGGATTTTTTGAACAGCCGGCTCAGATAGTCCGGCGTCAGATAGACCACGGAGGCCAGCTGCTCCACGGAAAGCTCCTTCCCGTAATTTTTTTCGATATATTCCGTCACCTCAAGAATTTCCTTCCGGATGGACGGCCCCTGGGAAAAATTCCGGATAATCCGTGACGCCATGTTCTGCACGAGTTTCACGATTTCAAAAATGTCGGGCTGCAGATACAGGCTGGAAATCATGGAATCCAGCGAAGGATTCTCCCCGCCTTCCTCCGGCTGGACGTAGGGATAAAGCGTGGTCAGCAGGTTGGAAAATACAAATTTCACGTAAATCTGGGACTGATTGGACCGGGTCCTGTATTTCGAGAACAACAGATCCAGCCCTTCCTGCAGGGCCGCCCCATCCCGGTTGATGAGCGCCCGCCTGATCTGTAACATCTGCTGATTGTCATCCGACTCATCCGGATCCTCCCCCCGCTTCTCTTCTTCCCCATCCCAGAAAAGATACTGCTCCGGGGTCCAGAAATGCCGTTCCAGCTGCCCCTCTACCGCCGCATAGGCATCCTTCAGGGAAGGGTAGGCTTGCATGGGACGGCTGACGGCCAGATAGCAGACAGCTCCAAAAGCTTTCCTGATATGCGACAGCAGCGCCTCTCCCCATTGCTGCGGATCCGTTACCGAAGCTCTTAAAAGCAGCAGCGCCTGCGTGGGCGAAAGATTCAGCGACTCCATGTCCAGCTTCAGGTCGGCGCGCAGGCTTTCATACAGGAAAAACGAATGGTTTTCAAGGAAATTCCCCTTGAATTCCAGCAGGGCCATGGTCTGAAAGGCGCTGATCTGTTCCAGCGTCGTGTCCCCGATCCTGTCGTTTTCAAAATTGCCGGAAATGGAGCGCTGCAGCGCATATTGAAGAAGAAAGGATTGCTGCCGGTCCCTCTTTTTCCGGTAATCCCGCTGTTCTTCCAGCTGTCGGATCAGCTCCCTGAGGCTCTTCTCCAGCTCCTGAGGAACCACGGGCTTCAAAATGTAGTTTACCACGCCGAGCGTCAGAGCGGTACGGGCGTATTCGAAGTCCGCGTAGCTGCTGAATATGATGATCTTCATATCCGGAAATTCCGCTTCCGCTTCCCGGATCAGCTCCAGACCGTCCATCAGAGGCATCTGCACATCGGTGAACAGAATATCAGCTCCCTGCATCCGCCGCAGGACATCCATCGCTTCCCGTCCGTCTCCCGCCTCCGAAATCTCCAGATCCAGCCCTGACTCCTCGATGAGGAAGCGGATACACTCCCGCTCCATTTTTTCGTCATCTACAACGAGTATCCGATACATTCCCTCATCCTCCGTCACTTTGTACACAAACAGTATAAGGCATAATTCTTTTCCTGTAAAATATATCGAATACTTTTTTCGAAAACAGGGCGGATATCCCACATGTTTTCCGGATTTTTAATATATACCCGATCCGGGCAATTTGCTATGATGAGTTCAGAAAGCAAAGCGCGATGCCAAAATCCAAAAATCCAAAACGAAAGGAATCAGAATATGAAGAGGAAATCCTTAAGTCTCCTGCTGGCGGCGGCGATGGCTGCCACGATGCTGGCCGGGTGCGGCTCCAAAGATCCCATGGCCAACATGTCCGACGAGGAAAAGGCGGCCTGGGAAGCCGCGGCCAACGATCCCTATGGGAAATATCCCGAAACGGTGGTCTACACCACGGGCTACAACCTGACCAATCAGGGCGCAGACACCCTGTCCGGAACTCCATATGAAAACGATACGCCTTCGGACAACGCTTACACGCGCTATTTGAAAGAGGTCCTGAACGTTCAGAACGAAAACGAGTTCGAAGCCATCACCGGCCCCGATTACGATCAGAAGGTTTCCATGGCCATCGCCAGTCAGGACATCCCGGATATCATGTATATCTCCGATTATGCCACCCTGGTGGAACTGGTGGAAAACGACCTGATCGAGGATCTGACGGATGTTTACAACAATCTGGCCTGCGAAACCGTGAAGTCCTCCTACGCCAGCTACGGGGAAGATAACAATCCGCTCAACACCGTAACCTTCGACGGCAGGATCATGGCGATTCCCAAAACGCAGCTCAGCGACGGTCAGGATTTCCTCTGGCTGCGCAAGGACTGGATGGATAAGCTGGAGCTCGAAATGCCCTCCACCCTGGATGAAATGGCAGACGTGCTGCGCGCGTTCATTTCCCAGGATCCGGACGGAAACGGGCAGGCGGACACCATCGGCCTGGTCGTCCACAATGAAGTTTATGGCAGCTATCCCAACAATACCTTCGCCGTGGACAACATCTTCACCGCTTTCGGAGCCTATCCCACCGTCTGGATGACGGACGAATCCGGAAGCGCGGTATACGGCTCCGTCCAGCCGGAGATGAAGGACGCCCTGCAGCTGATGCGCGACTGGTATGCGGAAGGGCTTCTGGACAGGGAATTCACCACCCGTACCTATGACGATATCGTGGCCCTTCTTTCCAGCGGACAGTGCGGCGCCTACATCGGTCCCTGGTGGTCCCCGTTCAATCCCGCCCAGACCTCTACCTACGCTTCTCAGGACGCGGAATGGATCAACGTTTCCGCGCCGACAGGCCCCGACGGAAAAATCAATGCCATCAACACCAAATCCTACGGCGGTTTCGTCGTGGTGCGCAAAGGCTATGAACATCCGGAAATCGCCATGAAAATCGTAAACGTGAATTCGGAATATTCCATGCAGGACAAATCCGATGCAGCGAAGGAAATTCTGGAAAATCAATCCATCGCATACTTTAACTGGCCTCTGTACTGCCAGGTACAGCCCGGCAACAACGCGGAGCTGATGACTCAGCACGTCGAAGCCGTCATGAACGGCAGCGCCGACGTATCCACTCTGTCCACCGAAGAGCTGGGATATTATGAATCGGCGGTCCGTTATCAGGAGGCAGAAGCTGCAGGGCAGAAAGCGGACAGCGCGGATTATTCCCAGTACGTTTCCCGAATCGTGGCCATGAACCGCATGATCGACGAACCGGCCAACTTCCTGACTCCCGCCTTTTTCGAGACCACGGATACCATGAAGACCAGATGGGCGTCCCTGGAGAAAATTGAGATGCAGGCGATCTTAAAGATCATCGTCGGCGAGGAAGATCTGGATTATTTCGATCAGTTCGTATCCGAATGGACCGGCGCAGGCGGCGATATCATCACCGAAGAGGTCAATGAAGCGATCCGGCAGTAACATCGATCCGCAGCAATCGAACGGGCGGCCGCGCGGCAGGCGCAGGCCGCCTTTCCAAAAGGAGGAAATCATATGAAAGCCAAGACCGAAACGGCCGTCAGGCGCCATGGTCTGACGAAGGAAGAAAAAACGTTCCATCTGATGCTGCTTCCCGGCATGGTCATTCTCTTTATCTTCGTATTCGTTCCCCTGGTGGGTTCCCTGATGGCATTTCAGAACTATATCCCCGCCAGAGGGCTGTTCGGATCCGAATGGATCGGGCTGGAAAACTACGAATTCATCTTCAGCCTGCCCGACGGCAGACAGGTATTTTTCAACACCCTGATCATCGCGTTCGCCAAACTGGTGCTGAACATCTTCGTCCCCGTCACGTTCGCCATCCTTCTGAACGAGATCCGGGTAAAGGTGTTCAAGCGTACTTTCCAGACCATCGTCTATCTTCCTCACTTCCTTTCCTGGGTGGTGCTGGCCACGGTGGTCACCAACATGTTTTCTCTGGGCGGCCCCTTCAATGCAGTCATCTCCCTTTTCGGCGGAGAACCGATCCAGTTCCTGGCGGATAACCGGTGGTTTCGTACCGTGATCGTTGGCACGGACATCTGGAAAGAATTCGGATACAATTCCGTGGTCTATCTTGCCGCCTTGACCGGCATCGATCCCGGTCTTTACGAAGCCGCCAGCATCGACGGCGCGGGCCGCTTCAAGCAGACCATGCACATCACCGTTCCGGCGCTACTCCCCACCGTAGTGCTCATGACGGCGCTGAATCTGGGAAACATCCTCAACGCCGGCTTCGATCAGATTTTTAACCTGTACAATCCCATCGTATATGAAACTGCGGATATCATCGACACCTATGTGTATCGAATCGGTATGGTGGAGCGCCAGTACAGCATCGGCGCCGCAGTAGGCCTGCTGAAATCCGTCATCAGCTTCATCCTCATCCTGGGCGCGAACAAGACGGCGAAAAAGATCACCGGCTCGGGAATTTTCTGAGTGAAAGGGGAATCCGCCATGAAAAGAAAAATGAAACCCGTTACCGTTATTTCCCAGTGCATAATCTGGATCATCGTTATCGCCCTCACCCTCAGCTGCCTCCTGCCGCTTCTGAACATGGTTGCCATCTCCCTGTCCGGGAGCAATGCGGTGGCTGCCAACGAAGTGGGGCTGATCCCGAAAGATTTCAACGTGTCCACCTATCAGAAACTTCTGGGGGACGGCCAGTTCTGGAGATCGTTCCTGATTTCCATCGTCCGCGTTGTCCTGGGGACTGCCATCAACATGTTCTTCACCGTCACCATGGCCTATCCGCTCTCCAAAAGCCACATGCGTTTCCGGGCCAGGGACGTTTACATGAAGGTCGTGATCTTCGCCATGCTCTTCACCGGCGGCATCATCCCTCTGTTCATGGTGGTCAGCAGACTGCACATGGTCAATACCATCTGGGCTCTGGTCCTTCCGGGAGCCGTGCCCGTATTCAACGTAATTTTGCTGATCAATTTCTTTAAGAGCGTTCCCGAATCTCTGGACGAGGCGGCGCGCATCGACGGGGCAAGCCCGCTGGATATCCTGGTCAAGGTCTATCTTCCCGTATCCCTGCCCGCCCTGGCCACCGTGGCGCTGTTCGCCATCGTCAACCACTGGAACGACTATTTCACCGGCCTGCTCTATATGAGCAAGGCGGATATGTATCCCCTGCAGACATACATTCAGCAGCTCACCGTGGATATGACCCAGATCACGGACGCCAATCAGCTCAAACAGCTGGCTTCCATGAACAACCGCACGTTCAACGCGACCAAAATCGTCGTTTCCACCATTCCGCTGCTGCTCATTTATCCGTTCCTGCAGAAATATTTCGTGTCGGGCATCGTCATCGGCGCGGTAAAAGAATAGCATATTCCGGAGGTAATTATGGCGATCCTGATCTCTCAAAACGGCCGGCTTTTCACCCTTCAGACCAGAAACAGCAGCTATCAGATGCTGGCAGATTCCTGCGGCACGCTGCTCCACCTCTATTACGGAAAACGAATGGACGGAGAAGATCTGTCCGATCTGATTTTGCGCACAGACATGGGGTTTGCCGGCAATCCTCCCCAGGCGAAGGAAGACCGGACCTATTCTCTGGACTATCTTCCGCAGGAAGCGCCCTCCAGCGGAGTGGGCGATTACCGGGACGATATGATCCGCCTGTGCGGCGCGGACGGAAGCCGTACCGCGCAGTTTCTCTTCGAATCCTTTTTTGTTTCCGACGGAGCGCAGCCGGTTCCCGGAATGCCGGCCCTCTACGACACGGAGGAAGAATCCGGCCAAACGCTGACCATCACGCTGCAGGACAGCTGTTCCAACGTGCGGCTGAGGCTGATTTACGGCATTTTTGAGAGGGAGGATATCATCACCCGATCCGCCTGCATCGAAAATTCCGGGACTTCCCCCATCGTTCTGGAAAAAGCGCTTTCCATGAGCATGGATATCCCCTTCGGCTCCTATGAAATGCTGTATTTCGCGGGACGTCATGCCATGGAGCGCACGGCTCTGCGCACCCCTGTCGGGCGCGCCGGGGTCCGGATCGGAAGCATCCGCGGCACCTCCAGCCATCAGTACAACCCCGCTGTGATCGTGGCAGAGCACA